>Ga0163217_1024545_pt1 | contig 11437 bp, 5 predicted proteins | sample SynspAceP_FD_185933 | JGI IMG/M metagenome (GOLD analysis project Ga0163217, IMG submission 185933) | Saline lake microbial communities from Ace Lake in Antarctica - Synechococcus sp. Ace-P (PacBio error correction) | ecosystem: Environmental > Aquatic > Non-marine Saline and Alkaline > Saline ... | reverse complement strand
TGAATTAGCGCTTCTCGCTATTGAAGTCATCCAACCTGCGTTAACAGCTGCGACCATACCTTTCTAACTAGTTTTCACTACATTTTATGGAAGTAAAAGAAAACATTAGAAACGGTTCTTGAGCACTCCAGCGCTGATATCAATATACCTTACTGATCCTTCTGGGTCTATAGTTGAAATCATCGTTTGGTTCACCTGTCATCGCAACATCACTTTATGCCATCTGTTGTAAAAAGACATGCTGGTAAGACCAAGCTACGATTTATTTAATAACTCATTGCTGCATTCAAAAAACACAACCTTTCCTGTTTAGATTGCTTATTGTATTTTCTATTGCTGCTGCTAGACACCGTTTTAATGCCTACCACTATTTGCTGAAGCTCCATAGGTTTAGTTTATTGCTTTTTGCAGTATTGTAAGCTGGGTTTAGGTCTATCTTGAATATTGGTTGGATGCATTACAAAGAGAATAATCGTGTTTTGTTGGTGTGGTAGAGCAGTTATTTCAGCAGCTCATTCGAAACCCGTTTATTAACTTCGATTCGTTGATTGAGTCCTGAGCTATTACTCCTGCACTATAAATTACCTGAAAATAAGGTAATTGTTTTTTTATCTTTTTAGTTTTAATATTTAGCTACAAAGCTATCTACTCGACTAGTTCATGGTTTTAGGCTTACGTTATGATTTTAATCATCTTTAACAGTAAAATTTAAGTTAAGAATGGGTTTTTTTAACACTAATGTATTTGTTTACAAAACATAGCGGTGATGTAGTTGTTATTATTACATGAAAGGCGAGATGATTATTGATTAGACATGCGCGTTGCTTGATGTTACTATTGAGCATCAAAACCAATTTGAAGTATTTCATCCAATGCTTACGTCTCCGATTTTGAAGTTTAAATTTAATTTTATTTAGATCTTTAAGGACCATATTTAAGAACGAAAACGTACCTTTTCTGCTTAAACCCAAAGGTTATGGACTAATAAAGGACAGCTTAATAGAAGATCAGGCTATTAAAGCATAAATAATTTTTTATGTTGTTGCTTTTTTCGTTGAAGGATTTAATTTCACAGTCAGAACTTGAATGGTCACTAGCGAATCGTTGCTATGGCATAATCCGATTGCAGATCAGTTGTCGAGCACTGGTTTATATCATGGTGGATATTTTCAGTAGAATTCTGCTTGTTCAAGTATTTTTTACTTGTTGCCACCATCCATTTTTCTCAGATTGAGCTTCATTCCATTCTGGATGTTTGATAAATAGGTGTGATGAGAATGAATCATAAGGCTATTGAATGGACAAGTTTTCACCATTTTTTTGTTTTTATGCGTACATGCAACTTCCGCATAGTTATCATTTTATCTAGGTTAATGCAGACGAGATATATGGTTTTGTTAGCAATTTAGTCCTCATTGCGTCTTGACTCATTCTCTTGTATTGGGCATTTCTACCCACTCAATGGCATCAATGATTTCCCTCAATACCCATTCATCGACTTGGTCTGATGAACATTGGGCCGCAGCGCAATTCCCAAGTGACCATCAATCGTTGAATGTGATGTGTAGCTTTCACGATGAGTAATGGGACTTTTAAGCAATTCATTTGGTGTTACCTGTTCCAGTAAAATGCTCTGGCACATTCTATGGTGATTTTATTCATGTTTTGATATTCAGCATTTGGTGCTTTGCCCAATACGCCTCTCTGTATTCTTCACCAATAATTTGAGCACAACTATCTATCTGTGAATGTCAATTTTGTCTGATTACTTGATAGAATTCAAGTGCTTATTTATTATTCTTTGTTTAGCATTTTAGTGTTCATGAAAAAGAATCCTGGTGATATCGCTCATTCATTTACAGCTAGCATCTTAATTCGCCAAAAACTGAGATAGCAAGTCTCTAAAGTGATCTAACAGTCAGACTTTCTGTTCTATTTATGGCCAGAATAATGTTTTGGATCTACATTGCATTGTTTTTACTCCAGCTTTATTGAGTATTCAGCGTTCGAAACATTGATCAAATGAATGGGCAATCGCTTGGCTTTTGGGGTAATTTTTTCGGTTACTAGCTCATAGTTTCCATTTCACCAACGGTTTTACCCTCCAGAGACATTGTGTTTATCTCGGCCATCCGATTAAAACTTTCCATACCATTGCTTTCTTTCTTTAAATGTTTCGTAATTCATTCCTGCTGGTTAATGCTCGAATCCACAATTCATGTTTTTCTCTATGCACTTGCAAATTTTCCTTACTGTTCATCCAATCTATATTCATTAGGTAGTAATTATTCAAAACGGACTTTCTTTCACTCTTTAGAAGAAAAGTTAGGTTTGTCTTCATTGACTGTTTGTTACTTTCATGATCTATTTAAATGTCAATTACACGATGCCATCATTGGTAGCTGTTTGATATTCCCATTTGCCATGAGAAAAAATCCAATCACTTTCTGAATGTTTGATGTGGTATAATCCGTTCTCTTTGACGCTTTCCATTCTACAGCTAGGTTACATATAGAATCAACTTGGCTAACCAACTGGTGGTTTGCTGTTTGGTTGGTTCACGAAATTGTCGTAAATCTTTGACATGGATAGGAATTAGATGCTTACGACGATTTAATACATCTATTTGTTCGATTTAGCGGCCTCTTTTATACTTTAAGGACCTACAGCATCCAAAACACTCACCCTCTTCCTTTTCCTAGTGTTGGGGTACTTGTGCGCTTTCGTAATGGCTCTAACATATTGTATTATCTGTTTTTTTAGCCAATTGAATTCGTTGCATGAATAAAACGTTTGATGTGCAACGTGAAACTAAAAGTAGCATTCCATAAAGTTAATTCCCAATTCCTATTGGAAGTCCAATGAATGCCCATTGCCACAAGATAATCCGTTGCTATGAAGCATTAAATAAAGTAAAAGTCATTTTTTTCTTAACAACCTGATGAGGTTGGTGATGGTTTTGTGGTTGCGCGTTCCCATCCCCCCATGCCCTCCTCTCATTTGTGTCAAACAAGCCATTAATTCATTAAAGAAGAATGTAGCTACTGGTAACAGGATATAAAGTCGTTCCATATGATGCAATTTACCAGTTTCAAAATAGATAACAGTTTCTTAGCTTCGAATGTTTAATCACTATAATAGGTTGTGAGCTAAAAAATTTTTATTATGGTGCATTGTATGATTGTTTTGATAGCTTGCTTTTTTGCGTCTTGGTTGCTAAGTGTGACGGGTAGTTTAAGCTCATTGACTTATTGACAGATCTGCAGAGCTCAACTATTTAAAATATCAAGGTCTATTCTTATGAATCGAGTAGGAATGAAAGGAACTTTTTTTATATCGCATTCAAAAGTAGAGAAAGACCCACTGTCTTTGGTCTTTTTTTTAACTTTCTTTTATAGTGGTATTGGTTGCAAGTGAAATATATTTCTTGCAGATGTTCCCTTATTATTTATTTCAAACGGGACCTGCATTGTGAAAATGAAAGTGTCTGACACCATTAGGTTGAATGGGTCTGATTGGAGACTCTTTATTGTATTTGCTGTATTGTTTACGACAATGTATTGCCACTAAGGTTTTTCTATCATAACAACAAAAAACTGTAGAATTGTATTTTGAAGAAGAAGCAGAGATCTCTAAGAAGTCACTGAGGGAAATTTTAATTGTAGGAAAGCTACGTTAACATTCTTTTATATTCTAGTAGTTCATTCAATCCCATACTGCTTTTTGATTAATTAATTGATAAAACTCTATTTTATTAATAATACCATTAATCAACTTGAACTTAATTTCGGATACTTAAACTCACATTTGCGGTGAAAATGAACAGATGGAAACTAAACAGCAGTATCGAGTATTTAATTTCAATGTATTATCACCTTTTTAATGACACTTTCGTCATTAGCCATTTGGTCAGCATGCAATGGTTTGTTAAAAAACAGGATCGTCATCTTAAACATTATTGAACATGTGAGGAGCTCAGCTGCAAAAATGGTTGTATCCTTGGTGCTCCGCAATATTGGCAATCCTTGGATGCTCCGGACTTATCGACTAGTTATTGAAGCCGATGGGTACTTGGGCAAGTATCAACTGAATTGACAGAGGCTGGATGATGGGAATCTTATGTCAATCAACTGAGAATCTATTGATGTCGATTATTAGAGATTCGCACTTAACACTTACAGTGATTATTCCTGTAAAAATACTCAATAGAATAGAGCGTCAGGCTTTGTTTGCCATCGCAGTAGCACATGGTTAGTGGATTAGCCACTAATCGCTAACAGCCAGAAAAAAACAGCCTTGTAAATAATATTGACCCCCCATCTTAGGTTTAAGTCAAGATCTCCTCATACGATGTTGCTGTGCGTTTGCCTGTTTAAAATTGCTCAATATCTGATCCTTGATTAATATTCGAGTACCATTGTTTGCCATGCTTTCTTAGAAGGTTAAATTTTCTTCCACGATCACTTCTGTTTCATTTGAATTCTATTGCTATGTATCCAGGGTGACTCCTCGTGTATTTTATGTATATCTGTCTCATTTCTAAATAATTAGTTTGTTTAAGTTTACCTTTCAAAATACTAACTATTTAGTTACTAATATTACTTAGCAAGATTAAAAAATGAATTTTTTGCATCAAATATTAGGTTCTTAAAAACAGAGGGGTTAAACACATCAGAATTAGCTGTAAATAGGAATTATGTCCAAAATTGGTTCTTAGAAGAAGGCGAGCGACCTATGTTGAGTTTTATCCACAAATCTCTTCATTTTATAAGTAATATTGATGATTGCTGGAATTACTTGTTCGCTGACGCATCAGTTAAAAAGACATTATGTTCCACTACGTGTTTACAATATAGTGGATAGAACATATGCAACAAAATTTCACTGGTTTACCATTAAGTGCTCAGGATATTTGAAGTATTTCAGATTTAGAATACATTGAACAATTACGACTTCAGTTGCAATGAGTTAAGCTCTAATTCACTATAGAATGTTTCAATAATGGGATTCGATGCTGCCAATTCGTTCTGGGCATATATAGGTGGAAATATTGCTTGACTGGGCCACTAATAAAAAAATCAGCAAACCAGCTATTGTGGATTTCATCAAATGGATGGAGTTGTTTTCAAAGCGAATTGAGATGATAAAAAGTGATGATAATTCAATTGACTACATTCTGACAAAATTATATGACACCCAGTATTCTATAATATCCATGAGGTAACGAGTTGGGGTGAAGCATCGGACTACCTAGTTTGAGTTGACGCTGTTTGTCGACCTAACAATCAAATTGACAATTTGGGAAATGAAAGGGGTTTTTTTTTTTTTTTTTTTTGGTTGTTTGCAATTGCAACAGAAGTAAAGAGTTAAAAGGAACCTAATATCGCTTAATGACGGATTTTACGTTGTGGCTAACTAGCTCCAAATAAATTGACGTGAACCCATAGGGGTATAAATTGGCATGTCAACCGATTCCAGCCCCTTTTCTGAAAATTTGTTCGTTATAATGGTGTAGAAATTGATTGTCAAATTGCCACCCAAAAAAAAGCAGACTCATGCATTATACCTCGATGCCATTAAGTTTATCTTTTGCAGGGTCAATCAATTGGAGTTATCGTTTTACTATTAAAGTTCCTGACATAAGTCACTCTTATGAGGTTTTGTTGGAAGATTTCAGCAATTTCGATATATTTTCAAATTGTTGAAACAAAAAGGGCATCAATAGGATTGTTTATCTCTGGCCAATTGACATTGTATCATTAATCTATTTCTACAAACACTACTCCAAGTTTGTTTTTCAGATTTAATGCTTTTAATGAGCCTTAACTTGTCTTCTTTATATCAAGTTCGTTTAGCAGTGTTTTGGTGGTAACAAAGTAGTTTTTCGCCAAAACTATTTGCCAAATTGATTATTGCTTTGAATGAGTTTCTACGTAATCCAACACTAAAGGAGTAGATCCGATATTCTCCTTTACAAATATTCAGGACATAGAAAAATTCATTAAGTGAATTAATCCATTTGGGAGTTTCTTTTTCGAACATTGTGGAACCTCTGTTTATGTTTATTTTTATAAAATGTGAACTTTTGGGAGGTTTGTAATGATAAGAGAAACATTGACAGTCTCCCCCCATGGTAGTTGTTTGTAATCAGCTTTTTATTGGTTTGAGTGGTACTGATAATTTGCATTTTCAATGTAGGAGGAGTCTTATTCAAATTTTAGGGCGGAATCAATAAAAGGTTATTAGGGCGGCAAATAGGACTCTCGAGAAAGTGTGAAGTTATTCATTAATAGGTATACAAATTTACGATGAATAAAAATGATTCATTAATAGTTACTTTTGGATCCATGGGGATTTACGCTCAGCTGGCTAGAGCGCTACGCTGGCAGTGTTAGAGGTATCGGTTCGATCCGATATATTCTCCCCAAACGATTATTGTTAATTCAATTCGTTTTTTTTTGACTTTTTTTAAATAGCAAAAGTGTGATTTGAATTTTATCACTTTTAATCCAATAATATGACTATGGCGCAATATTCTCTGATTCTCATTATATGTAATACTCAAAACATTTACGTAAGTTAACTTTTTAAGTGGTTGTTTTAGCCTCAGAACTTTTCGTAAGAACGTTCTTCAGTCGGTGTTTCACTGCTGGTAAACTTCCAACATTATTGTTATCCCAACTTATTAATTGTTTTAATGCTCCGTACTATGTTCCGATTTGTGATATTAAAATGGATGCATTGTTGTGTGGTATCTTTGGAAAGGGGCTTTAATTCTGGGTATCTGTGTTTATATCCTGTTGGCTCAATGAAATCTATTGACTTCCCTTTATTGTTATTCTTTAGCCATCATTTTAGGACTTTAACTACCTTTTGATTCATCGTAATTGCTATAAACTTGTCCTGCTGTTAGAAACTCTAATGTCAGATTACTGCTCCATATAGGCTTTTTATTGTTGGCTAGGCTTTGCATGCATTTCCACTAGTAAAACAATGTGGGTGGTTTAGAATTTAATTCATAGTCGGTAGCAGCTAGTGATGCTAGCGATATATGGTTTGCTTGTAAGCCAATAAACTAATCCAATGAAACGATTTCAATATTGCTGTAATTTATTTGGATAACGATGTGGTTGCTTTTTCATTACCAATTAAACCATTTCTTTTCGCATATAAATTCATGTATTGTTCGATTAGAGTTCATTGTTACGTTAATTTTTTTTTGATTTCTTTATTATTCTTAATTAGGAGCCTATTAATTGGAATAAAATTACAATGTTAATCTTTAAATTATTGAAACAATTAAGGTACTATTATGCTTTCTTAGGCTGTAGCTATTGGCTTTGCAAGTTTTGTTGAAAGAAGGCGCATTGACTTCCTATCCTAAATACGTAGAAGGACAATTATTCAGGAGAAATGGATACTACAATACGACTCTACAATGGTGGTGGGCGGAGGTGTGAGGTGTGTATACCTAGTGGCCGGTGTACCCCTGCAGGTTTATGGCAACAACAACTGTTATAAGAGTGCTTTATTTAGAAGATTTTACTTGGTGTAAGGGTTGGTTTTTTCCAGCAGGTCATGTATTCTTGTTAAAATAAGAAACACTAGGGTTGCTAATTTATTGTTATGGCGTTATGGAGGCGTTATGCTGCATGCTTCTGCTGGTATGATTTACTATTGCGGTTATTGGTCAGGTTTAGTAGATTCAGCAAAGGTTTTGGTATCCTGCTGGCAATATGAACGGTTACCAGCATTGTCTTGGTGCTTCTGCTCAAGACCTGCTGTAATGGTATGCGATGGGTAGAGTGGATGGACGATGCGCAAGTTTCAGCTGCTAACCTAATGCACGGTTAATTTGGAGCTTAAGCTACTTAGGTTCTAACTAACTGTAGATGTAGATTGTATTACACAAAACAGAATTGCTGGTACTCTTTAATGTTGCATTGTTACAATTGTATTCTTCAACCAATTCGGAGGAAACTACAAGATGATCATTCAAAATCATGTTCTAAGGTTTTCATACAGGTCAATGGGGGAAACTGTTACACTTCAACTGAAAGATCATTTTGTAAGAAGAACTTTCAATTATACTATTCCTGCTGACTATAACCTGGTTCAGGTCTGATGGTGTGCCCGTGGTTATGCTGGAGTGACAAGTGGTTGTGTTTGTTACAAGGAGGGACAAGAAAATGTATGATTCTTTGAAGTGGCTGTTCAGTAAGAATAATTGTAAATTATAAAGAGGCTATTTTGAGATTCAGATAGGCCTCTTTTTTTGTTGCATAGTTTAAATTAAAAGACTGTGTTTCATTTATGGTTCATAAAGGGTATTTGATTTAACTCTAGGTCCAATGATCAATATTCATCTACTTGTTCCTCGTCTTCCATCCAAATCTTTTAATTCCTCTTTTAAAAGTATTTCTTGATCATTGCATTGTCTGGTTGTTGAGGGTGTTAAGAATTTTTTGACCGTCTCTACTAGTTACTTTTTGTTTCTATCTCCTCCAAATTGATCGGGTAGCCATCGGAAAAAAGATAAATAGTCTCGCCTTCTCAATTGATTTTCATGACTATGAACTGTTTTCTTGTATCTAGCATGACACCATCGAAAGAGTATCACTTATGATATTGTTAATGTTAGTTTCTACTATTAAAGGACGTTGAGCTCAGTAAAACTCAAGTTGTTATTTATTAATATTGAACAAGTTGCGGATTCCATTCCATCATTGAAATGGATTGATTCCTTTTTGTTTTAACGTGTTCGCACAATCTTATTTAGAGTTAAATGGTTTGGTATTTATTTTTTCCTTTGACATATCGTTGGAAGGTGTTACCAATCGGTGCTGTGAGAGTTGTCCGGTGCATTCCATGTCTGTGCATTCTACTGGCGGCAATTCTTACTCTACTTTCATTTTTCTATCAGTTAGAGTCACATCTACATATCCTTGGAATTTGTGATTGATATTGAATGCTGCTTAGTGTTTTTTTTTTATATATCCTCTTTAATTGGAAGTATCGCTCTTGTGAATTGTTTATAAGATATCTATTTACTATCGGCGTTTCCTTTTTCGATCCAATTGAATTTTGAACGCAAAAGCTTTTCTTTTCAGTTCATCTTCTTTCTAAGAATCTTTTTCAAGGGCGTAATTCATGATGAGAACTGATTAGTAAATACTATTGAGATTGAGATATTTAAATTATCTTACTTTTTTTGCTTCGCAATAAAGAATCGTCAATCTTTTGATCTGCTTGATAATGCAATTGTTTTACCTTTCATTGTTTATGTGCATTTCGGCTGAAGCAAGTACCATTTTCACTCTCATGACAAATCTAACTTCCTTTATCTATAAAGAAATAAGTTCTTTTTTGGGAAAACTGGATATAATTGGGTCTAAATATGTATCAAGGGAACTGCTCACCAATAAAAGAACTTCGTTATGTGATTGTTCAATGTCCATTTTTAAGTGTTCCCAATTTTTGCTCCACAAAAAGAGTATGAATTTCTTTATATACTCCATCGCTTGTCAATGTGAGTTTGATCATCATTTGTTTAGGTTAAGTTCAATAGTACTAAAGTTGGTTTGGGTTTATTGGAAGACCGCTAAAGTTTGATACATTGCGTAAGCTTATTAGCTCCTGTCCTTGTGGTAAGATTTAGTGCGGAAAGACGGTCGCGGACGATATCATAAAGTAACTTGATTTGACTTAGCATAGCAAGAAGGAGGTGAGAGAATTTAAATGTGCTGGGACTTCATTTCTGAACTTTGATGGATTATTATTTGGCCAGCGACGATTAGGTCTGTTATTTTGGATTCCATCTATAGCAAAGAGTAAGATTTCTTACTTCATGTAAGTAACTGATGTAAAATAATAAACGAGAGAGGTGAGTCTAGTCGTGGTAAGACTAGCTGTTGTGAATAGTTCTTTGCGTCCTTATTGGAATTTTCTTACCAGGTGGAGTTGAAGCCCATAAGTGCGTCTATTGCCTTGTCCTTCCTAATTGTCTTTATAGCTTTAAGCAGCCATCGTATTTTCAAGTTTCCTGACAGAAGTTACACAATGTGAGCCGCGATCTAAATTTCTCGTTGGAATATTGTCGACGTGTAGGTATTTATTAGCTAGCTCTTGAGAGCCATCTGGTTTAATGGCCCCATTTTTACTTTAAGTCACCTTTTCCTTTTATTCCCTTTGGATATTCGATATTATACGCTTGGTACAGATAGCATTCGTTTGATTTTTTGTCTTGACATCACAATAAAAGCATCTGAATATCTCCTTTCGTTTAATTCACGTGTCAAAGTAAAGACTCGTTGTTGTTTGTATGAAAAGTGACAACTACGGCGGTGGGTATCGGCATTATCCTTGTTGTGTCAACAATAGAGCATTAAGATTTTTAACATTATTCAAAATCTACTATGGTGAATATACTTCGTCTAAAGTTGTGCCACAATTCTGTGATCCCTAATGGGATTTTTGAGTATTAGCTGATTGTTGTTGTACTCATTCACACATGTGTATCTTTGTTCATATTGTATCGGATCGGCTTTGGTATTCTTTCTTCTTCTACTGTTTGTAGTAACACTACTAACCGTAGCAGATTTGATAGTTCTTCTTTTAACTTCTGGAACAAGCTTCCTAATCACTTTGCTTAAGTTTCTTTCTTTTCTCGTATAAGTATCCGTTACTTGTCCACATATTTTGTTAAATTTTCTTAAGATTTTTCTGCGTCCAAACACTTGATCATTATCAATTGTGCAGTAGTATAGTAGTAAGTCAAATGGTGTTTATCCTCTTTTAAGTAGGTGCGTATAGTTTTCAGTATTGGAGATTTATACGCCGTGTTTTGTAAGTGATGGGAGAATCGCAGTAGCGGCTGTGTTCTCTACCTAGTGTCAGATATGCTGCCCAATAGAAAGTTGTAGTTGCGTTGGTTTCAGGATCCAACTGGGTTACAACGTCTCCAAGTAGGATGCTATCTCGAATGGGAGCATTGCGTAGACTTGCTGCGATTGATGAAACTGTTTCAGCTGGTCATGTATTTTGTCGTAATTTGAGTGCTGTGTTAAATGAAAAGCGATTAAGAGTGACGGTCGGTGGCGGGCCGTAGTTCATGTTACTTGCATGATTAGAGTTGTGCGGATTATTCTGAAGCTGGCGGGCGGCGAGCGGGCGATGTGTGGTATAAGTTGTTAGTGCAAGTCTATCAAAGGTCTTTTTCTTTTTATAAAGGCAAAAAGAGCATGATTGCATCAGAACACCATTTTAGACATGAGTGATATTTAGCTTGTATAGGCTGGTTGGTTGAGAGGCCCACGCGCAGTCGATTGATAAAATGTTATGTTATTATTGTGTGCTGGGATATATTTCCAGGCTACTTTTAGATAGTTTCGCGTATTTTCATGTAGGATTCGTTTAAAATGCCGCGCGTGTACCTTAA
>Ga0163217_1016792_pt1 | contig 11437 bp, 13 predicted proteins | sample SynspAceP_FD_185933 | JGI IMG/M metagenome (GOLD analysis project Ga0163217, IMG submission 185933) | Saline lake microbial communities from Ace Lake in Antarctica - Synechococcus sp. Ace-P (PacBio error correction) | ecosystem: Environmental > Aquatic > Non-marine Saline and Alkaline > Saline ... | reverse complement strand
TGCTCAACTCGACGCTCAGGCCGCCACGGACCTGGGCCAGGACCGCGAAGCCGAACTCCTTCTGGCGTCAGCTGCTGCGGCGGGTTCCGTCGCTCGGCACCGCGATGCCGCTCTATGCGCTCGGTCGCCAGGAACCAGCAGGCGAGCGGGCTGCTGCAGCAACGCCTCCCGGCCCATCCCGCCGCCTTAGGCCGCGCCGTGGAGGCCGGCCCCCAAGCCCGGACGCCCTGCTTAGAGGAGGAGCCCTTCAACCTGGCCCGTTGGGCGCGCCGCGCTGCGCGGGAGCGGCCGGCAAGATCGGGCGAGGCCTTGCCGTCTCCAGGCCTGCCAAACCTCAGCGCCACGGCCCCGCAGCCAGCTGGGCCGGAGCCCTGGCGGAGCTGGCGATGGCGGCCTGGGAGCCCTGGCCTGCCTCGTAACCAGCCCGGCGGTAACAGCCCGGCGAGGCCGCCACTGGCTGGCCCTGGGCCGCAAACCCTTGCTCAGGGCAAGAGGAGCAGCAAAGCCAGGAGCGGGAAGGCGGTTTGCTGCGCCCTGGCCGGCGGCCAGCCCGCCCAGCTCTGCGGCCATGGAGCGACCCGCCCTGCTCAGTCAAGCCAGGGGCCTGCACTGCTGCTGGTCCGCTCTGCCCGGGCCGTTGCAGCAGAACCGCCCCGGTGCAGGCCCGCCGCGCCATCGAGAAGCGGGCGAAGGGCTGTGCAGTCGGTGCTTGAAAAGCGCTGGCCAAGCCGATCGGCCAGCTGGGGTTGCAGGGGAACCTGGCCGCCCACTGCTGCATGGACAGCAGTGGGCGCAAGCCCGCTCAAGCGGTTCTCGGCGCGACTGCCCCGCCGAAGGCTGGGCCGGAACCCCAGGCCGCGCGCCAGCAGTTCTGGGCTTGCGTTGCGAGCAGCGCCAGGGTCAGAGCGCGCTGGCTCGCCGCCGCTGCAGGACAACTTGCTGACTGCGCTCCCCCCTGGGGGTTACTACGGCTGGCGCGCCAAGGTGAGGCTGGGCCAAGGCGGAAACGCAGCCTTCCTGCTCGCAAAACCGTGGAACCAACCCGCCATTGGAACCGCTGAGCTGGCAACCGCTTGCAAAGTGGTGAGCCTCGGCTGGCATCAGCTTCTGGCGGCTTGGCCAGCCCTGAAAGCCTGGGAGATGTGCGACACCAGCGGGGCGACACCGAGCCCACAACCCCGGAACTGCTGGTTCCTGGAGGGGCGGGCTGCGTCAGGGTCGGGCGATGACTGGACCGGGCTGGACCAGCTGGAGCGGGCCAAACCTGCGCTGGATTGCCCCCCCCTGTCCGAGCAGCCCGACCTGGAGCGTTTCACTCCATCCGTTGCGCTACGAACGGTGTTCTCCAGGCGGCCAGGCGGCGCGGAATCGATTCCAGGTTTTTTGCTGGCTGTGCCAAGCAGGAATCCCGCTTCGCCGCGGCCGGTGACGTCAGCAGCAGGCGCCGTCGGCCTGCTGCAGCTGATGCCGGGCCACCGCCGCCGAGCTAGCAGGCAAGCCGCTGCAAGCACCGAGCAGCTTGCAGCAAACCAGCCATTAATGCCCCGCTGGGAGCGCGCTATCTCGCTGAACTGTTGCGCGTGGCAGGCAATTCCCGTTCTGGCGATCGCCAGTTACAACCGGTCCCGCGGGCCCGTGCAGGGCTGGCTTGAGCCCCAGGCCTGCAAAACGGAACCGGAGCTGTTGGGTGGAAGGCCATTCCCTTCCCCGAGACCCGGCATTTACACCAAAAAGGTGCTGGGCAATCTCTGGACTACCAGCAGTTTGATGCGCTGCGCTGCGCGGCTCCCTTAAGCCTGCGCCGAAAGATGCAAAACCGCCAGCCATGACCCGAGGCATCACGTTAGGCGCTCAGGGGCAATTGCGGCAGGGATAGCGCGGCACAATTCGAATTCGGCGTCAGATCAAGCGGGGCCAACAGCACCGACTGTGGCCGAAACCAGCATGTCGGCCAGCGACACTCAGCCGCAGCAGATAAAGGCAGGCGATGGTGACCAGAAAAAGGGTCAAGACAGGGTCATCACCACGGCTGGCGGCCATCAAGTGCCGAAAGCTGGCGCATCAGCAGTGATGCATCGTGCAGGGACGACGACGGACCAGGATGGCCTGAAAACATTCCAGCGTCAGGAAATATGGTGATGAGGTCCAGGGGTCCAGAGCAGGGTTTTAGGCCGGTGAATCCAGGCGTCGACCAATGCATGCGCAGAGTAGACACTGGACGCCAGCAAGGAGGCAGCAGCAACGGTGCCCGCAGCGGCACCATGGTGAAGTTGAACAGGGCTTTCCAGCAGGCGCAACGGCCAGTGGCAACGGCTTTGGCACCACCCTGGGGCGGCCGGCCACGGCAGCGATCTCACCAGGTGGGAGCTGGTGGGAAAGGGCGGGTCATCCGCAGACTCCAACACCAGGGCGATTGGCGTCGAAGGCGGGCAACGGGATGCACTGCTCACAGAACCAGGACAGCGCTGGGCATCGAAGTTGAGCTGCCGAGAGGGAAGGCCGCTGCTCAAGCGCCGCTGCGGGCAGACGGCTGCGTTACGATTCCGCTAGTCAACGCGCGTTGGCGGTCGATGCGGATTTCGCCCTGGGCCCTGTTCCAGCTGCAAGACCCAGACCCTCGAGCCACTGTCCTCGGCGGCGGCCAGCTCGGTCGATGTCACCGGGGATGAGTTCAACAACCTCGTTGCCGCGGCCGGTTGGCGTTCGATCTGGGCCCGCAGGACTTGGCGGGCGATGTTCGTAATCGGACCGCCAGCCGAATAGGTGATCGGCTGGTGCCACCGCCTCGCTGGGGAAATGAATGGTGAGACGGTGTTCACCGTGAATGGGCCGCGTGCGCATCTTCAGTTTTGGCCCGTGGCCGCAGCTGGGGCCGCTGCCAGAGTGCAGGACCACTGACCAACTTTTGGCCGAAAGCGATGGGCGCAATCCGAACAACCGTGACCCGGCCCTGCCGCTGCTCGGTCGCAGGAGAGGGTGTGTTGCGGCGAATTCGCCGCCCGCCCTCGGTCTGCTTTGCTGTTCCAGCTGCGCGGCGGACTGCATCCCCAGGCACCCTGAAGCAATGGCTCGTCGCTCCCTGGAGCTGCCGGTGGCGTGGCCAATGGCCGCCGACGATCCTGGAAGTTCTACTCCGACTGGTGTGAGGTGTGCCGCGACGATGCACCGGCGATGGAATTCGATCGAAACCCGAGAATCGCCGGCGCCGTCGACCTTGGTGCTGCTGAATTGTGGACAACCCCCCGTTGGACCCTGAGATCGAGCGCTACGGCGTCAACGCATCCCCCAGCTGGGAGTTTTTCGACCAAAAGACGGCCAGGTGGTCGGCCGCTCGCTCGGCGCCGAACCAGCTTAACTCGAAACCATCGCCACCGCCCTGGATCGATGGCACCCCCCTGCGGATCTGGCGGAATCGGCACGGTCAGCAGCTGGGAGAGACCACTCCCCCCTGGCGGGCCCGCGCGAGCCACGGTTAAGCGCCCTTTGAGCGCCCTAGCCCCACCCACTCCACCACCCAACCGTTTGCCGCCATGGACCGCTTCCGGGTCAGCTGATTGCCGCCACCCCCAATTCCGCAGCGGGATGCGTCTACGCCGGCATGCACCCAGGGGATATTGCGAAGGGTTCTGGCTGCGATCGCAGGCGCCTGGGCCCGATGAGACCCGCGCTTGTGAGATCTGCGTTCAAAACGGCTGCTGGCCGCGGGAACGGGGCACTACGAACCCATGGAACATGCCCAGAATTCGTGCCAAAACGGTGGCGCTTGGTTCCCCCCACTCGGTGTGCAGGCAGGCCCGCACCACCGGTGGGCGTTGAAGCTCGATGTGCAGTTCGATGCGCTACACGGGCGAAAGCGGAATCTTGTCGGGCCGCCAAGTGGCGAACTTGAGCCTCAGGAGGTGTTTTATTTAACGGCCGGTCGGCAGCTACAGCGGACCGCCAGGGCAGAAGTACGGCCTTACAACCGAGGAGCAAACGGCAGGGTTCGACTGGCCTGTGGCCTGGGCCGCGCGGCCGAGGTTACCGCGGGACCTTTGCTGCCGCCGGCTTTCCGCCGAGCGAACATGGCCCGGGGCATGCCTCCCTTCGACTACCGCAGCACTTCCGGTGGTCAGTTTCACCCTGCGGGCGTTGCTGCACTTTCTCGATCTGCGCGCCAAGCTCGATGCCCAGTGGAAATTCGCCAGCTCTGCGACCTGATCTGGCCCCATTCTCGAAACCTTGGGCGCCGAATTTGCCGCCTGGTGGTACGAGAAAAAGCCGCCTGCCACAAAGCCGCCTAGCCCCCTGATTCTGGGCTGGCTGAGCCAAGCAGTGCCGGGGTTCAAGGGGGTTCACATCGGGCGGAGGGTCACCCGCTCGGGCGGCTTGATATTTTGGCCCTGGCGATCGCTGTAGGTGGTGTCGCAGGGGTCGCCTTCAAAGAACCAGCACTGGCAAATGCCCTCGTTTGGCATAGATGCGCAGTCGGCCACCGAAGAATTACTGAACTTCCAGTGTGAGGTGCCCCTCCCAGCTCGGCTTCGGCCGGCGTGCGTGTTGACGATGGATCCCCAGGCGGGCAAAGGGCTCTTCCAAGGCAGATTCACGGTTGATGTTGGGCGGCACCCGCAGCCGGCTCCCAGGCCCACACCCAGGCGTAGGAATGGGCCGGAAGAATGAAGGAGGTCGCCGTCCTCGTCCGTGGTGGAGCGCGGCAGGTTCGAGGTTGCAGGATTAACCGCTTGGGGTTCATCACGTGCCCGTGCACATGCCGAAAGATCAGGGATTCGTTAGCCGAAAGCCGCAGGTTTCGTAGCCGTAAGGAGAGCAGCCCGAAGCTCAGTACCGGCCGGCCCGCCGCTTTGCGGATCGAGGTGACGCCCACCAGGCTGGGCCTGAGAACGGTCGATCATGCCTCCGCGGCCTGGGCGTTGATCAGCGGTCACATTGAGCATCTAGGCACCCCGCCCACAACTGGGTGACCTGATCTGCCATCGCGTCAGGGTCGGCTGGCATGGAGGGGCCCGGTGAGGATCACATCGAGCTGGGCTGCGTCGTGCTCCCAGGGTGGGACCACCACGTCATCGGCCGGAAGGTCTAGCCAGGGGCCCGATCGCCAGGGCCGAGTTCGTCGAGCACTACCAGGTCGACGGCGCCGGCGAAGGCAGCTGGCTCGCGGCTTGAAGGTCAGCGCCTCGAACCCGCGCGCCGATCGGCCGGATCGGTGAGCGGGATCAGCGGCCTGGATGATTCAGGCAGCTGCTCAGCCTGGCCGCATCCACTGGAGCGTCCGCACAGCCAGAGGGACTGCGCTCAGGGCCCCTGAGTCGACGCCGCCTTGAGAAACTGGCTGATCAGGACCCGGTCTGCCCAGTCCGGCCTGTGCGCAGGGCCTGCTGAACCACACCACTTGAAACTGCCACGAAAGGGCGCGTGTGTGAACTGCAGCAATCCTTCGGGCCGGGCCGCTGTGAACCTGCTGCGGGGGAGGGGTGGCAGGGGCCGTGGGCGCACCTGGGCCAGGGGGGGGGGCCGCAAACGGAGGGGGGCCTCCTTGGTGAGGGTGATCAGGCTGGCCGTCATCAACACCCCGCTGGCACGCGAAACCGAATGTAGCGTGTCGAGCCCGGAAAAACAAAGGGCAGGGCCAACCATCCCTAGCGCAAAACAGGCTTAACTACTGCCTGGGCTTGCGCTCATGGGAATGCCTGCCAAGCTGGGTGGATCCAAGGGATTAGTGTCGATTGCTACGTGGCCTGACCTGCGGCGATCGTAGCTTCCGTTTCACTCGTTCTCGCGTCATGGTCGGCGCAATGCGCGGATTTAGCCGCACCAGCACCACCCCAGCACTGAACGACCAACCGGCGCGCGCTCCACGGCCAGCGGAGCCACCACCCTGCTTGAAGTGATGCGTGGCCTCAGTGGGCTGCACCATTGAGCAGTGGAAGCGGGGCAAAACAATCTTCTTCCCTGGCGATATCCAGCCGGAGCGGGTCTATCTCCTTCCGCCGCGGAGCCGTTCGCCTGCTCCAGGGTTTACGAAATCCGGTGAGGAGATCACCGTTGGCGTTGTTGCAGGCGAAAACCAGCCTGTTCGGGGTGCTCTCGCTGGCTCACGGCCAACGCTCCGATCGCTTCTATCCACGCCGTGCCTTCAACCCCGGTTGGAGATGGTCGCCGGCACCGGCCACCTCGGTGCGTCGGGCGGATCGAAGCAGGACGCCAGCTCGATTCAGGGCTTCTGCTGTTGCAGGGCCTCTCCTCGCGCATCCTCCAGACCGAAACGATGATCGAAAACCCTCACCCACCGCGTTGACATGTCGTCCCGGCTGGTTGAGCTTTTCTGCTGGTGCTCTGCCGTGACTTCGGCGTGCCGGGTGCCCGAAGGGATCAACCATTGATCTGCGCCTCTTCGCACCAATCAATCGCCGAGCGATCGGCTCCACCCGCGTCACGATTCACCCGCTTGCCGGCGACCTCCGCCAGGCCGGCCTGGTCCAGGTGGACCGCCAGAAAATCACCGTCTTCGATCCGGTGGCTCCTGGCCCGAAAACGATTCAGCTGGAGCTGGCGCCACAGCAGCGCCGCAACCCGCACGGCACCGATTTACTGGAGCGCCTCGAAGCTGAACCGTGTCCGCGCTGCTGATCCTCGCTCTGCTGGTGCTGGGTTGGCGTGCTTGGCCACCCTGGCGCGATCGGCTTGGCAGCCGGGTTTGGCAAGGGCCAGGCTCAGCCTGTTCAAATCTGCGCCCCCGACAAAACCGCCCGTACTGAAAATTTCACGGCTGCTCACCGGCAGCACTGATCAGCGCGGTTGTCGTGGGGCTGATGCTCGCGCGTCAGCGAGCGCGCTGCGGGTGGGGCTGTTTGGAACTCAGACAGCCTGGAGCAGAAACTGCGTGACAGCCGCAAAGCACCACCTTGATCGCAGCGCACGAGGCACTTAAAAAACAGCAGCAAAGGCGCCTGGCCGAACGCAGCACCCACGCGCCCAGCGCCAGGCCCAGCGGCGGGGTGGTTCCGGGCCCGCAACAGGCCGCCGTCAGCAGCACCGCCCAGCCACACTGGCCTGCCGTCGAAGTTCAGGCCCAGCGCCTCGCCGCAGCGACACTGGAAAAGCCCCTGCCGGAGCAGCGCAAGCAAAGATATCAGCGAGCGCGACGGCTCAACGGCGACATTCGCCAGCGAGGATCAGGACATCCGCCGCAACGAAGCACCGCAGGAAACTCTCCAGGGTCAGGCAGCCAGATCAGCGCCGGCGAAGCCGAACTCAAGTTCGCTGGAGGAGGAACCTGATCGCCTCAGGCGCGCGGACCGGTGGTGGATCAGCAGCGGCCAGACGCTCGCCACCGTCAAGTCGCCATCCAGCGGCGAGCGGAGGCCAAGCCCGTTGATCGAAGAGAGCTTGCTGCGCCAAGCCAACGTGGCCAGCCTTCGATCGGGTCCTGCCGGGAAACAGCGCCCGATCGCCAGCATTGCTGCCCTCGTTCCCACGTGCGCGATAAAAAGAAAGACTGGAAGGCCCTGCATCAGCCACAGGGGAGGTGCACTGGGGTGTTGAGCATCCCGCTCCGCCGCCAAGTGCTGCGGGCGAGCAGCCAGGTGCTGGCCTTTCCCCGATCTGCGCCCGAACCGTCAGAGATGATGCGCGCCGGTGAGGTGATGGCACCACCCAAATCTCGAGGAGGGAAGTAGCTCTCGACCGAATCAGGTGCGCAACCGGGCTCAAAACCTGCTGCTGGCGGCCTCCTTCGCCAAGGCACCCAGCGCCAGGAATCCGTGGTCGATTGGGGTTCAGTTTCGATGTGGAATTCTGTTCACAACCAGTCTCGGCCGATGGAGCTCAGCGAGCGAAACGCCGGTCAGAGCGTCAAGGCTCGAAGCGGGGCACTGCGGAAATGCCGACACCGCCGATCCGCGATACTTCCTGGGAGCTGCGTCGTGTGGGAGGGAGAAAGCAGTGGGGACGCTGCTTTCAGCCCCAGGCACCCCGGCGGACCATGGAGCCAGCTGCCCGCGCACGGAGCGCTTGCCGGCATTCGACCCCGGGGCCGGAAGCAAGTGTGGTCTGGTTCGCAGCGACCCTGACCGCCACGGATCGAGGTGGAGCCTTTGAATCCATTTTCAGCCCGGAGGACACCAAAAGGAGCTCGACACCTGGCTGCAAGAGCGCCTTGCATTGGCTCGAATCCTGCTGAGGCCAATGGGCACCGGCAGCAGGCTGGGCTGGAGCCAGCTGGCGCCCGCGCTCCGGTGCCTGCTGATCGAGGAACGGAGGGCAGCACCCTGGCGGGCCGTTTCGCGGCTATGCAGCTGTTTCCCGGCACGGGGCTGGGAGGCGGTTGCTGACAGATGGAGGCCATGCGCACAGCCTACCACGGCCCTGGGACGACGGTTCGTCGCCCAGAATTGTTGGGGAGCAGGCCCTGGGCCAACCGCCTGAGCGCCGAGACTGGAGGCGACAGGCTGGGGGCACTGGCCCACGGACCTAGAAACCTGAACCTAAAAACCTGGACTTTAGATCTTCGCCCGGACCGTTTAAAAGGCGTAAAATCTTCTGCACATAGTTCGAAAGCTGAGTAGTCGGCCTTGAGGCAGAAACCGCAGCAGCGCGTCCTGGAATCAGGCACGCCGAGCGAGGGCTCCACACCAGCTCAGCCGCGGTCGAAGGCCCAGCGAAACGACCACTGAAATACGCCCGCCACCACCTCGCCCTCAACACAGCTTCTGGCTGAAGCTCTTGATAGCAGCCACCGCACTGGGCCGTGGTGGCAGCAGGGGATCACAGGCACGGGGTCGCGAACAGGATGGGGAGCGCCCGGTGGCAGGCGGGGTTGGGTTGAAGAGCATGGTTGAGGCGGTTGCCGGCCCGCTGCGTAGCCGAGACGCTGAATCAGGCCGATGCCAGCAGTAACCTCCTCGAGCACGGCATCGACCACTAGGACTTCGGCGGCGGGAGAAACGGCCCCAGCACATGGGAGACGGTGCGCTCCTGCGCACGGCAGGATCGCAGGCCGGATGGGCACGATGTGCCGATGCGCAGTCGGGGAACTGCTGGCTGTCCGAGTTGCTCGATTGGTGTCTGCGCAGGCCGTTATGGCCGCCGGGCGCCACCCTCGCCGGCGCAGCCGCAGGCGGCCAGAGGCAGGTCCATGTGCGTCAACGAGTACCAGCAATCCGTGGCGGGGCTCAGATTCAAACCAGTCAGAGTGGCACGAATCGGACCAAACCGCTCTCGTTCATGTAATGTGGTGGGCATCAGCAAGCGCGGCGCCGAGCGCCCTGACGAGGTCGGCGACCTTCTCCCTTCAGGTTGGTGTTGGACCCGAAAACTGACGCCTTCGGCCTGGGCTCAGGCGCTGCAGGGCCATGAAGCCGACGCTTTGTGGCGAGTCTCTGGCATAGCGGTTCGCTGCCCGGACTATTCCAGCGTAAACCCCACAAACAACTGGAGATCCCCAGCGGGGGCAGGAGCGGCAGTCATCGGCCATAAGACGGGTGAAGCTCAGTCGCAACGGCGCTGTTAAGGTGGCCGAGCCGAAAGAGGGCGACCGGAATACTCAAACGCCATTGCACCAAACCTTTCGCGCAAAGGCCGCTATGAGGGAAGCCGCCCGGCCGATCAGACGGCGGCAGGGACCGCCAGATTCAGGGGGCAATTCTGGCCGAAGCAGGACTCTGAAGCCAGGCTGCGCTGATGCAAGACCGTTCTAAAGTTGGACTGTGTCTGAAGGGCAGGCCGTTCTGAAGCAGGGACAGAACGCTGATGTCTCCGCTTCAGGCGTCACAGGCAGCTGCAAACGGGCGGCCACTGACGAAAGCCGTTGGCGGTGCGACAGCGGCTTCGGCGGACTGTGTGGCTTCAGAGAAGCAGCTTGCAGCCGAAGCCGCTTCTTGAGGCGCGAGCCTCGGAGACGAGCGGCTCAGGGACTGAGCCATTGGCCTGGCTGGGGTTGGGCCGTGACTGCGTTTCGGTATCGATTCGCCCTTGGCGGAATCCTGCCTCGAAACTCCCGGGAAGCCGACTGAAAACCTTTTAAGAGTGCGCCCAAGGGTTGCGGCCCAAAGCTCCGGCCAGGCGTTTGGGACCAAACACCAACAAGCCCGCACACCAGCCAGCAATCACTGCCATCTCGGAAGACCGGTCCGAAAAAAATTCATGCGCCAGCAGGGCGATGGCAGCAGGAAGCGCAGATCGCACAGCCGAGGCCGTCCAGTTCACCGGATCCCATCGGCCAAACAAACGACTTTGTTGTACAGCTGCAGGATCAACCAGCAGAAAGACCAGAACAGAACCAATGAAGATGCCCATCACCGGGGATCGTTCCCCCACAACCCGGCCACGACCTTGCCGTACTCGCAATTGAGCGGGCGTGAAGCAGGTTCCCCCAAGGCGAGTGCGTTGGGCCATTGGCGGCTCAACCTCTCTGGACACAGCGCGCTCGTCTGGCGTCGTTAACTGTTAAAGCTCCCGTCCGCTGCACCGAAGCCGCCAGGTCGAGAGTTGTGATGGAACAAACCGGCCCTGTCCTGCCCGTTCTCCCAGCCCCCACCTTGTGACAGGAAACCTCCCCCGCCCCTTATCGATCGAGCGATCAACCGTGCTGCTGAGCGCTTTCTGAGCGCTGACAAGGTTTGAGCGTGTACCTGGCCTTCGGTCCGCCCTCCCAAGGGCCTCATCGACCCGTTCGACGATCACGACGATGAGCCCGAATCGCCAGAGTTCACAACTCCAGGGCCCGAGCCCGCTCCGGCCCCGCTGACGCCAGCGGCCAGCAGTGCTTCGTTGACCGGCATTCAGGCGCCCCAGTAGTGCCACCTCCCGCCGAGCGCCAAGGTTCTGGCGACAGGGCGAGAGGTTCTGGGCTGTGAGTTGCAACACGCCCTGCTCCGGATCCGGGCCGGCAGGGGCCACCAGCTTGCAGCGCTCGGCTGCCCAGGTCAAGAATCCGCCGCCAGGGCCCGCCGGGCCCGGCCGCCATTCCGGCAGGAAACGGCTGGCCGCAGCCAGAGAGGCTCCCGGAACTGCACCGCCGCGCGCCGGACCGCCGCCCTGGCCGCCAAGCACCGGCAGGGGCCAGAGGGCAAGCCGCAGCCGTATATGACGCCCTGATCGAGCACCAGATCAGGCCAGCTGGGCTGGCCAGCACGGACAACCCCAGCGCAACTTCGGAGAGCGCATGCGGTTAGAGAGGCACAGGAGAATCCCGGACAGTCTTATCTTCACTGTTGAAGGCGCCCAATACTGAGTGTCGAGGCCTCTCTGCAGGAGCTCAAATACTATCCCGCGATAGAAACCTGGAACACTTGCCAAAAAGTTTTGGCGTACAAGCGGCCTGGCTGGCCTACCCAGCTGAATGGCAGGGACCTCCCAGCGGCTGGCTCCCGAACGGCGTGCAGACCCGGGCGGGCCCGCTCCAGCACCGCCACCAGAGGTGTCCGCCGCCCAGCGC
>Ga0163217_1077226_pt1 | contig 11438 bp, 11 predicted proteins | sample SynspAceP_FD_185933 | JGI IMG/M metagenome (GOLD analysis project Ga0163217, IMG submission 185933) | Saline lake microbial communities from Ace Lake in Antarctica - Synechococcus sp. Ace-P (PacBio error correction) | ecosystem: Environmental > Aquatic > Non-marine Saline and Alkaline > Saline ... | reverse complement strand
GGGTACGCGGACGGCCTGATTGGCATATGCGGCGAAGAAGAAACGCGCCGCGAAACTGGCAGCGGAGTAGGCAAGATGAGCAGCACAACACATGAATTGCCTTGTTTCGAATTTTCATTTCGCGGACAGCACGCGGCTCAGCCATCGCGCCATGTTGGGCTCTCTGCACGCGCAGATGCCGAAATGGCGAATCAAGAACGCCCGTGATGTTTACACCCGTCGCAACGAAGGCGTGAGCATCTGGGTCGTCGAAGCGAACCCATAATTCCGCCGCCTTCTCGCCGAGAAAAAAGGCTCGCTGTATGAGCCGCGGCCAACGACAAGTCTATCGCCACCCCACCTGCTTTGACATCCAGACGAAGTTGGGGCGATGGTGAGCACTTCCCAAACAGACCCTAACAAAGGGCGATTTGTTCGAGTTTCTGTTGCCGGATGGCGGGGGACAATACCCTCGTTCTCGGGCACCGCGTTTTCGGAATTTGGTGCGGGCACGCCCCCGTGCTGGGGGGGGGAGAAGACATCGCGCTGGCGAATTTACCGCGCTGGATCTTCATCGGCAAGACGATGCTGTGGCTGGATCTTCGCGGGCGCAGGTAGAAGACGCCGGGCCCGCGATTGCCGACCTGGCTTGCCTTCATCGTGACGTTGGGATTTCCGCAAACCTGCTGCTGGTCGAAAACCAACGGTGATTATCGGTCAGGACCCTTCATAGCCGCAGTTCCTGTTTACGCATGCATTTGTCACAGCGACCGCGCTATGGGCAGCAATAATACGCAGATCGCCGCCATCGCGGGAAAAGTCGAGCAAAAGAGGGTGACCTTTCATTCTGGAAGCGTGCGGACGGACACTGTGATCGGGCCTTGGTGACGGGACCCGAAGAAGCCACCGCAGAATGCAAAATGCGGTGGACCTGTGTGGCCCTTATGTCGGGGAAATGTTCATGGGGCGGACGCCGTCGATTGATGCCATGGTCGCTGCAGGCATCGCGCCCGATTCCCGCGTCCCTACGCCCCGCCTATGATACCGTTGGTGAATTGATGTCTTCACCGCAGCCCACACTGACAAAACCCCAAAGCATGATTTCGGCCATCCCCGCGGCGGCAAATCAGGCAAACGCCATTTCGGAAACATCTGGGGGCATATGCTGGACGCAAAATGCAATGGCTTCAACGCGGCCACCCGGATGCACATGGTAGTCGAAAAGCCCCGCGTTAGAGACAGTTTGGGGCTGGCTGGACGCTGTGCCGACCCCCGAAGATCCCGGCGATCTCCCTCACGATCTGGGGATTCATCCCGCGATGTGCAATGGTCCGGTGACACACTTTGAGGGTGACGGTGAACCAACCTATTTCCGGCTGCCCATGCGGACGACGATTCATCAACCTTGATATCGAAAACGGCATTGCGCGGGCACGGGATCGAAAAACTGACCCTAAAGCGGGCAAACTCTCGCCTGCCTGGAACTCGGACTGGATTGACCGACGCGGGCCGCGCCAAGCTCGAAGGTTAACGGCATCCGCTCCCGCCCCAACCCGCAGGTGGCACCCGGACGCTGCCCCCGCTGCCCAGTCGACGCATCTGGAAAAAGATAGCCAGTTTCGGATTCGGACCCCTGCAAGCGCAATGGCGCTGCACGAACTGTCTGGAACCCTTCGATTATTTTTAAGTGTATCTGACCCAGAGCCATTTTCTCCCCTTATAGTGACTGATATTCACCGCACGATCCGCGACGCCGGTTCGTGTTGGACCCTGCAACCCGAAGACCCAACGGCTTTCGCCTTTCAAGCAGGGGCAGTATCTGACAATTCAGACAGGCATTTCGGCGGGTTACCGAACTGGCCGCAACTATCCATCTGCGCGGGTCTGGGACGACCGTGTGTTTGCAAGTCGGGGATCAAGCGGGGTGGATGGCGGCGCGTTCTTCTAAGCTTTGGCGAACGAGATGTTACAGGTCGGGGATACGCTGCCACGCAATGCCCCCTCAAGGCACGTTTTTCCGCCCCGTATTTAGAGCCTGCATCACCGCCGAAGAATACCTTGGATTTGCCGGCGGGTGGGGATCACGCCGGTTTGCTGCGATCCCTCAAGACCGTTCTGAACGCGAGCCCAAATCAACCTTTACGCTGGTCGATTGCCAAACCGCGCCGTGAACACGATCATGTTCCGCGAAGAGCTGGAGGGACCTCAAAGAATCGGTATATGGGTCGGCTTGAGCGTCATCCACATGTTGGAAAGCGGGCAGGATATCGATCTTGTTCACCGGCCGTCGTGGACCGAAACCAAATGCGCCGAGCTGTTCAAGACATGGATCTGACGTGTCTGACATTGGATATGGCCTTTATCTGCGGCCCTGAAACCGATGGATGCTTGTATTGCTGGACGCACTAAAAACCCCACGGGTTAGAGCCTGATCCAATTAAATTCGAAGCTCTCAGCGAAAGCCAGCAAGGTCGTCTGGCGAAACAGGAAATGGCCAAAAGCGCAGCGAAGGTCAGGCGAAACGCAAGTCACCGTAAAAATCGACGGCGCGCAGCACAGCTTTACCATGGCCAAGGGTCCAGTCTGTGCTCGACGCGGCGCTGGGAAAAACAACCTTGGATTGCGCCCCTTTGCCCTGCAAAGCCAAGGGGTCTGTTCGAACCTGCATGTGCAAGGTGACGAAGGCCGAGGTCGAGATTGCTGTCGAACACGCGCTGGAAGATTACGAGGTCGAACGCGGTTTACCGCCTGAGCTGCCAAAGCTATCCGCTGAGCGACACGGCTTTTTCATTACTACGACCATTCACTAAGGCGCCTGACATGTTCCGATATTCAAAGCTTTTGCCGCCGGGGGAACAATGGATCAACCCCGGTGCCGGTCTGCACGCCACATCGCAAGCGCGATTTTACCGGCGATGTTATCGCCCAAGCAGGCAATGACGGCGCTTGCAGGTTCAGGCAATGCTGGGCTACGCCCGTGACATCGGTGGCCTGCCCTGCGCAGGCTGACGTTTCATTGACCGTGCAGAGCTCAAGGCTGTCCGCGCTATTACTCTGAAATGACCATTAAACAGAGCCTATACGAGCTTGTCGTTCGACACGGGGCGGTACGCAGTTCCACCACCTGATCGACGTGGATGCGGCATCGGCACGATGCAGGTTTATTGCCGCCAAGGGCCGTCGCGAGATGCGGACATGATCAGGTCTATCTTTGGACGGTCCCGTGGAAACAGTCTGGGCGCACCGGGTCAGTTCATGGGGGCGCCACCATCTGCACGCCGCCGCAAGGGCGTCCGCCGGTGCATATCAACGCCTTCAACTTCCCCGTTTGGGGCATGTTGGAAAAGCTCGCCCCGAGCTGCTCGCCGGTGTGCCCGCTATCGTTCAAAACCAGCCACCGCCACCTGTCAGGTACCGAAGGACCGTTTCCGCCTTTTGATGATTCAGTCGGCATTCTGCCAGATGGCGCGATCCAAAACTGGTGACGGGGGGCTGGGCGATATGTATGGACCACCTCGATTGTCAGGATGTGGTCAGCTTTACCGGATCAGCCGAAACGGCCCTGAAACTGCGAACAGCAAACCCTGTGCTGGTCGAAACGTCTTTCTGTCCGGTTCGCGTCTGAGCAAGATCAGTCTCAATGCCTCTAGTGTTAGGGTCTTGATGCGGTCCCGGCACGCCGGAGTTTGACCTGTTCGTCAAAGAGGTTCCATCGGCGAGGTGACGGCCAAGGCTGGGGCAGAAATGCACCGCCATCCGCCGGATCATTTGGGTCCCGCAACCCCATTGCTGCATGCGATGATTGCAGCCCTTGACGGCATCGCTTTGGCCAAAAGTCACCATCGGGGAACCCGCGACTGGACAGCACGAAGATTGGCGGCGCTTGTCTCACTTTCGCAACGTCGTGACGTGCTGACGAAGCCGCGCTTGATCGGGTCAGAGGCGGAGCGTGTCTTTGGCGACCCCGATGCCTTCGCGTTAGAGGGCGCGGATGCACAGAAGGGTGCCTTTGTTCCCGCCGATGCTGTTTCCACTGCGCCGATTCCGATGCCGCCACCCATTTGTGCACGACACCGAAGCTTTGGCCCTGTGTCCAACCATCATGCCCTTACCGGCGAACCGAAACAGCCATTCGCCATGTTGAACAAGGGCAAAGGCGTCGCTGCGTTCGTCGATCATCATCCCGGCGACGGCGACTGTTGGCACAGGCAAATGGCGATGGGGCCGGCGCGTTTCACCGGCGCGGCTCTATTTTCAACAACCGCCGAACTTCTATGGCCGAAAGCGACGGGCCATGGGTGCCCCCCTGCCCCATTTATGGTGCACGCGGGCCCGGACGTTGGCCGGCGGCGGCGAGGAGCTGGCGGCAGCCGTTGCGCGGCGGTCATGCATTTACATTTGCAGCGTACCGCCATTCAGGGGCAGCCCCGACATTTCTGACCGCCACTCAGCAAGCAATGGACCCCCGGCTGGCGACCGAGATTTCGGACGCGGCCACCCGTTCACCCGCCACTTTGGTGCGCTTGAATCTGGGCGAGGACGTTCAATCCCGGCCAGCCGTGTCGTGTCGCTGGAAGACATCGAAACCTTTGCGCATTTTCACCGGCGATTACGTTTCTATGACGGCCATAGGACGACGCCGCGGCCAAGGCGAACCCGTTCTTTCCCGGCCGCGTTGCCCATGGGTACCTGCTTGCTCAGCTTTGCCGCAGGGTCTTTTCGTGCAACCCGACCCCGGACTGTGCTGGCGAACAACCGGATGGACCAACCTGCGGTTTCATGGCACCCGTGCAGAGCGGCGATAGCATCAGGTTGCGGCCTAAGGCGTCCAAGGGCAAAAGACGCCTTCGCAATTGATGGACTACGGTGAGGTTACCGTGGCACGGTGACCCTGACCAATCAGGATGATGCCCGCCGTGGCCCGAATATGAATTGCTGACCATGAATGCCTATTGACGACTTTGGACCTTGCGTTCGCAATCTGAAAGACCTCGGCGGCAGCGGCGTCTGGTCCCTGATGATCAGCCTCTTTGGCGACATGGCGCTAGGACAGAGGTCAAATTATTGGCGGGGCCGGTGTTGTCTTGCGATCATGACGGCAATGGATGTCCGCCCAAAACGAAGCCGCTAGGGTCGCTTGCACGCTGCGCAAAGACAAATGGATCGCGTCAGAAAAGCACGGGGCGGATCAGCCACCCACAGCCTGACGCCCGCAGGCCGCGCGCAAGTCAGGCGGCAAGTGGCAGGATTTATGCGACACCTGCCGAGCTGCGGAACACTGGCAGATGATCGTGACCGAGGATGCCGATTAGTGATTGCACCGGAGAAGGCGGGGTTCACTGCCCTGATACCGCGCCTGTATTGTCCGCAATGCGTCCCTGCCTGTGCCAAAAGGGCCGGCCGCCCTGTCCGGGCAAGACGGGCCTGACTGGGATGAAAACGCAGCTACGAGCCCGGCATCGCTGGCCGAAAGCTATACGCAACTTGTCAGACGCGCTGCACAGCGTGAGCGCAGCGACTCTCCGCAGCCGAGGACTTTGTACCCCGTTGCAAATCGCGACCCTACGCTGCTTTTGATTGTCGCATTTAACTGGCGTCGTCTCGCTCTCAAACATCCGCGTTGCCCGCCCCATGATCCGCGACGATTGGGCCGGATTAACCGCGCCAATCAGATGGTTCGCAGAAGCTTTTGTCACGCTTCCGCGCCCGATCTTGCCGGAAAATCGCCCCCACCGTCTGAGCTGCACAACAAAGCGATGCTTTCCCAAAGCGCACAGCGGGATATAGGGAGCATTTGGACAAATACAGTTTACCAAAAATGACCTGACCCGACGGCGCTGAAGCTTGGACGATGGCGCGATTGATGCGAAAACCATGGGGCTGCATCCGCACCGCGATCGGACTTTGTGCGTGCAACTCTCTGGTGCGATGCAAACGCCCATCTGATCCAGATTGCCAAGGCCAGACCGAGGCGCCTTTAATCTTTGCGCCCTGCTCGAAGATTCCCATGTTCTCAAGCTGTTCCACTATGGGCGCTTTGACATCCGCGGCGCTGCTGAACACCTTTGGGCCCAAAAGGCCGCCACCGGTCTATTGCCACCAAGATCGCCAGCCGCCTTGTGCGCACCTATTACCGACCGCCACGGGGCTTGCCAAAAACTGCAAGAAAACTGCTTGAGCGTCGATATCTCCAAGCAGGCAACAATCACGATTGGGGGCTGAAAAAAGCTGGACAAGGCGCAGATGAACTTATGCTGCGTCCGACGTGCATGCACCATGCACAAACTGCGCGACGTTGCTGAAACCAGATGTTGATCCGCAAGGTCGATCGAGCTCGCGCAAGCGTGTTTTGAATTTTATGCCAACCCGTGCCAGCTTGACTTGGACGGCTTGGCCCGAAAACGGATATTTTTGCACCACGCATGACCACACCATTCCTACGTACCGCCCGGCCGCGTCATCGGCACCGAAGCCAAGCGCTTTGAGCAAACTGGCCGACAGCCTTGATGATCGTTTTCGTCAGGCGTCGGACCTGTTGTTGCGACCCGCGGGCGCTGTGATTGTCACGGCATCGGCCAAATCCGGCCATTATCGCCAAAAAGCATACGCGGGGCGACGCTTGCCAGCACCGGCACGCCCGCGCAATTCGTCCATCCCGCCTAGGCGAGCCACGGGCGGATTTGGCATAATCACCGCCGATGATGTCGTGCTTTGCGGATCTCGAAACTGGGCGAGGCACTGAACTGGCCAATCTTTGATCGCCTATTTCGCGTTCGCTTTTCCATCCCGCTGATCGGTATCACCGCCGTGCGACAAGAGCCTTTGGCCGCGCATTGCGACTGGTGCTTGAAACTGCCCACAGCTGCAGAGGCCTGCGGCACGGCGTTTTGTCCGTCGACCTCGACCACGATGACGCTGCAATTGGGGATTTGCCGTGGCGATTGCGCTGATTGGAAAAACCGCTCTTTCACCGCGAAACATTTTCGTGAATTCCACCCCGGCGGGAAAAACTGGCGCCGGCTCAGCCGCGTTGCAGGACCTGATTGCACAACATGCGATGCGTTGCCCTTGGTGCAGGCCGATGCCCCCATGTTCTTGATGCGCTTGATGGGCAATGAGCAGCAAATCTTTGGTGTGGTGATCGTCACGACGCCAGCGGTTGCCTTGGCAGGGATCATCACCAGCGGCATCTGGGGCGGCATCTGGACGGGCTGATGGAAAAAAACGGCGCGCTAGGTTATTGACGCCAACGCCTTGTGACCGTCGCCCACTGAATGCGCTGGCGGAAAAGGCGTTGGGCAATCATGAACGCGCGCAAGATCACTTGTTTTGCTGGTAACTGGGACCCCACCTAAGGAAAACGTCCCTCGGGTCTGCTGCATATCCCACGATTGCCTGCGCGTCGGGTCTGGGCTAAGCCGCGATGGCAACGGACGCTATACCAGACGGATCGCTTGGCCTGAAGGCTGCTGTGTTCCGCTTGCAGGCGCTTGGCCTGCTGTCGACGCTGTTCCTGCTTGTTCGGCCGATTATCCCGGGCAGGCGATTCCCCTTGGCTGGAAAAGGGATGTGCAGTGACCGCCTGCGCGACCAGCAGATCACCCGGCCCCTTTCTTTACTGGTGCGACGGCTGACGGTGGACGAGCTGTCATCTATGCTGATGTGCTGAACCTGTCCGGACGGGGCGACCGGCATGGAACCACGTGAAACCTGCGCGCGACCATAAGACCCGAAGGATCGACTTTGCCGCCTTGCAATCGGACTGGCCGATTTCGGAATCGCCAAAGACTGTTGCCCGACCATTGTCTGGGCGGAGTGGTGCTGACGACCTCTACGGGGTACCGGCTGCAAAGTTGACAAAATCACCTCTGGACCTGTTTCCGGCCCTGAACAATCCAATTCGCCGGGGACAGTGTATGGCACAGCCCGGGTTGGCACCCTAGAGGGCGGTTGCCATGTCGATCACACAAAAACAGCGAACCAAGCCTCGCCCCAATTGGTTTTCACAAAAGTCGATTGGAGCTGATATACCAAACCGAAAACCCAAAATCAGATGACGCGCGTGAAAACAACCTATTAATGTCTGTTTTCTGCTTTTTTTCTCGATTGCCAATCGCCCGCACAAGGGGACCAACGTGGCCTTTGGGACGATCCGTCAGGATACGGGCCTTCCCCGTCGAGGTGACCGCCGATAACCTGTCTGTCGATTCAAGGCGATGGGGACGGCTTGTTTTCACCGGAAAGTGTGATCGGTCAGGGGAGATGCGCTTGTCCGGCCGCACGTGTTCTAGTGTATTATCGCCGCCGAAGCGAGGGCATCGCCCGGCTGGAAGCGACCGGCAGGTTGGACCTTGTGTCGGGCCAAAGACGCCGCCCGAATCAGAGCGGGCGGATTACGATTATCGACCACGGCACGATCGTCATGTCGGGGCAATGTGTTGCTGACCAACGGGCGCAACGCGCTCAGCTCTGAAAACCGATGAGCGATTCAAAATTTTATCCCGAGGGCCAGCGCAAATGTCCGGCGGCGTGAAAACCCATTCTGCCAAAACGGGCAGCAAAAAAAACTGATGTCTGCCCCCAATTTAACGGTTACGGTGGCGCAACGGTCTGCGCATGAACATCTGCGTTAAATTCATTACCGCAAAGAAAACCGTGATCCGCGCTTCTCGCATGGAGGCTGAACCGCGGCAAAGTCGTCGCCCTGCTTCGGGCCGAACGATCCGGTAAAACCACTACCTTTTATGCGTTGGCTGTCTGGTGGATGCCCGAAGGTTTGCACCGTCACCATCGATGGCAAGAACGTCACCACCTTGCCGATGTATCGCCGGCACGCTGGGTACGGCTATCTGCCCCAAGAGATGAGCATCTTTCGCGGGCTAAGGCGTGCAGGACAATATCTCGGCCATTCTGGACATCTCGATCTCTGTATTGCGCGCGGGCGCCGCGAAAGGCTCAGGCATTGCTGTCGGAATTTTCCATCGAACACCTGCGCCGCGCCGCCTGCCTTGGCGGCTGTCGGCGGGGAACGCCGCCGGGTCGTCGAAATTGCCCGCTGTCTGGCCTCCGATCCCAAATTACCTACTGCTGGATGAACCCCTTTGGCCGGGTCGATCCGATTTCTGTGGGTGACATTCCGACATCTAGTCGCCGACCTTGAAAAAAACGCGGTATCGGCGTGCTGATCACGGACCATAACGTTTCGGGAACGCTGGATATTTGGATCGCGCCTACATTTTGCCCGAAGCACGGTATTGATGTCAGGCACCCGAAGAGGGTCGTTACAGAACGAAAACGTTTACGCCGCGTCTTAACCCTTGGCGATAACTTCCGCATTTCCTTATTCAAACTACAGAAATTATTGCGCTAGTTTTCCCACAGATTTAAGCCGGATTTCATTTGGAACAAACCGCAGGCCCATTCGGCGTTCATTATGGTCCCATGGCGAGATGCGTATCATGTTTCGTGCTGCATCCCCCCTTCCCGAAGGGGTAATGTTCACCGCTGGTCCGCATTCGTCATTCACCCGCATCTTGACCCCGCCTTTTACCGCATTTCATTGCGGCCAATGGTGTTGTCCGGATTCATTAGAGTAGGAGATTTATGCCGTACAAAATCAGTGGCCAAACAAATCGGACATCGGCGAAGCCCTGCAAACGCATTGAAAACCGGAAATTGGGCGAAGCTTGTCAAGAAGGTATGCTGAACGTCCGACGGACGCGAATGTTCATCTTTTCAAAATCCGGCACGAAAATTTGTCTTGCGAAGCGGACGGTTGCACCTTATTCGACTGGCCTTACGGGCCCTGTTTCAGCGAAAGCACATGCTACTTGTATTTATGGAAGCTTTCGATTTCATGTCGGCGAAAAGATTGGAAAGCAACTGCGCCGCTACAGCGTCGGTTGAAGGATTCACCATCGCGAAGGTGGCGCAACCGGTTGAACTTTTCGGTTGCGTTCCTCGTATATCCCTCGGCTTTCAGAAAAGCGATTTCAGACGGGCGCAGGGAACCGAAAACCCTCACCATGATCATGCGGAAATGCAGACCAAGATTGCGACCTTGTCTGTCGGTGAAGCCTGTGATTGCAGATGGAAATTTCGGGTACACCTGTCGTGGTCTTTCGCAAAGACGGCCAAGAAGGCGTTGAATGTTGTCTACCGCCCGCGAGGATGGCAACATCGGCTGGATTGATCCGTCGTAACAGAAACCGACCGTAAAGCGGGCCGAGAACAGAGCGAGCAGAATGAATTTTGCGAAAACTCCTAAAACGGGGGCTGTTCAAAGTCCTTCACATCGGCCTCAAGCAAAAAACGGCCTTTGCTCACGATATCGGGGAGGCTTGGCGCATAATGCTTACGGGTTAAAGGGCCGCTGCGGTGGTCGATGCCTTGATGACGCGTGAATCCCTTGGCCCAACAGGTGTGGGCCCAAAGGGGTTGCGGCTGGCCCCATGCGGCGTCTGAAGGACTAGAAGAAGTGTTGGGGGCCTTTGTGCTTCTCGGACAAAACCGATTGATTTCACGCGGTTTGCCGCCAGCCGGTTGGATAATCGCTTTTGCGCTGTTCGCCCCGAAAAGTGCTTGGTGTCGAACACCTCAAGGGCCGGCTCGCGCTTGTTGTCGCGCACCTGCGAACCGCCAACGCCTCTGTCTGCGCCAAGCTGCGGGCCAAACCGGATCCTGCCACGTTGTATGCGATTCCTGAACCGAAGCACAGGCGACACAGGCCGCCCTTAATCCGGCCCTAACGCCCAGCTGTTAAATCCGAAAATCATTTAGTCCCGCTGATACGCGTCGGGACGTAATTTCTCGATTCGGCGTCGTTAGATGTCGGGGGCCAGCACATTAGGGTTTGGGTCACGGGCGCGGGGGACGGTCATCGTGGCCGGGGGCTGAACGCCAACGCCTTGCGCCAGCGCTGACAGCTCTTGCTTGCCAACTCGTTTTCTCGCGGATGAATTCCGGGTCGGGCAGGAGCAAAAAAACTCTCCCGAAACCCCTTGCAACCGCTTGCGCTTTGGTTGCACCCACGCCTGATCACTCGGGATCGCCTCTGCTCCGTTTCAGGTTCCCCTGAGAAACGTCAGAAATGCCTTGAACGCCGGCGCGGATGTGCATAAGCGTCATTAGCTATTGTTCCGGCTCCGCCCTTGGGGCAGCGGCATTCTTATTTAAAGCGTTTGATTCAAGCGTTTTCGCCGCAGCTTGAGCGTAAGCTGCCTTTTGCCCGTGTCAGGGAATATGGCCGGCAGAAAGCGTCATGGGCGCGGGTCTTACCGGGGTGCCGTTAGGGCACGGTTAAAAGCTTTGCGGTGGGGGACCCGGGATGCTTTTGCGCTTTCCACTGGCCGGGCAAATTTGCTTTTGGTGAGCTTTGGTTTGGCAAAAAGCGCCCCGCCCGGGGGGGGACACCGTTCCCAGCCGCCGCCCCAACCCCAAATTTCTCCCTCCTTTCCTTT
>Ga0163217_1024331_pt1 | contig 11438 bp, 4 predicted proteins | sample SynspAceP_FD_185933 | JGI IMG/M metagenome (GOLD analysis project Ga0163217, IMG submission 185933) | Saline lake microbial communities from Ace Lake in Antarctica - Synechococcus sp. Ace-P (PacBio error correction) | ecosystem: Environmental > Aquatic > Non-marine Saline and Alkaline > Saline ... | reverse complement strand
GCCGAAGGAAAAGCGAGTCAGCCATGAGCTTCGGTTTTCAAACAAATCATCTGGCCAGGGAGAAAGCACCTTCTTTTAGGCCTATTTCACTGACTTATTATAAGCCGACTAGCCAGTTTAGTGCTTCCAGGGGAGAGTGTTCAAAAAAATCCTAATGATTGGACTTGTCATTCCCAGAGCAATGATCTAGACAAGCTCAAATGGCTTATTATTGTTGTTGTAGCGCGATAGTAAATCCCAGTTCGGTTGACTTCTTATTGCCTTGACTCAGATATTAAGTTGTGAGCTCAAAATCGTGATCTCCCAAACTCCGATCACAAGTGCAAGCTCATATCATTAAGCTACCGATCCGATTCTTTGATCAATACCAGACACGTGGGGAATTTGAGTTCCGAATTATGACGATCGTAGAAGGCGTCCAGGAATTTTTGGTTGGAAACCGGGTTCTTAGCCCAGATGATTGCGAGGAATATTGACCGCCATAATTTCATTATTTCTTTGAGTTCAGCATCAGTCCAATGATGACGCTTTATGTGCTTGCTCCAGTTGTTATTATTCGGGTTGGTTTTTTTTTGAAAAGCTTTTGGAAAAGATCAGACCAATTCTTTAGGGAAAGAGGTAAAAATCAACGCTCAGTGGACGGTAGGACTAAAACGAAACTCTCGGTAGGAATTCGAGTGATAAAGGTATTCAATGGCAGAAGCACAAAAATTAAAACTTTTGCAAAAGGATGGTATGAGCTTTTTCCAAAATGTGAAAGCAAGCGTTAAACGGCGACAAGTAGTGGTCACCTCCGCTGGTGCGCTATTATTGGGCCTGGCCTCCGCAGGAATCATGGGAAATGGGTGGTATATGATCATGCAGAGGAAATTGGACTTTCGGAGATTTTCTTGCATTAAACTCTTTATTTGGGATTTATGATGCTCGATGTCCCAGATGTCAAATATTGGATCTCAACTAACCGAGGCTTTTGCAGGACTTGATCGACTGAAGAGATTATGAATCTCCCGCTAGAGGCCGATGATCAAAGCGGACTTTGGCAATCCGAAGATTTCAAAGGGGATATCGTTTTTGAAGAGGTGGTCATTTGCCTACGAAGAAGATAAACGAAGTGATCAAAGGAGTGAGCTCTTCTGCTCCAGCAGGTCAGTGGACTGCTTTGGTGGACTCAGGATCTGGAAAAACGACAAAATATGCTGGCCTTGCAGGCCACTTTTTTAAATCCTGATTCCGGGAAAATCACCCTAGATGGTTTATGATTACCATATTACCCTAGATCGTTCGCCTCCAGTTAGGCGTGTACTTCAGGACTGATTTTCTTTTTGAAAGGTACGATTCGGGAAAACATCCTTTTCCAAGCCTGATTGCATCTGAAGCCCAATTAGCCAAGCAGTTCCACGCGCGCATGTTCAAGAATTTACAGACCGATTTGCAGGGTGGTGTGGACACGTTAATCGGGGAAAGAGGAGTTAGCTCATTCGGCGGGAGCAACCGCCAGCGGTATCGCCTATCGCTTAGAGCTATTTTAGCAGACCCCGAAAATTTTGATCTTGGATGAGCAACCTCCAATTTGGATACCGAATCAGAAACGCTGATCCAGCGAGTTTTGAAAGAATTGCCCGGATGAAAGGGCGATAACCACCTTGTGATCGCACGATATAAGATACGATTTCGCCAAGCGGATCAAAAATCTTAGTGGTGAACAAGGAGAAATTATAGAGCGTGGCAAAACATGACGAGTTGGATCGCTTTTGCAAGGAAGATATTATCAGCTCTTACGTATCAGTCCAGAATTTAAAGTAATGGGGTTTTACATTTTTCCTCAAATTAGCTTTAGGGAAATAGGTCTGTCGAAGGAGCTTTGGGTGTTTTTGCTTTAGTGAGTTTTATCGTCAAAAAGCGTGACTGTGATCAAAAAAAAAGGCATTCGCATCCAATCCATCCAATCCAAAATTAAACTCCAAGCCATAATACTGCGGTTCCTGCAAGCAGCTAATGGTCGGACACTACATAGCAAACTGCGTAGGTCGCTCCAATAATACTTACTGAGCTTGAAATAAGTAAAAAAGCGATCACTGTTCTCGAAAAAGAATAATATATCCAAAAGCAAGAGGGTCTGTTACAATCCCAAAATCCTTGGAATCTCCCAAGGTTTTCATGATTTGCACCATAATTAAACCACCTAAAAAAACATTGGCCCAATCCAGTGACAGTTGCTGGAGAAGAATTTGCGCAATAACCCTGCAGGATAAATGGTGTTAAAAAAGCCAATGACTGCTGGGAAAGTAATCCCCAAAGAAAATGCTCAGTGCTAATCACCAAGGTGTCAAAAATTCCATGGGTCACCAAAAGAATGTCCCTGCAGAGGGGCCAATCCAAGGCGGATTATATTTCAGGCCATAATGGGCCATCATCGGTTTTTGCGGCAAAGTAGACTACCACGATGACCGGCCCCAAAGTATGTAAAACCGTAGCGGTAGCGGCATTTGAAAGAGAAATCTGTAGAAATAAGTGAATTTGGACGGCAACCAACGCGAGAAGTGTACTAAAAAGGAAAATTTTGAAGTACATCGATCGGTTTTTTCCAGAATTTTGGAAATAGTTTCTTTGTTACTGGGAAAGTGAGAAAATCAGCAAAATGACACCCAATAACAGTCTCCAACATTAACTAACCAAGCCGGATTCAGACCTTTTTCCTCAAAAAGGAAACTGGGCGAAGTTGCCTGAAATACCCAGAAAATAGCCCGAAACAATTACCATGTTCACTCCTGGGACTTTTGATAGGCAGTTGGGATATTCATCTGGGCCGTCGAAGGGAGGAATTTTTAGTGTCTTAGAAAATCAATTTCCAAATTAATCATTTTTTATTAAAGCGCTTTTCATCAGTCGAACCAAAATACATCGCCGCCAGTTTTCCACTGGTCCTTTTCCCATTCCAAAAGCAAAATCTATGACCCTTTAGGGTATACATGAAGCGATGGATGTTGATCTGATTTGCGCCACAGGCGCGTCGCGCATAAATAAGCACAATAGATAATATAACACAAAGCCGGGAACGTCCTCTGTCAGTGTCAATCCCGCTCGGTGCGTGATACTTCTCTCTAGACCAAGTTGAGAGAGGAGTTTGGACGAGAGGGGTAACATTCAATCAGCAGAAAAACGTCTCTTCAAATCGTCCGTATCATTATAATGATACCCACTTAACGCTTTCATCGATCAGAGTGTATGCAGGATTAACAAAAGTAAGACTGGATAGACTTAATACTGAAAATCAGGGTCGCCGCAGAAAGTGCATCTACCGCATCATAGTAAGAGTAACTGCTATGTGAATATTCGCGTGGGTGGTCTGATCGATATAGTGATTGTGCTGAGTCGGCGATTAATATGGGCCTCGTGTCCTAGATGTAACAGGTAACGCTCTTGGTGACAACTTAATATGAATGGAGAGTGTCCAATATTTCGTATGAAGCATTTTTGAATCTCGATACAACTTAAGCGAATCGCGCGTTGCGCATTCCATTAGAGGGACTTCTTTCGGATTCAGTCAGTGGAAGCGGATTCTTGGAAGGCGGTATTTAACTACAAAAAAAAAAAAAAAAACCCCAAAAAAAAAAAAAAAAAAAAAAAAAAAAAAAAAAAAATATTCAGCCAATGCCGTTGAGGAATTGAGCCATTGGCAAAATCCGTCCCTTTCCCAATCGTAGGCTAAATACCGTAACCCCTCCTGGAAATAAACGACACGCTTTTCCAGTGCAATCTGCTTTGCAGGAAGGTATACTTCGATAGTTGGATTTGCACATTCCGGATTCTGACGATTCCTTCTGACACGATCTTTCCTGAGATCCATTTCCCTTTGAAGTGGAGGGGTTTCCATTCCAAAGTGGAAAGCGTAAATTTTGTGCTGTGAATAGGAAAAAATAATCAAGCGAATGCAAATAGGATAAGAAGTGATTTCATAGGTTTGAATGTTAAGTTGATACTAAATTTTTGGCTCGGGAGACTGAATAGTAAACCATTACGAAAACAGCCCTAAAGGCAAATAAATGAAAAATTGACTTCGGATACGCGAGAATTGAATATCGTCATAGTTGGGAACGCCAAGATCTAGGATCATTCCTTGTAAGGTCGCATGATTGCTCCTCCCACGATTGGCCATGACGAGATAGGGCTGCTGCATATTTGGAATCCTCTCCGAAGTCCTTCAAGCGCGATCCATAAAATGGTGGGGGAACATCAACGACATGAGCCAAATGAGATCGCCACTAACAGTTATAGAGTCCAGTCATGCCAGGTAAGAAGCATGGCCCCAGCAACAAACCGCCTAATAGTGATGAAAAATAGTTAACAATTTTGCTTGCTGGATGAACCGGCAGCAGGAGATGTGCAAATCCAACGGCCGGCAAGAAAAACAACAAAGCCGCCATAGCCAAATTAACGCCTCCGCATTGCTGATCCCAAGTACCTCGCATATTGATATATATACGTCCAAACCATGATCTGTGCTCCCACATAAACATTTGAGCGAGGGTGCCTTCCACAAAGTTTCGATTCTTCAAAAAGACGGCGCATGGTATTCTTAAAATTCCACTTTGGAATTGGAATCATTATTTCAGGCATTTTAAGCTAGGACAATTCACAACCAAAAATACCAAGACAACCAAGCCCAGCGCATTCACATCTAAGGAATTGAATAACCTCAGATTGCTGTTCGGATCACTGCTTGGCAGATTTCATCCACGGCACTTCGCACGAATGAATGTTCCATCTGTCGTCAGTGTTATTTGTTTTCGATTGGTAGGGCATTGAGGGATAAATTCTTTGGCAAACAAACAATCCTGCCAAAGCTCCCATTGGGTTGAAGGCTTGAGCCAAAGATTTAGTCGATTACTTGGGTGGCGGTAGATTCGGGTCCCATAAGCCAAAATATATGGATGGCGGTTAGTTTCAAGAATGCAATCCAAATGCTTAAAATGTAAAGTGAAGCCAAAAAGAGCCATAAGGCTTTCCCAAGCTGGCTGCTGGATAGAAAAGCATCGCTCTAGGAAAAGTATAGGCTAGACCTAAGAGAATTCCAGTCTTTATTAAGGAATTACTTTTTAATGAAGAAAGCTGCAGGTAAAGCCCATGTAAAGTACCCGCCATAAAAGGCAGTTTGGACAAATGGAGGCTTTGCGTATATCAACTCCAAGACTCGCTTGAAAAGCGCAACCATTGGATCTGGTGATATCATTGGCCAAAGCCCCAAAAGAGCGAAATAAAAGAAAGTGTCAATATTTAAAGGGAAGGATCCAATTTCCTTGGAAAGAGCGTTTTGGGATTCATTAGAGCTCGTGGGCAAGATGGTGTAGCCACCATCTAATGGAGCTGCTGCTGATTGGCTGGGCTTTATCAGAAAGTAAGGACAGAATGACCATTGCTGCAATTTCTTCCGGAGTGGTCAATCGATTCCTTAAGGGTATTTTAGAGCGACAATAGCTAATTTTTTGAGGTTATCAAAACTCTCAATCCATCTTCATACATCGGAGTTTCATCACTTCGGCAGGAATCACCGCATTGACGCGGATTTTTGATTAGGGGAGAAAGCCCACGCACCACTCCAGGGTGAGGGAAGTATTGCACCCTTTATGCAGCGGTAAGCAGAAGTATTTCCTTGTCCAGTTAGGGCTGTTTTACTCTGATGTTGACGATGCTGCCTTTGCTCGATCTGAGCTGTGGCAAGGGCAAAATGCACTAAATCATAATAATGATTTAGATTTCTGTTGCCACGGGACTCAGCGGAATGCTTTTTGGGCTTTCCTTTTTCAAAACCCACGCCATCATGGTGATTCCAGCATTAATTTACAATCCCATCTATTCTTCAAAGTGTCTTGAATTGTCTTTTTTACTGCCATTCGGATTCTTGCTCCGTAGAAAGGGTATGGGATCGTGAAAAGTCCTCGGCTATTTTTCAAGCAGTTCGGTCTCCAGGGCCGGTTCTCCGGATTCGATAATCACTGGAATCGCCCTTCTTCTAAAAGCGCTGAAATAGCTCCGCCAAATTCCATTTGCTCCGCCGGAAAATCAGGATGGACTTTATTGGTTAGTTTAGTTCATATTATAGCAATTTCTTTGTTTCTAATTCTTTCCTTTGGCTTCTAGTATTTGCCTGACTCATTTAGCTTCTAATTCACTCTTTGAAGGTAATTCCGTCCAAGTATTTCTGCTACCATAATCCGTCTTTCCCCCATTTTCCAGCAATTTCTATTTGTTCATTGCTTTTTTCAGGCACACAGTATCAAGCCAATCGCGAGCGTTTTCCCCTTTCTTGTTTTTCATTTTTAGTTGCCATTTCTACTCCATCTGTCCTTTGTTAGGCAGGTTTGAACTTGTTCAATTTCACTCGATTGGAAAGCACAGAACGGCTTAGCTTTGTCGATGAAAAAAAAAACAACAGATCGATGTAAAATCTAACACCATCCAGTATGATTCGTTTTTGCCGCCTCCACAAAAGAAACCCTTTGCCAGTTCTAGATAAATGCTCTAGTCTTGGAATAAGCGCTTCCAAATCATTTCTAAATAGCCTTCTTCAATCCAGAAAAACATCCAAAAAATAAGGTCTTTTAAAACTGGTTCTGTAATTTCTACATCAGTTTCAGATAGATGTAGCTTTGCTATTTCCTTCTCTGAAAGGATTTTCGTTCTCCAAATTGTCTTGAAGTTCTCTTTTGCTCCATTTTTGATTTATAGATTGTTGTGCCGTAGAATACCGCTCATCTTGATTTTTAGGGTATAATTATGGTAAAAATGTGGTCCAGGCTTAATTTCGTGCCAGTGGTGCGACAATTTGATAATCTGAAAAACCTCGGCAAACTGCATTCATTCTTCGAAGGAAGAAGAGGGGAAAAGAGGGGGGAAGGAATAAGGTTTTTTTCTGAAAAGGACTTGCCATATGCGTTTGCCAAAAACGTATTTGCTACTTGGGAGATGGACTTCTTTTCCATATTTCTTGCGCGCTGATTTTGATTTTCAAGTATATGCGGCTTATTTTATTGCCTACTTTCAGTAGGTTAAGGTGGATCACGTGTTTTTACTTGCCGCAGACACTTGACGTTTGCCATTGATCCATGATGCTTGCCAAATCTTGAAATAAAGGATCGTTATCTTTTTCTTCATAAGGTTTCAATTTCGAGAGAAAAATACGATTACACCTTAATTTTTTCCAACAGATGTCTACATGTTTTATTTGATCTTCCAAGGGCGTGCCGGAATTTCAGTGCAGGGCAAATATGCTTTGTTTTAGAAACAGCGAATGAGCCTGGCTAGATTGGCGTAAGAGTAGAAAATTACTTCGCCTACAGTTTCAAATTTCTTAGCTGCCATTTCCGATTCTTTTTAAGACTTTTTCCATAAAAAATCCATCGCGTTCCACCCATTGATTTTGAGCTTTTTCGCTTGGTGAAAGAGGCTGGATACAGCTCAATAATTTCCAAAAACTTGTCCATATTGACCAGCGGACTAAGCATACGGGCCATCACTACCAACATCAAATCGCTTTGGGCCAAAGAGTTCGGAGGTGCGGTATCGAGTATAGGACTTTTACCTCCCTTTTCTCCATTGTTCCAGTTGGCTTCAGTAATTGATTCCTGAGAGTTTGCAAAAAGATATTGTCCGCTCGGCGAGTAACTTAAACTCTTTTTTCATTCTCCGCCAGGATTTACCTAGTTTCACCTTTGCTTTGCCAGTTGTCGATTAAAAGGGTTGTTCAGGGAGCTTTTTTCACAACAGTGATAGGTTAGCTTTCAGTTGATTTGCAAAGATTAGAATGTCGTAGTATAGCCTCTTTTTCGAGTTTATTAATTCCTCTTATTAACTCTGGCGAAGCATATAATCTACATTTTTGGATTGAAGTACTTTCGCGGTAGCCCTTTCAGTTTGATCTGGTCAGCAAATTGATCCAAGCTCCTTATCAAATCATCAGAAGCCAAATCTACCAGCCGACCACGACTTGATAAATCGTTCAGCGCAAAATCACACAAAAAGCAGGTTTCTCGGATGCTTTTTCGTCAGCCTTGAACAGCTATACATCTTCAATTTTGGTCTGCTCCATCAATGGTAAAGATCTTTTCTTGAAGGAAATTTTACGTACACTTTGCATTTCTTTCAGTGATTCCAGGGGCTGTCTTTTGATCATACTTTCCAGAAATGTGATGGGAAATCTAATCTCATGCTTTCCGGATTTCATTCATCGCCACTTGCCTCAATCCCGTCCGTCGATTCCCAACTCGACAACGTCTCCAGCGTTCTAGATATTTAGTTCGGGCTTCAAGGCCCATTTCCTACTCCGGCTGGAAGACCAGTAAGAGAGAGAACATCTCCAGGAAGTAAGGTCATCGTATGACTCAAATGGGAGATGATCGTCGGAAGGTCAAATATCAAGTCTGAAGTATTACTGTTTCTTGCAGGGATTTCCATTGGTTTAAGCCAAAGGCGAAGGTTTATGCGGTGTCTTTGATTTTTCTCGTGTTGGCCAAGAATGGACCAAGAGGAGCAAAACTATCGGCACTTTTTCCTTTCAACCCATTGACCGCCGTTGGCGAAGTTGAAAGTCTCGCTCGCTGGACGTCATTGTGAGCAATAGCAGCCACGTTAATCCATGGCATTTCCACTGACCACATATTTCGCACGCAACCGATTGACCACCGTAGTTTACTTCCCAGGTCAGTTTGAACTGAGTTTCTTGGGATTTCAATATTGGATCAAATGTCCCAGAGTGAGAAGTGGCTTTTTCATAAAAATGATTTGGAATCTCGGTACTGCCATTCCCTGCTTCGCTCGCATGTTTTGAGGTTTTAATTCAAACGATTGCAGTGATTTTGGAAGGACGTGGCCAATCGGTGATCCGATCGAGGCATTGTTGAGGGATTGGATTTAATTTTCTGATTTGGCCTTTCAGCAATTCTTCCAATCTTGCCAAAACCGTTTTTGGTAAAAAAAGTCCTTCATTCCAATCCTCTCAAAGCCTTGAGCGTCTAAGATTTGTTATCCATTTTTATCTTGTATTCCAGCTTTTTTCTTTTCCGCTTCGCCAAATCGTTATCGTTTCATAATTTTAAAGTATTCAACGTAGTTAGTATTCAAGGACTTACGAGTCAAGATAAAGTAATCAAGTGGTTTTAGATCAAGGAAATCAGATTTTGAAATCAAGGTTTCAGAGGAAAGCGAAAAGCACGATTTAAAACCCGTAAATCGCCTCACATTTATCAATCCCATGAATCCCGATTCGATGTGTAATTGCTGCCCGTGATAAATCCACGCATCTGAAAACTGATGGAAATAAGCCAGTTTCAGCGATCTCTTCGGCGATCCCATCTCCCCAATTGGTGTGTGCGCTTAATTTTCAAAATCTCCTTTTCTTGACTGGAATAGGTTTTGGGCCCAATAAATCATCTACCAAATGGGGTGTGAACCCGGCTGGAGAAAAATACAATTTGCATCGAATTCCATCTGCCACATATCTCTCGCAATACTCCAGGTCATGGTTGAGCTCGGCCACTTGGTCATACTGTAGGCGAATCGATCAGGAATTCCATAGTTGCTGCGGGACAGATGCCATATTCAAGATCGAACCGGCCACCTTCTTGCTTTACTTTGAGTGCAGCTGTGAATACAGAGGGAATGATCCTTTGACATTTACTTGGGAAAAAGCTTTTCAAATCTTCTCGCTGGTATTTCTACCTTCCCAATATTGTGAAATGCCAGCGATTATTTCGTGGGTATCATTTTCTCCGGATTCGCCTCAAATACTGCTTTTGACGGCTGCCGACTGCGTGATATTACCAGTTTAGAAAGGCGACAGAGTAGCCTTTTTTCCTTTAGGGTTTTTTCTACTTTTCAACCTTCGGCTTGATTCGTGTCAATGAAAATTACACTACCCAATATTCTGCAGCGAATTTTTGACCATTGCCAAGCCATTCCGCTCGCGCCTCTGTTATACTACTGTCTTATTTTTTCATAGCTTGGGTTAAAAAAGGAATATACCGATCTCCTTTCGAGTGGCAAAGCGAAATAGGGAGGAACTGAGTTTTTTTTACGACTTTCACCGGTTTCTTTACAGATTCATCAAAAGCGAAAGCAATCTTCAAACTGTTGATATGCATTCATCCAAATGATCTGTCAAAATCTATGTCCTCTACAATCGGCTTGAGAAAGAAGCTTGTTCCGATCACAGAGAGTTCTTGATGGTTAGGTTCATCAGTCATATCATCCATTCATCCAGGTTTTAGTAAACTCATTTTTGGCAATCGACTCTCGCATGATGAATTCGGAATTCGTATCCGTTTTAGTATGACTGTCCACATGATCGGACGTTTCCTGATGCTTCCTGCATCCTTAGCTGTGATGGAAACGGCGCCATTTTGGTCAAAAGACCATCCTGATAAAGAATTGCTGTCATCCGAAACATAGGGCCCCAGGCTCGCCATCATTTACCCATCCACAGATCCATCTTCGGAATTCGAAGCTGAAGTTGGCATAGTTGTTAATTGTTTCTGCTTGCAATATCCGGCGTCAATCGAGCGCCTATAGACAGAAACAAGAGACAGCTTAGACCGAGGTTCATTTGGCACATTACATCTATGTAGTGGACGCGCAGTGCTACGAATAGGGTTGAGGCTTGCATCAAATTTCCGATGTACATCCCACATGTAAGCCATGCGCTTGCTGATTGAGTTCATTCGCCAATCACGGCGGTTTCCCCATTTTCTAGCCTCTTCGATAAATCGAATCCAGGAAGGGATGCATTGGTCTTAAAAAATATTAGCCTACTTACTACTTTTTGGCAGTTTCTTTCGCTTTTGAAATTAATTCGTCACAGCCCAAAAAACTAGTATCAAGCTAGGGGCTTTTCGATAAAGATATGCAGGGCAAGCTTCCAAAGCTTTGAACCGCAAAATCCTCGTGGGGAGTATCCGGATAAGTGGAATGCATGGGACCGCATCTGGTTTGGGAGTCAGCAAAGGCTATTGTCAAAATGTCTTCAAAAAAGTGGATAAAGCTTCGCTTTTCAGAGCTTCGTTCCCCAATTTAACTTTTTGCTTTTCTCCTGTGAGACTTTAAAACCGCAAGATTTCAAAAATTCTGGCATTTGTTGATGATTTAAGCAAGTCGCATTGGGGATAGCACCCATTTATTTCAACAAGGGGCCTTACTTACAAGATTTTCTAATCGGGGTGTTATTCGGGTAAATTCATTTTTGGGGTGGATTTTTTTTAAAGGATTTCCAAGAAAATTTGTTACTTTAAAAAAGGGGGAATTATGGAATTTTAAAAAATTTTCCTTCAGCTGGTTTGGTTTTTTTCCAGGTTACCGTATTCTGGATGCTATGAATTTAAATTTAAAATTTACCCGCCAGATACCTTAGGCAATGTTTAGAATAATTAGCGCTTTCAGATTATCTTTCT
>Ga0163217_1046210_pt1 | contig 11439 bp, 20 predicted proteins | sample SynspAceP_FD_185933 | JGI IMG/M metagenome (GOLD analysis project Ga0163217, IMG submission 185933) | Saline lake microbial communities from Ace Lake in Antarctica - Synechococcus sp. Ace-P (PacBio error correction) | ecosystem: Environmental > Aquatic > Non-marine Saline and Alkaline > Saline ... | reverse complement strand
CGAGCCAGCGGCCTGTAGTAAGCACATCGTTATCCACGGTAGAAGGGCAGGTTCTTTTTTGTCCTTGGCCAGCTCGTCCAGTGAATTTGCGACGGCCGATCAGGCGGCCGGAACGGCCGAAATGTATCAGATGTTAAGTAACTCCTTCAGGGTTGGTAAACCGCTTCCGTTGGCAGGCTGGGCCAACAGAACGTTCCCGGGCATCGTTCGTCAGCCTTCAACGTAAAAGTAAAAGGCGACTGAATGCGATGGCTGGTGTGTGCGTGCATCTTCGGCTGTTTTCAACAACGCGAGCGTGACTCGCTCGCTAGTCCATTGATGGCGATTCATACAGGCTGTTTGGTCGTCCTAGATCCGATCCAATTAACTTTGGCCATTGTTTTGATCCCTCTCTCTCTCAAGGGCGATGCGAAAGCGCAGCCGTTACTGTGGCACCCTTGCCCCGATTTTTTCACCAAAGGGCCGGATGCCTTCAGCGGTTCTCGGCGTATATAAGACGCAGATATGGACCTGCAACCGTTGCATTGGAGAAAGGAAACGCGGATTCTGCGTGGAATTCGCCAAGCAGGCAAGGAAGGGCGTTAGATCGACGATTATTGCGTTACGCGGCTTCGAAAGATTCAATAAAATCCCACCTTTTACGTGCCAGCACAAACAGCACGTTGGGCTGGATACTGTGCGCCGGGTGGTAAAGCAGCACCGTTCTTTCGCCCCCGTCATGCCGGGGAGGCAGAGATGTCGAGTGCGATGACGTCTGCGGGCGTTATGGGTGGCGTCAGGACGCAGGGCTCCTATGCCGAGGCCCAATCCCAACGGCACGCCCTGGCCGCCTCCCTTTCGGATGTTCCTTACGATCTGGAATGACCTGACCGGATTGAGGCGCCAGCCGGATTCTTGCCTGATTAACTACTACGCGTCGGATGCTAAAATGGGGTTGCATCAGACCGGAACGAGACCCGATTTTCCGCTGGCCTGTCGTGTAATCAATCTCGTTGGGGACGAAGAGATTGCTGCGCGTTGGCGGGCAAAAACGCGGCGGCAGACAGCAGCCTTTGGCTGCAATCAGGGGATGTCGTTTGTCATGGAGGCGAGGCGCGCCTGAACCATCACGCATGCGAACCGACGCGCGGGGCTTCGACTTGCTGCCCAGGGCGGAGGATTTCAACATCACGACTCAGGGTTTGCGACCTGAGATCAGCGTCGCGCGGCTCCAGCTGGCAGTGGCGTGTTTGTGCGCGCGTATTGATTCGCCCATCCAGTCCGATCACCCATCAGCACCACCCCTGACCCAAACGGCCATATGCGCCAGTTACTATAGCAGCGGGTTGTAATTGATAAATTGAATACCGCGGGCCTTGATCGATGGCTGGAACAGGGGGTTCCAGTCAAACATGGCAGCATGAGGACGGCAGCGAATTGGCAGAAACTTTTTGCTGAAAGCAATCTATTCGCCCGCTGGTAGATCGTCGTAGATCTGGTAAAAGAGGTTGCCCAGGTTTGATGGGCCAGCACCCATGCGACAGCAACCCCCGGTGGAACCATGCGATCAGCAATCATTGAAAAACACCCCAGGCCGTGTTCGTAAATCACGTCGGGTTGAACGCCAATGGTTTAGATCACATGATCAGGATCAGCGACAGCATCTGGATGAGAGCGTCCCAGTGCTGGCAGCCGCCAGAGAAAATCATCGTTGTCATCGGGCGCATGTTTCATCATGGCGCTGGCGGGCCCTTCGGAACGGCCACGGCCGATACCGTTCTTGGTGTGGCATCAGAACAGGAAAATCCCGTCATGATATAGATCACGGAAATTCACCCGAATGGCGGACCCGCGCATACGAGGATCTCGAAACATGATCAGATAATCCTCGCGACGAAAAATGACCGTTTGCATAATGTTGATGGCGATGGCTTGCAAACGCATTTTGTCTGCTGCTTGCCACAGAGGCGGCACGATCGAATGTAGACAATTCGAAAAGTTTGAATGCCGAGGGCGATATTGCCCTGTTGGTGCGCCGTTGTTGAAACATTGTTGTAGCCTCTTTGTGACGTACCTCGCACGGATTCTTGCATTTCCTCAACACGCAATCATAAGGGTTTTTGCGCAAGTAATCAACGAACTGAAAGGTTCGCGACATTATGGATTATGAACAGCTGGTAAACGGTGAGCGCCGTTTGTCGATTTCGAAGGCAGGCGACAAAGATCATGGAGATTTACGCTCGGAATGATTTCAGAGGTCAAAACCAAATCTGACGAAAGCCCCGTGACCATTCGCCGACGAGCCGGCGGACCAGATCATCTCGGACGGGCTGACGCGCCGTTCCCTGATGTGATGTTGTAACCGAAGAGCTCAATCCGCCACCCATCGGCGGTCTGGCGATTACCTTTCTTTCTGGGAACCGCTGACGGGACGAAGGAATTCATCAAACCGCCGTTGGCGATTTTACCGTGAACTTCCGCGCTGGTTGAAGGCGGCGTACCGGACGCGCGTGTGTCTATGCGCCGGCCGGTCGCGGATGTTCTTTCTTGGCGACGGCAGTTCGGTCGAGGAAACCGGCGATTCCCCAAGGACAGTAGGGGGCCGGTTTCAGCGATACAGCTCTAAACCGGATAATGCGGCTTTGAGGTGGTGGCGTCAAAGTCGCACGCATAGGACGATGATTACACGCCAAATTACATGTGCGCGATATTGAAAAGCGCGGCTCGGCTCAAGGTTTTGTCTGATCGCGACCGGCGAGGCGGACCGTTTACCCGCGCGTGGAACCGGACGATGAAGGACACGGACCTGCGGGCCATATTGCCTTCTGGACCGGTGCTGGGGGGCGCATTTGGTGGCTTTTTGACGATCTGACCCCGCTCACTCTTACGGCAAGGCGATTTTTGCCAACCGCTTTCTTTATCGCTCATGACGCGGGCTTGATTTGAAGCCTCCTGATGTCTGTCCTGTTGTATTCCATGCGCGGTATGCATCTACGCGCTATCCCGCTAAACCGCTGGCGATGCTGACGGGGGGCGGGCGGGCAATACGCGCAGCCTGATGCGGAAGCGCAGCGGGCGGCAAGCCTGCGGAGGTCCGCAGTCGGAAAAAGTGGTGTGGGCCACCGATGACGACCGCTCAAGGACGCCGCGAAGCCTTCGGGCCGACGTTAGTGATGGACGTCAGTCAATTCGCCAACGGCACAGAACGTTTGCGCCGAAGCCCATACGGTTTGGGCGGCGGTACGATCGTTGTTGAACTTGCAAGCGGACGCACCGCTCACGCCGCATTGGTTGTCGGAAGCTTGTGCAGGGTTGCGAAACGACCCTAACGCAGGGATTGCGACACCTGTGTTGCAGCTGCGATGGTTTGCCGCGTTTGAACGGGCGCTGCAGATGCAAGCCGGTCGCGTGGGGGCACCACTGCGTTGTTCGCGGCTGATCATGCGCGATGTTACTTCTCTAAGGAAGTCGTTGCCGTTCACATCGAAAAACCTATGGCGACTGCCGGGACGCACACCGTCTTTCACCACGTGGGCGTCTATGGCCTATCGGCCCCGATGCTTTGGCGTTCCTACCCGTCGTGGAACGTGGGCCCGCTTGAACAAGTCGAAGGGCTTGAACAACTGCGTCATGGAAAACGCCATAAGGTGTTTGGTCGAGGTCAGAGGCCAAGGAGCCGCCAGTTCTTCTGGGAGCTAAACAACCCGAAGATGTGCCAAGATCGAAGAATGATGGCCGAGATGGGGCTGGACTGGACCGCGCTGCCAATCGCTTTCGCGAGAATCTTTGGGGCAATCTGCAACGAATAGGCCCGCAGCACGCCAAGGTTTTCATTTATTTCAGGAAAACGGCGGATAAGGTCGCAAAATGACGCAGGCTTGGGATTGACCGCAAGGGGGTTTCTGATTGCCGCGAAAATCAAAGACAGTATCTAACGCACGACCGCCTACTGTCACAATCGGTTCCTCTGTTACTGATCGTCTTGTGTGTGAGACGTATAGATATATGGTTTAGACAATTCACCTTCTACCTCTCTCTCCGCACGTATACTTAGAATTGGCAGGATTCACAGCCTAAGAAAGAACAAAAGCGATTTTTTCCGGTGGCTGGTTTGGAACGCGGTTTTTGCCCTCGACGGAAAATCTGTCCCAAAGAGTCATGGACCTTGTCGAATCGCCGCTGGTGCAATACGCCATCGACGAGCTCGCGCGGCGGGATACAAGGTCATCACTCATCTATTGTCACTCCCGCGGCGTAAGGGGTGGCGGAAGACTACTTGACCACTCTCCCGTGCTGGAACACGCGCTCGCCAAGGGCAAATATCAGAGCTCGTTGGAGATCCTTAAAAGACACCCAATATAGTGGTGCCACGCCTATATCCGCAGCACAAACACTTGGTCTTGACCACGCCGTATGGTGTGCGTCGTCTGATCGGCAACGAACCTCTTGCGTGATGCTGCCCGATGGACGTTGATCGCGCTGACAAGCCCGCCTGCAAACAGATGATCGAAGCCTATAATGAAACGGCGGCAACATGGTTGCCGCGATGGAAGGAAACCTGAGAGTCCTCCTCTTACGGGTTGTGACATGATGACGGTCAATCCGATGGGCCTTTGTCAAGGTTCAAAGGGCATTGGTCGAAAAAGCCCAAAGCCGAAGACGCACCGTCAACCTTGCCGTGATCGGCCGCTAATATCTGTCGCGAATGTGCTGAAGAACCTGAACCAGCTAAAGTCCGGCTCGGGCGGGAATTCCAACTGAAGATGCCATCGCGGCGGAGCTGACCCAAGGCAAACGATGTCACGGCTACGCTTTAAAGGTCAGCGTTTCGACTGCGGCTTCTAAATCTGGGTTCTTGCAGCGACGGTCTCCTTTGGGGCTGCCGCGAGGAACATGCGCGATGATCTGCGCGCCTTCTGCAAGGGACATCATGCAGCGAAAACTGCGGCGCAATAAGCGTGGACACAAAGCGGGCGTATGGCGAATATTTTGGTCACGGCGGCGGGTACATCGGGTCCGCATGGCGTGCAAGGCGCTGGCTGCTGCAGGCCATACGCCGTTCATTTTTGACAATCTGGTCACCGGTGGCGCGATGCGGTGAAATTCCGGCCCCGTTTGTACAGGGGTGATCTGCTGAACCGGGCCCGAGATGTGATGCCGTGTTTGAACAGTACCAACCGGTCGCCGTCAATGGCATTTCGCCGCGCTCAGTCAGGCTGGCACAGCATGAAAGCAGCCCGCACCTATGGCGCAAACAATGTCGAAGGGTCGCTGAACCTGATCGAGGCGACGGTCGGCGGGCTGGCAAACAGTTTGTTCTTTTCATCCACCTGTGCGACCTAGCGATCAGGATAAATGTCGTGTTGGACGGAAAACAGCGCGCACATCCGATTAATGCCTACGGGGCCTCCAGCGCGCATCGAAGATATCCTGCGCGATTTCGAGCGCCTATGGGCTGCAAAAGCGTGATCTTTCGCTATTTCAACGTGGGCCGGTGCGACCCCGAGGGCGAAAGTGGGCGGGAATTCTCCAACCGCCCCAGACGCATTTGATTCCCGTGATGTTGGATGCCTCGACGGACGCGATGCGCTGGACCGATTTTTTGGCACGATTACGACACCCCCGATGGCACCTGCATCCGATTATGTGACATGTATGCGATCTGGTCGACGCCCAGTTGGGGTTGAACTGGTGCTGCAGGGATAGGGGAAGCCGCGTGTTCAATTTGGGCACCGGCACAGGGTTTTCGGTGCGCGAGGTTGTGAACACAGGCCGCGATGGTGACCAACCGCGTCCGTGCCGATGACCGAGGCGACCGGCGACAGGGGATTGCACCAAGCTGTATCAGAGAATCGGTCCGTGCAGAGGACTGAACTGGGGTGGCTGCCCCAAAACGATCGACCCTGCCGCAGATGATCGCCAGACGCATGGAGATGGCACCACCGGCGACTATAGCGCAATGACGGACAGCGCCGCTGGTCCTGCGTCCCGATGGCCCGCCGTCGGAGTGCCTACCGGATTGCGGTTGAAACGGCGGCGGTGCTGAGGCGTGCATTTGCGGGCGAGCATCAGCTCAGGGGTCTCGCTGGAGGCCATGGGGCAATCCCGCTACGGGGGTGCTGGCCTTTGTCGTGCTGCGTAACGAGGCCGCGCGGGCTTCCGTATTTTCTGCAGCACTACCGCGATCTTGGGTTTGCGCATTTCTGATTGATCGACAATGGCAGCGACGAATGGCAAGCGCCGACTCTGCTGGTGCGGCGCAGCCCGAGTGACCCTGTGGTCAAAACGACCGCCAGCTACGCGCGGTCGCGTTCGGTCTGGAATTGGCTCAACTGGCTGCCGTGCGGCACGGGCACGGGCCTGTGCCTGACCGTCGATGCCGACGAAGCTGCTGGTTATGACCAGATGACGCGCACCAGCTGCCGCGCTCGCGGGGCGGCAGTCTTGAGAGGGAGGCCGCGTCGGGTTCGGTTACGCTGAATGTTGCATATTTTCCCAAAAGGCCTGGGGCGCAGGCCTATGTGCTGGGATGATCGCGTGCGGCATATGAACTGGTTTTGGACGCCGGACATACCGCGCTGTGCGTCAGTGGCGCTGAACAACCTTGGGTGCAGGGCGGGGGCGCGCTGAACGGCATGGTTTTTGACTGACCAGCCGGATGCAAATCGCCGACGCTGAACAAGATACGCTGGTGCGCTGGGAACCGGCGCCTATGTTCTACGTCAATTCGACCCACTCTTTGGCGCCAACCGGCGTTGAAGAGCTCTATGATGGGCCGGAGGGAGGCCCCGGCAGGGGTTTGCTACACAGAAGTTCCTGCCAGAGATCATACCGAAAATCCCTCAGGAAAAGGCGCGTGGCAAGGCATATACGCCTGAACAGTTTGACGGGTACTATGATCAGATCGCCGACCGCCCCCGATACTGTGCTGGCACGAAGGCGCCGCGGCGCATATAGCGGGCCGGCCGGATCTGAGCCTGCTGCCTGAATGTGCGCAGCCCTGGGCTAAATCACTGTACCAGCTTGATAAATCCATCAGTGCAGCGTGTAACCGTTTCAAATTACGTTGTTTTATAAAGACGGCCATGACATATTGTCTCAAACCTGATGCAATAAAGGGCGACGCACGGCGGCGGCTGTGAGCAGGGTATGGAGAACACGTTGAGCATTTGGATTCTTACAAGATGCGCGTGCGGGCGCAAAGCGGGTTGACCGGGCCCTGCGGCAGTCGTCCGAGCTGAAAAAATGTCAGGACAAGGACCGCGCGATCTCTGACGGATGTCTTGCTTGTCTGCGCACAATGCGAGGAACGAAAAAACCGGCTGCCCTACTTCTAGAGTATTATCGCGGCTCGTCGGATCACCACTTCCTATTTTGTCGATAACGGGTCCGACGACGGCAGTGCGATTACCTGCGCGGATGAAGGACGTGTCTGTCTGGCACACCGACGCCAGCTAGCGTCGATCCGGTTTCGGTATCGGACTGGATGAACTATCTTAAAACGCAAATACGCGCATTGGCAATTGGGTGACTGGTGGTCGATCCGGATGAATTCTTTGTCTATTCCGTTCTGTTGATAGCGGCCGGTTCAGGCGGCTGACCGACTGGCTGGATAACTGCGAGATCCGCAGCTTTGGCGCGATTGCTGCTGGATGTGTACCCCTAAGGGCGGCTGGGAGACACCCTATTTTCAAATCCGGTCAAAAACCCGATGGAGATCGCCTCGTGGTCGATAGCGCGCAACTACGCGATTTCGCGCATGCGAAATACGGCAACCTCTGGATACAGGGTGGCGCGTGCGCGGGTGTTCTTCAAGCACCAAGCCTCGCCAGGCACTGCGAGCTCACAAGGTGCGTTGGTTAAATGGGGACCGGTCGCTATGCTTATGTCAGTTCACCATACGCTAGCTGCCGCGCGGGTGAACCGGGTATGACGAATGGGGGCGGAGAGAAAGGCCTCGGGCGTTTTTGCACATGCCAAGTTCCTGAACCTTTCGGGGCAAGGCCGCAGGAAGAGCTTGAGCGACGGACAGCATTTATTGCCAAAATCCGTTGAATATAAGGCCTATGCAATACGCCGGGACCAAGACCACCAGCTTTGGGGGAAGTGGTCCTAGAAATACATTAACTTGCGCCAGCTCGAGATTTCTGGGCCTTATGTCCAAGGGAGCAACTGGGCATTGGAGTTCAGTCGGACTGCGTCATGCTGTGCATACCGCCCTGGACCGCGCCGAACAGGTGGCGCTGGCATTGGGCTGCGGCGGCTGGTCGGTGGTGATCCACGTCGACAATCGGTGCCGGTGAAAACCCATGACGATTTTGTGCAGCGCTGGCTGAGATGTCCTAATCTTGCGTTGTTCAGCAAAACCTATCGCTGCGAATGGGACGTGGGGGGCTGGTTTGCGCGTCTCAGACCGCGTCCGAAATGATGTTGAATGGCTTCGCAGAGTGCGCCATAGTCTATCGGCGTCGGTTCATGCCATGCCGCTGCCGTCCGGTGAAAGGAGCTGATTCGCATTATCTTGCGCTCCGTCCGCGTTACCGACTTCATCGAAGCGGACCACGGCAGACTGGTCCCCTGGACTGTTGGGGGCTGGATGTCGAACGCCTTTACGCAGGCGTTCCCCTTTCGTGGAAGCGCACCGGTATCTTTTCACAAAGTCGGTTCTTGTTCAGCGCTTCGTTCGGGTCCAAGCGCGTATCCCTAAGGGCATCGTGCCGACGATATGGGGCATCGCAATGGTGGTAGCCTGGACCGCCCAAACCGCTGTCGGCGATCCTTCAGGACCCGAAACAGCGCCGGATACGAGCCTCATTTTCCGCCATGTCTGGATTCCGGATGAAAGCTATTTCTCCAAGACGGCTCGCGCGGCTCTATTCCACCCAGATCGACAAGCCGGTCGCATGGATCCCTTTCAAGTTCGATTTCAGGAAAGCCACTATTTTTTACGACATCACCATGCAGCGCTTTTACGGCGGGTCCGACTTGTTTCCGTCGCACGCAAGATTGGCCAAGGCGCCGTCTTTATGACGCGTTCCTGACCGATGTGAGGCGGCGCGATGAAACGGACAGAAGCCGAAACCCGGGCAGATCGACGCGATCCTTTGCCAAAGCCGTTGAACGCCGCACGCGCGGTGCGCGCAGGGCTGTATAATGCAAAGCCGCTTTCCGAACGAAGGTTGGGGAACAACGGTGTCACCCGCCGCGCCTATTCGGTCTTCAGCGGCTTCGTCGCACTGTTCTAGAATGTTTCGAGCCTTAGGCTGGCAAAATCCACCGGGCGCGCGGTCACGGCCATTCTGTTTGCACCGGACCGCGATGCATTTTGCAGATGAGGCAGAATGCGATCAATGAGTGCGCCTTAGCATAGCGCCAGAAAAGTCCGCAACTTATGACCCAAGGCGTTTCTGGACCAATCTGATCTGGAACACCCGTGGGCAACCGCAGTGCTTTCAGTCTCAGCCCGCAGGACAATCAGACGACATCTGCTGGGAAGATCGCCAAAGTATACCCGAATGCACAGTCGGTGATCACCGGCGCGTGGCCGTGCCACTTGATTTCGGTCGAATAAGGACTTTTGCACGATATCCGCCTACCGCTGCCGCGCTGCAAAAGATCGAAAGCGAGGCATATTATGGCGATCCTTGCGTTGCATATGCCAAGCGCGGTGCGTATCTGACAATGGCGGAATTCATCGAAGGCCCGATGGAACCAGTTAGCCAAAGCATTCTCGACGAGAGCCGTCAGGTTCAAAAACTGGCGTTTGTCCGAGTGCCGAAGATGGCGGATCTGACAGGCTCTTGGGCAATTCATTGCAAAAACCTATTCCAAAAAAACCAGGGATTGCACCCCTATCTGATGGGCGATTTTCCCGTTGAAACCGTGGCCATGTCGGCCGCCCAAGAAACCGGCGCAAAACCCCTATTTGGTGCAATAACAATATGACTTTGAAATTCAAAAGCTTCGTCGTCTTTGCCGAGATGGCGCACAGGCTCCATTTTCTGGAAGCACCTGACGCCTTGACGGATCACCTGTCACGGGAGGCGTTCTCAACCCGCATTTCATCGGCTACCCCCAAAAAGCGCAGAGATTTTGGGGCGTGGATCAGAAACGCGGACGATGATCCGGCAAGTTGCTGCCGCGATACGTGACAAGACAAGGCATCGGCGGATTCGCTTTTTCACACCAGACCCGCGCGTGCTGGACCCGCTCGCTGGAAGATGACACCTGTCGCAAGAATCATTCTGAGCGCGGAATTCCGGATAGAAAAGCTATGTCAGCTGGAGATCGCGCGCAGCACGGACAATGGAAGCTGACTGACTCAAGGCGCATACAAAAGCGCAACGTGTGTTCGACCGAGGCAGAGTTCTTGACCATCTTGCAGCGCTGCAGAGTTCCACGTTGACGCTGTTGAACGGCTTCAAAGCTGGGCGACGGGCTTCTACTTGTGGGTACGAAGACCTTGCAAAGTGTCGAAGGTATGAACGGTGTGGCCCTTGTATCGGGGGTTGATCATCAGCCGACGCACTGGGACAAGAGCCTGAAAAAGCAGAACCTCCCGAAAACCGATCTCGGCCTAAGTACAGCAACTATGATGAAATGCTGGGACGCGCTTGGCCGGATGGATCGTCTTCGACCTGACCCGAACGCCGAATCGAACCACGGGACGCGGGCAGTGGTTGCCGTCCTATGTTGTCGCGGCCAACGCTCCGCTGCCATACGCCACTTGCGCAGCGGGCACGAACCGCAGGTGCTGGATTGGTTGCGGGACGCTGGACGATGTGGCGGGCGCGCTTTGCAAACCAAGCTTCAACCAAAGCCGAATTTGCGCCAGTGGAGCGCAAGATCCCCGGTCCACCGGCCGCATTCTACCGTGCTACGGCACCCCGTAGACCCGCGCCCCACTGACGCCTTTCTGGCCGGACATATTCTGACCACCAGTACTAACATCCGACGCTCAACCGGGCAATGCAGCTACGCTCAGCTGCGCGAAACCTGAAATCAAACGCTAATAAGATTTGCGCGCTGCGCCCAGGCGAGCCGGACAATAAGCTATGAACGCTAATGCCACATCGCGCCGCGTTCAAGGCATTTTCTGAGTTTCGTCAAGGGGACTGAACGGGCAGGACGGCGAGCCGAGATGGGAATCAGGCGTGGGCTGCACAAGCGGCAAGCGGTGCAGGGGTTTCGGAGAGTTCTTGCCCTGCCCGACCGAGCATCCCGCGAAGACGATGGCAGCAGAGCTGTTCGCAGCGCGTGGCGCAAGCGTTGGCGTTCAGCGCCCCGGCACGATGGACGTCGCGGCCACGGTGACCCAACCCTCATGTTGCTGGCCGACATCTACGACGCCGAGATCGAGAAACTTACGTCCGACGCGTTCAGCGGACTTATATGATTTCGGATTTAACAGGCTGGCGCTGAGGGCCGCTTAGCGGCCTGATGTCGCTGATCGCTTCGGTC
>Ga0163217_1090249_pt1 | contig 11440 bp, 9 predicted proteins | sample SynspAceP_FD_185933 | JGI IMG/M metagenome (GOLD analysis project Ga0163217, IMG submission 185933) | Saline lake microbial communities from Ace Lake in Antarctica - Synechococcus sp. Ace-P (PacBio error correction) | ecosystem: Environmental > Aquatic > Non-marine Saline and Alkaline > Saline ... | reverse complement strand
TGCGTTTGGAAGGCAGAATCTGAAGAAGGGCGGTTGCGCGCAAAAACGGTTATTTCGTGAGCAGGCTTCGGCAAAATGGCACCAGAAGATGAATGTCACATTCTGAACCCTCGTGGCTTGACATCCGAATTTATTAACAGTAAAGGCAAAAGCATTGTCGTTGAATCAGTGAAACAGCCGTCATTGTAGCCGTCACGTACTCAGCAAGGGGCTGCCGTTATATTACAAGCGCTTATCGGTAGACCGTAGTCATCAAATACGGCGGCACGCCATGGAAACGAAGGGACCTTAAAAGCAGCTTTGTCCTCGTTGATGTGGGTTGATGAGTTGGTGGGTTATTCAACCCCATTGTCGTGCACGGCGGCGGGGCCGCAGATTGGTGAGTTGCTGGCGCGATTAAAATTATCGAGTCACGCTTTGTGACGGTTATGCGGGGTTACCGACCCCAGACGAGGACGTGGTTGAAAATGGTGCTTTGGCGCAGGTTAATAAGGAAATGTGTCGCTGATCAAACCGCCGAGGCGGGAACGGCCATTGAGGCTTGACCGGAAAAGATGCCAACTGATCCGCGCCGAAACTGGGAGGTGGTGATCGCAGTCCGGAGCTGGAACGCCCCGAATTATCGATAATCGGCCGTGTGGGGAGGGTAGTCAGTGTGAAACGTTGAGCGTTATTGACATTGCTCACCCGCGGCACGTGATTCCCGGTTATGCCCCCATCGGCGTTGGCGCCAGGATGGCAAGTCTTTACACATTTCCAACGCCGACTTGGTGGCGGGCAAAGTGGGCTGAAGCCATTGAAAAGCCGAAAAACTCATTTCTGGACAACGTTTCCGGGTTTGAAAAACAAAAGATGGCAAGGGTTGCTGACCGGTATTGACCGGCCAGCCAGGTCAACGATTTGATTGGAAGACGGTACATCACGGTGGATGTTGCCGGAAAAATACGTTTGCGCTCTAAGTGCGGTTTGAAAAACGGTGGTGCGAACGTCGACAATTATTGACGGGCCGTGTGGCCCAGTTGCTTGGCCTGCTGGAAATCTTTCACCGACGAAGGTGTGGGGTTACCCTGATCTCCAGGAACTGATCTGTAAAAAAACGGACCCTATGTTGCACGGAGTGAATGCATGAAACGGCCCTGTTGTTTATGGCTGCTGATTATAACCGTTTTGGGCCTGGGCCGGTTTACAAGGGCAGGTCTGGTGGCTTGCGGATACAGCGTTATGAAATGAGGGCGCGCAAGCTTTGAACCATTATGGCGTGCTCGGAACGCGGCGCAATATCTTTCAGGCTGCGTTTGCGCGGTCGGGACTATTGCTAAAGGCAGCCAGTGGCCAAGGACCTTTCGTCTGGACCAGCCGCTGACTGTGCCCGTTGCAGAGTTAACCGCTCCGCTCACCGGTATCATTGGTCACTCTGGTGCATGCCCCGGCTGCAGATGAGTCTGTACACGACTGAAGCTGGAAGGCCCAGCCTGGCGCTAAGAGGCGATATGCTTCGGAATTGGGTAACGGCTCAAGGCGCGAAACAGTGACGGCAAGCGGCGCTCTTCGCCCTGTCTTGCGCTGCGAGACCCACGCCAACGCCTGAGTACTGGTGACTTGAATGCGCTATGGGCAATTGGCGAACTGATGACCGGCGAGGCGCATTTTTGTTGCGTCAAAACGAAGACGGGCTTTTACGCCGAACTTGAATGCCACCGCATGAGCTCTGCAGTGTTGAATTGAACTGGCCCACCGTGTGGGTAGACTGGTGCGCGCGCCCAAAGAGCGCTTGCTCGTTGGTTCGCTGGACATCACCTGCGCGACGGCGGTGTTATGCGTACGCGTGGTACTGCTTGGTGCGCTCGCGAGGCTGGCCTTACAACCGAACCAATGGGCTGGTCCGTCGGTGGCCAGTTACGTGCTGGGGCTTGCTGGCACGAGCTGGCTAGCCACGTTTCGCAGTTCGCTGGCACTGACCGCCAATTGTTGCTCGAGGGCGGTGAATTTGCAAACCACACTGAGGTTAGCCGAACCCGCTCTGGGATTGCCCATTTACACAGGAAGAAACCAGCGCATCCAGCCGCCTTGGTGCGGTGGTATATTATAAACGATGCGAGCGTGCCAGATGTGTTTCTGTTAAGCGGACAGCAGTCCTTTCGGCAACGCCACAAGCAACCGGTGTTTACGGGCAACAGTCGCAAACTGTATTCGCCGAGGGCCTGGTTAGTGCAAGCCTGTCGCTGGCTGCGAGAGCAGTGGCTTTGGACAAAACAGTCAGGATTACACTTGCGCAACAACAATCGTGTGGGTGATCGACTGGTTGCGCGTTAACTGACGATGAAATTGAAGGGTTAGCTCAGTCTGGTGGCCGGCAGGTTGAGTGGCTTACCCATGCAGCGTGCAGGCGGTTGCCGGTGTTCGAGGTATGGCGGGCTCCGGCAACCGCCTGCCCTGATTCAAACGATTTAATGATTGATGGGAAAACCTGGCAATGGCTCCAGCTTAACCTCAGTCCCCGAGCAGTGCTGCGGAACGGTGCAGTGATGCCGCCATCTATTCTGGAGATGATTGACTTGCTTTGATTGCAGCACCATCGATTTCCAGGCTCCTCGGCGAAAGTGGGATTCCAGTTTAATCGTGGTGTTGATTGATTTGCTGGCGCGATGGCTGAGGCCCATGGGTTTCGCTGTGGGAAATTTTTGCCGGGTGCCGAGCATGCCCGGAAGTTCATCTGATTGCCACCTGGCAGCGGTTCCGGCGGCCTGGTGCTGGCAGGGCACACCGAACACAGTTCCCGGTTTGGACGAAAAACGTTTGGCACAGCGATCCGTTCACACTAAACGAAACGGGATAACCGCTGGCATGGCCTTTGGCACTTGCGATATGAAAGGGTTTTTTGCCCTTGCCATTGATGCCAGCCAGGGAGTTTTGTAGGTCCAGTCATTTGCAGCACCGTTGATCATTGTTGCTACCGCCGACGAGGAGGAGCTCGATGGAACGCGCTCAGCGCGCTGGCGGAGGCGGGTTAAGCCGAAGAAGCGCCGCTATCGGTGATTGGAGAGCCACCAGTCTTGCGCCCGATTCGTATGCACAAAAGGCACATGATGGAACGCTTGGTTGTTTCGAGGGGCAGGTCAGCGGGCACTCCTTCTAATCCGGGAGGCTGGGCCGCCGCAAACGCACTGGAAGGCATTGCAGCCAGGCGATGGGGAGCGCTGGCCTTTGCGCTCCCATTGCAGCAGCAGTATTCGCAATCCGAATTTTGACGGTCCAGGGCCACCTTGAACCTTGGCTGCATACACCGGTGGTGACAATCCAATCGCATTTCGCGGTCGATGTGAGTTGCATTTCTGACTTACGCCCGCTGCCGGTATGGTATGGACGCCCTGCGCCAGGCCATTCTGCAAGAAAGATAGCGCCCCGTGGCCACGTGAACGCGGCCTGAAGTCAAGTTGAAACCATTATTTGACGGGCGTGCCCGCCAATTTGAAACAGCCAGGCGGATTTGCCGCTCGTGGTTACGGCCTGCCGAAAAGCTCCACTTGGCCACACCGCAGGGTCGGTCGGGCTTTCGCCACAAGAGGCGCCGTGGTTTGCAGCGCTTGGGTTTGGAACTTTGGTTATGGGCCCCGGCTCTAACTCGATCAGGCTCACAGCCCGACGAGTTCTGGCGCAATACAGGTGTACCGACCTGTTAACATTCGCGTCAGCTTGTGAGGCAGTTTTGCTTGTTAAATATTCTCTTTTGCCTGGAGATTTGAATTGAACGCCAACGACTGGTTGCGCGGCTTTTCGCCATTCGTCGCCTACATTATGCACACCGCGGCCGTACCCTGTATGACTCGCCGGGCGATTGCCCATCAGCCAGGGAAAATTCATCAATATCGTTCACGATATTGCCTTTGCTGAGTAGGCTTGGCGTGCGCGGTTAGTAGTTCGCCGTTCGGTGCCCGCTCCCAGATACAGCAGGCGGCTGCAAGACGCCGGCTTGAATCCACGTTTGCCCGCGGCTCTGCGGGTAACTACGAGCAGCAATTGCCGCTGGTGAATTGGAAGGCATAGGCGATTGCGCGGGCCATACATCGAGAGCCAGTTGTCTATGGGCCTTATCAGTTCGCCCATGCACAATGCCCGTTTACGAGTGGTGGCAGCGGGCAATTATGTGACCGCTTAAACGTTGGGTATTGGATGGTGTCGATTTTTGGTTATTACCGGCCAAGGTTCGGCGGCGTTGATGTTCGTATCGTCGAAAAGCTGCTCGACCAAGGCCCAGATTGTATTATTACCAACCCATGGAGTTCTCCCCCACCGGTGACATTTCAATCTATCTTACGAAGACGTGGAAGCAGTTGCGGGCCGCTTTGCGCGCTGAAAGCTGATGATGTTTATCGATGCCCCGGGCCTATGGCGGCACGGAAGGCACAGCTGGTTCGTGAGTTTATCTGCGGCTCAGGCAAGGCCGACCAGTTAAGTGCTGGCAAGTGACAGCGCCCACGATGCAGAGCTGCTGAAGGCGGGCGTGCGATGCCTGTGTCAAGGGTGTGCGCGCGCTCACACATTCAGTTATCTGGATGACTGGTGCGCTTGTTAAAGGAAGCTGTTTTACCCGTGACGCGTTTCCGGTACTCTGGTCAGTGGCGACACTTAACGAGCAGATCCGAGGCTGCCCGGGTAGAAGACCGTGGGCGGGCATTACCCAATCTGATTTATCCACTGGAAGAGCAGGGCAATTCTTGAGTGCGGCGTTCGCCAGAAATGCTGGAAACCGAAATTGGCCATTTTTTGTGTGGCTGAGCGCGGACAGGCAGCATTGTTGGTTGCGCCCGCCGCTACACCCTTACGGGCGGAGGATGGACGCTGGCGGAAACTGTCCGTTTTTGCTTGGGCTAGGACCCCAATTAACCGGCGCGCAGGACGCGGCGATGAACTGTTGGCGCGATGATTTGAACAGCAGGGGGATCGTGCTCAGGGTTTTTCAGCGGCCTGTGTGCTGACCACGCAAACCGAGGCCACTGGTTTCGAGAACGCGATTTCAAAGCGATGCCGTACAGTCGCTGCCGGAATCGGAGGACTGGCGGCTATTACAAACACCCAGCGCGAACTCAAGTTTTTTGTTAAAGCTCTTTGAGTAACCAGTTCATGGATCTGTAGAACGAAAACGCAGTAGCCCCAGAAAACCTATAAAAATTGCGGCCCAACTGTATTGGGTGCGGGAGGTATTGAAAAACTGGCCTGTCAAATCGCTGATTTTTGCCCGAAGGGCTTGTTATCCGCTATTTCCCAGCGGTTTCCCATAAGTTGACGCGGGCTTTTGGGTTGATTGCTGTCGGGCCAAGAAGCCTGCTTGTTGGTTTTCGGCGGTTCGGAAAAGATTCCGGGGTGCCTCCTGGCCAGCGCAATTCAGTTGCAAGTTACAAGATGCGTCATCGCCGCTTTGAGAACGCTATGGGCGTGTGTTTTGTACAGGCGAACGCGGTGGGCCTTAGTTTCCATTTGGCTGGAAGCAGGTGCAGTGGCGTTACGTGTGGGCAAGCTCTGGCATTTGCGTGCGCCCAGCGAAGCTGAGATTCAGTTTGTGCTGCACCAATGCGCTTAAAAGCCGTGGGCAGTTTATTGATCCTTTAATTGGCAGGACTTGCCTGATAAACCGTTTGCGGGGCGCTTCAGGCACACGCCGGCGGAATGGCGGGCAATTAACCAGCTGCCGAAAACGAACTGATGGAACGACCTCAGTCAGTTTGAATTAGCCAGCCAACGCCAGTATGGCAGCAAATGGCAAAAAAGTTCTTTGAGGTCTCCGCTAAAGCCGGGAATCCAAAGCGGGTGGGGGGGGGGCCAAAGGGCCGGGGGGGCTCTCTGGCGGGCTTGGGTCGAACCCAAGTTGGAATTAAGACTGGCTTAGCCTGTGGGTGATGATAAACCAAGGCGGCACTGCTGTACCCGAGGTTCGTTGTTGCAGTTGAAAGTTGGGCGCATGGACCAAGTCCTTGAAAGTTTGCCAAAAGCGACCGGCAATATACCAATCCGCTTGGTCCATTCATTGCGTGTGTTTGAATCCTTTCGTGGATGGGCTGGCGCCCTTGCGAATGTCATCGCGAGGCCTGAAAAAAGTTGCCTTCGCGTGTGTTCGAACATACTTTTCTGCAACAACTAGAATCGCTTTATTGCCGAGGCTGGAATAAACATATATTTAATTCGCAGATGTTTTGCTGATCTGGACTTGACTAAAATTACCTGGCTGATATGCAGGGTAGCGATCAACATCTTGAAGCGAGCAAGCCCGCAAGAGCGACTTGAACAGCAGGTGTGCCCATAAACAGGGTTCTAAACACGGGAGCCGGCGGGTAGAATCCGAGACAAAGCCACACCGGCGGCCCGACCCCGCCCGGGCTAGAGCCAGGTTCTGGGCGAGAAATCGCCATTTTTCAGGAGCACTCCCGGCTTTGCACGCACGCGTTTTTAGCACGGTTGCGTAGCCTGCCTAAATTGACCTGGGCGAGCAGTCGCGCTGCGAAAAGCCCGGGCCGCAGCGATTTGAGTTCCCGGCGAACCGGCTCCGCCCTTAAGCAATTGCCCAGTTGGCCCAGTGAGAAAGCAGACCGGTTCGCTGCCTTTGCTAACGATGATGCCGACCAGCTTGCGGGAGCGTGTTGGCAGCAAGGTGCGCGCAGGACAGTTTCAGGGCAAACTTAGATACGAAACAGCAGGGTTGCGGTGTGACGTGGTTGACCGTTTTTTGAAAAAGCTCTGCGCGATGAGCCCGAACTAAACGGAATCCACTCGTCGCCACCTGCGCCAACTGGACAGTTCCGGTGCTGAAAAGTGGTGATGCGTGACCCGGACTTTTTTGAGAGACGAGCAAAGCCCGGTTCGCGGTGTGCTTAACCGTTTGGCCCAGCTCGGTATCCGTGGCAGGCAGAGTCAACCGGTATATCAACCCGCGGGTGGAAGAGTTAATTCCAGTCTATTGTTACAGGCTTTGAGCATGATATGGGCGTTCTTTTGGCGCGCAGCAGGTAGAGGCTGGAAGAGTTGGATGAGCGTCAGAAAAGAGTGTAATCAACGCAATGTTGAGCGGGTTTAGGGCTGCTGCTGAGAAGGCGCGCAAAAAGTTGCGAGTCTAAACAGGCGGTAGAAGACACTTGCAGGGCCGGCTGGCGGGTAAAACTGTGCCAAAAGCGCTCATAGCCTGCTGGCTTGCGTGGTTGGCGTGATTTGTGTCGCTAACCTGGATCGCCATGGGGCCAAACAGCGAGTTTTATGGCAAGATTATCTGGGGCGTAGTGGATTCCTTGGTGCTATTTTACCAAAGATCCGCACAGCGATGATAATTCTGCTCCGGCAGTTGCTGCGCACCTATTCAGGCATGGCTTGTCCTCTATTCAAGCAGTCACTTGCCGTTGCTCAGATTCGTGAGAAACTGCGCCGGTTTCTGGTGCGCGAATCCAAAATTCGGGCGCCGGAGGTGCTGGCCATACCGGAATCGCCGGCAGCACCGTTCGGTCTGCGCAACTCTGCCGCGAGCAGGGGCAACGATGGAGCAAGCTGTGTTCAAGAGTGCCACTGGTGACTGGCTGTTGTGACCAACACCCGTCTACGAACCGTTTTACATTCGACTGGTGTGGATTGCCCGTGTATTTCCAGCGTCTGGTGTTTTGTGAACCATTCAGGGCATGCGGGTGTAGAGTGGGAACTGGATACCGCTGGCGAGATTAAAATTTGCGCAAGGGCTATATTGTGCCAGGACCACACTTAATCAGCGGCACTTGGTGGACGGAAGTCTGGACCGTATGGTGCGCAAGTATATGGACCAGCTGGCCATCGCCGCTAGCCACGATGAGCTTCCGGTTTTATTGGAGCGGCGCGAGGTTTGAGACGCCAGTTGATCAGGCATCTGACCTGCTGGCAAACGCCGCGAACTTTGTTTGCGCTGAGGGCCTAGCGCGAAACTTTAGTAAGTTCAACGACGGTTGCTGCGGCAGCGGGCAGCGCCTTTGCTGCAGCAGGTTGCGGCTATTTTGTTTGCGTGCTGTGCTGAAGGGACACTCCGATTGCGCGCCTAGTCAGGCGCGCAAATTTGCGCTATTGCTGCGGCAGAGGATGCCTGGGCCTTTTGACGCCAGCTAAGCCAGCCAGGTGTCAGCGCATTGCAACCGTGCTTGGCGAGATAACCGTTCTGCGTCTGGAGGTTTAGGCGCCGTGGTGCCGCAGCTGAAACACTGTTGGACCCTTGCTTCTTGGCTGGAAGCCGCCGAGCAACACTGCATGCAAACGCCAGTCAGCGAGAGTGCGTTGGGAATATCGCCCGGGGCTGCAGATTGAGGGCTTCAGCAACAAAAAATTTGTTGCCAAAGTGGCCGGCTGCAAGACAAACACAGGAGCGTTTCTGTCGCGTGCGGTGCCAGAATATTGCCTTTGCACCCGAAAACCGCAGGCTGACCCAATACGAATGTTTTAAACCGGCGGTTTACGATGACGATGGCAAATCTGGTTGGCAGTAAAGACTTTTATTCGTTTGGCTGGAGCGCTACGACCAGGATCAGGCCTTGAATCGCTTTGGGTGGTGGGTTACCATGCTCGACTGGCTGAAACGCAAAGCAGGATGAATTGCAAGCAATTTTGTGGTGGCATTTGTCATCAATCTGTCTGGGCATCGCTGAACGACCAGCGCTGCTGGAGTTTATCCACGGAGAAGCTGAACGAGCCTGAAGTACCGCGTTGAGCGTTTGTGCTTGAGATTACGAGCCTCTGCAGATACGCGATATGGTAGGCGCTGGCGGATTTGTAGGCGAAATGAAGGAGGCTTTGGTGTTGTTCTTTGCTTGGGTAATATGGGGAATGGCCCAGACTCTTCCAGGCACTACGGGTCGGCTATGCCGGTAGACATGTTTGAAAATCGACAGCGCGTGACGGCGAATCTCGTCAACAGCCAGAGCGATCAGGGACCATGTTACGTTCGATGGTGCGAAATGGGCGCATTATCTAGAGCGCGAGGTAGATTGTAACCAGGGTAGAGTCCGCGAAGCTGGCTGGACACTGCTAGTTCAGCTAGGGTTGTGGATTACGCTTTCAGGGTACAGCCATTTGAAAAGCCCGGCATGTCGACAGCTGGTATAACCGCGGAAGCAGAGTTTATGTTCGAAACGCCATCCTATTATTGCGTTTACGGTTCAGCGGTGCGTCACCCAGCCCACCGGCCGGATTTTCGCCGTATGTTTCGACAGGCGAGGGCCTGAGCGCCCGCCATGGTGGTGGCGACAGTTTCCAACCGTCTTTTACTCGTGAGCAGATGGCGCGGCCTGGCGGCAAAGGGCAGTTCGGGCGTGCCGCCAATCACTTTGCCCTGGGTTGCCAATCACATTCGACCGCCTGGGAGTCTCTGTTTTACGATTACAGCCTGACCGGAGCGGGCGCTTTACCGCCAGTATGTGCCACGATGAGGACTTTGCGCTGGTTGCAGAGGGCAATTAAACCCGGGAGCTTCACTCCATGGCACAGACCTGTCCCCCAATACCAGCACTGTGTTTTTACGGAAAGGCTTTACACGGTGGCGTGGTCAGCGATGCTTTAACATCGCACAATACGTTGATCTGTTGGATTGGCGTTAGTTGCCGATATGTTAAATCTGGAATGGATTCAGAAAGATTCACCGGTCGGACACTTCACAATCGATGGGCTACAGTTCAGAAGCGGTGTGTTGAAACCATTCTTAACCGCATGAACGATTACGTTCATGACATAGTGCCGCAGTGTTTTCCCATACCCACATCAAACTTCCGCGGGTGCGCTCGGTGGGATTACATCAAACCCGTTTGTGGTGCGTGATGTTACCACCGAAGACGAAAGCATTTTGGTGATCACTTCGCGGACGCATCCGCGGAGGGTGGATTTCCCTATCTGTTACAGGTAATTCCCAACAGCGTGCTTGTTCGCGCCACGATACCCTGGCGCAGTTCCCGGTACAAAAATGAGCCTGGCATGGAGTGATTGTTGGCGGCCTATGGTACAACGGGCTGAGGTTCGCACAGAAAGCCTTTCGCCTGAAGCTGTTCAATGTTGAAATAAACTAGTGGCTGCTGATGTTACTCATGGCTTGTGGGGGTGATTTCTACACCCGCGCTGCACATGATGGTCGCTGAGCAGTATTTTTTTCGGGCAGACGGGGCCACCGCCCGTGCTACCTGGCTGTCTTTAGATTTGTTTCGGTCACCACGAAGCGCAGGGTTGGAATTTTTTGAACACGCCGCACCGCGGTCGGCTCGTTTCCGCGCTCAGTTCCGTTGTGGCAGGGGGCTCAGTGACGTCCGGGACGGGCTTTTTCAAAGAATGCTCATGACATCAAACGACGAAACATCCACCGCCCATCAGTTACCATTTCCATGGGTTCGACGGGCCGCGATTTCTGGCCCCGAGGTCTCTGGACCGGTCCGTCAGCTGAACGGCTATGGCCGCTGGCGCTGCGTCGCTTTTGGAAAACTGACCTTCGCCGGTTCCAGTCGATGGTGGCTTTCATCAACAGGGCTCTCTCCGAAGGTGTTATTGAGTGTTTAATCCGCTAGGACCGGCAAGGAACAATTGCGCAAGAATGTAGCACAGAGGCGGTGTGAATCGGACAGCATCCGGCGATAATTGACAGAAGGCAAGCCGACATGCGAAACTGACCCGAGCCATCCGGTTGTGCGACAGAAGGTGCTAGGCGTGTAGAAGAAAAACTAGAAAAGCGTATGATCAAGCAGATATTCCCAGTGGCGACGGATGGGCGCGCAAGCCATGGCCACCAATTTTGAAGGCCTATTGATGATTCGGTTACCAAAAACTTTGTGGATTATTTTCTGTCGGCAATTGCCATCGCCGGTCGTTCCCGGCTAAAAAAAGCAACCATCATTACGCGGGGTGACAAGAGGCGACTCCGCTGTCAGGGAAAGGCTCGGTAAAACGGTCATTATTTGAAGATGAAAAACGGGCCGTGGAAATGATCATGGCATAACCTGAACGTCGGCGACTTTCTTTTGGCGAGAGGGCCGTTCGAAAACCTGGATTTCCCGAGGCGGCCTGGGTGAAAGCCAAAACCCTCGAGTGCGAAAAAGGCGGAAATCAAAACCACAAAAAAACCCCGGGAGATTGCCAGCATGGACCCAAAAGGTTTTGTAATTTCATCGGGCGAGCAGGTGGGCGTCGCCGGCTGTGAGGGGACCACCCGCCTCAAAGTGGGCGATCTGGTTTTTTGGGATGTCCCCCCGGCCGGGTCCGCTCGCAAAACCCTGCTGGTGAAACCCCTGTGCCCAAAGCAAACCAGACGGCCAAACCCATCCGTGAGGAGCAGATTTTTTCAAAGGGAATTACCGGGGCAAAAGAGGGGGGCCCCCGCCGGGGCCAATTTTTTTTTTTTTGTTTTTTGGGGGGGGGGCCTTTTTTTTGCCCAACCTCCGCGGAAAAATGTGGACGGCACCTCTTACTT
>Ga0163217_1051831_pt1 | contig 11440 bp, 7 predicted proteins | sample SynspAceP_FD_185933 | JGI IMG/M metagenome (GOLD analysis project Ga0163217, IMG submission 185933) | Saline lake microbial communities from Ace Lake in Antarctica - Synechococcus sp. Ace-P (PacBio error correction) | ecosystem: Environmental > Aquatic > Non-marine Saline and Alkaline > Saline ... | reverse complement strand
AAAGCCTTACAGGCACTGAATTTAAATTTGCCCCGCCAATGAGTTCTTTGCATCAAGGACAGCAATTTTGGGGTAACCGATGTAACTCTATCTGAATGGCACCTTGTATGTAGCGCATTGGTTATCGCTGGATTTTGTTATGACAATAAAAGAAAAAGTGGTGTTTGGAGCTGGGGGAAACTTGCATGGGTGGAAAGGAGACAATCCTGGTCAGTTTCAGACGCGCATGGAAATTTATTGCCCACAAAAGCATATCCTAGTAGCAATAGGGCTGCACGGACAGGTCGTTAAATTTACCAAGAAGGGTAAGCTTTGTTGGGAACTTTTAATTGATTATACCTGAGGCAGTTTAGTTGATAATGTTGCTTTCACGGATGAACCATTACTTCCTAAATGCGCCTGCAGCCATTGGAGAACAGAAATTCGGCTCCTCTTTAATGTTTCATAACAGGAGAAAAGGTTGTGTCGACAGTAATCCCTGGGGATTTGGACATTCTGTCTTTGAACAAATATCACAGGTTTGCGCCACACTATTGTGACTAAAAACGGAACAAACACAGGCTTTTACCTACTTGTTCATGGTTGGAACAAGGCAAATTTGCTGTTTTAAAAAATGGAAAAATAAAAGCAAGCCCTCTTGGTTTTAAAGGAGGGCGAAAACCTAATGTTTTGCTGGTACTACATTTATAGGGTAAGAACCAATATTGCGATAGGCCAACATTGCATGGGGGGATCACTTGTAATAGCATAGGTCTGGGCTTAGCACATCGGAAGACATGGCCCACCGGTAGGACCCAAACGGCATTGCGTTGTCAATTATTTTTTTGCCGTTAAGCAGATCACGGTACATGTCGATCTGCTAAGGTATATCAAAATGACTTGCCATTCACCTGCGGTTTTTTCGGCTGCCATAACTAGGGGTAATGCCGACTGTATAGTGCCCCCATATTTATGGGAATTCCAAATTCCTTGCCATAAAGTCCACTTCACCTGAATTTCATAAAAGTCCACGTAAGTAAAACCCCCACTATTATTTCCTCGGGTACGTTGGACCTCCAGCTTAAGGTTGAATCGTTAATCTTTGTAGGCTCGAACGTATTTCCATAGAAAAGTGCTTACCATCTTCGGGTTGCACCGGGTCGGTTCATCAGCGTGCGTCCACGACCTTAAAACCATTTGGCCTTTTTCTGGATCCATCACTTTCCAGCCACTTAATCCATCTTCCATTGAACAATTGATCGGTTTGTATATTTTTACTTTTGGATAGATCTGGCGTGATGCATGGGTGGCATTCGCTTTCCGGTAAATTTTTTGACGGACACCCCGTTCTCCATCACTATTGGGTCCAATCATTGGTACCCTTCAAGCATCTCCCACTTTTTTGACCCTAAAGGTATAGGTTACCGTATGCTGCGATCGAACTTCTTTTAACCTGATTGGTAGCGGTAACCACCAGCGTAGTTTTTCGTCAACTAGGTAAACGTTGGACACGGGGAACTACACTACCGCCGATCCACAATAGTTCGGCATCCAAGAAGCCTTGGTCCTCCATGTACGTTAAGCCAACCTTGCACCTCCCACCTTTCATTTTCAATTCCCACATACCCATAAATGGGGTGGCAAAAGTTTGGTAGTTCGGTACTATTTGCAAAGCTGTTTAAGACAATAAAACATATTTTACTGAAGAAGTGTCCGTTTTCATTTGAGTGGGTTTTAAAATTCAGTTAAATTCTTGGTTTTTAGGGCCAAATTTATTTATCTTTAGAGATAATAATTGTTAGATAAAAGTTTCAACTTTCAGTGTTTTAAATTAAATCAAAACTAGATTGCAAGGATACCCTCACATTGATTCAAATTGATTGCTTTGGTATTATTATCATTTACGAATAGGCGGGGTGGCAACATATGCGATACTTGGTGGGGTATACTTCATAATGAATTTCTTTACAAAAACCATCCAATGTATGCCAGGTAAGGTTATCTATGTTCCGCTTCAAGTTCCATTCCGGCTGCTTGCATTCTCTCACCGTTGACTTCCGTCATTTTATGCAATTTTTTTTGGGACATTATCTCTTCACCCTGTATTCGATCAAAACAGCTTCATTTGCCGCAATGCTTTTTTTATGAAAGCCAGATTCTAAGGATAATTAACTCATGAATTAAACGGTCTCTAGGAGCCCTTACTCTACCGAAATTTTCTGGTAGGTTGACATTTTTTTTTTTGTTTCGTTCCTTTATGACCGAACATTCTTAATTCCGCCTCTTCTTTGCGCTGACTGTTTCTGCCAACATCTCCTCTTGGATATCAACAGCCCATAGAAAGCCTTGCCTCGCCGCATTGGAGACATCTATAAAGACGTAGGTTAACCGGATCCCGCGCCAATGTCCGCTATATATCTCCGGATTTTATGGTATATTCTGTATAATGTAGTGTGTTTTTCCTCTTCCTCACGATCAGGGCGATCTTAACCACTGCATTGGCCTATACACCCATAACCCATGGGCAATTTCCCTGCCCATTATTACCATTTGCAATACCATTATGTCACCATTTTTAAAGGTGTAAATAGCTTTTTGGTATGGATCTGTGCAAATCCCCATGGTATACAGGTAATAAACAAAGCAAGAATAAAACTTGAGCTACCTTTTTCATATTCAACTGGGTAGTTTAGTTTTTTTTAAAATATAAGTTTAATTGCATGGTCAATTGCCACTTTGTGTTGTACACTTTCCCTTGCTCTAATTTGTCAAGGGGTTTACAATATGACCGGACCGAATTCACGTTTGGATTAAAGATAATGGATCGTTGGGGTTTTACGGTGGGATTTAAAATCACCTAATTTATATGTCTTCCATTGTCTTCGTTTTGTCAATATGGATTTTCAGCCTACAATAAAAATGCCACCCTAGCCTCATACCTTTTCTTGTTAGAAATTATCTATTTATTTTTATTTATAGTGTGAGCGGTGGCTAGTAGCCAGACCAAAGTAATATTACTCCGGATAATTCATTCTGAAATTTATCAGAGGACAAATTCATTCGAAATTGTGAATATCTATTTTGCGGACATGGGAGGATATTTTTTTTTTAAGACCTATTTTGGCATCCTTAAAAAAATTTAGATATGAGTCCACTTGTACGAGTGCAAAGTGAAGTATAGAAATACAGAACAAAAAAAAAAAAAAAAAAAAAAAAAAATGGGACAGAAGTAACTACAGAATGTTATTTGTTGGATGCGATATCGTATACCGAAGGCGAGAGCAGATAAATGAGGGAGATGGCCGCTTATTACCAGTGAAGGAATTCTTGATTACGATATAAAAGTCGCACAATTTCTCTGAGTACATCCTTTTGAAAATTTCGGATACGTGGTTTAAGTGAAAGTGGCGTATTGAATTCGATGAAAGAGTGGTAAGAAAGAAAACCCATATTTATTTGTGGGTACAGGGCAATGAGTGTAAAGGAAGCATATTGATAATACCATTCGGCTATGAAGGTACGATGGGCGATTACAGCATTTCCCGTTATTTCCGAGTCCCCAATATGGATGTGTTTCCTTATTTTTCGGGAGAAGACGGAAGACATTGGCAGAAGTTGGAAAGTTTTATGCCTTTAAAGTCTTCAGTTTTGGACTTAATTTGAATCGGAAGAAGAGGAATTGGATTAACCGTCAGAGAGCGAGGTAGCTGTGCCGCCGAGTTATTAGACGGAGAGGGAGAATAGCCCTAACATGTGCTTAATAATAACATAAATGAGGGCTCTTAAGGCCCTCTTTTATGTTTATTGCCCAACCCTTGACATTCGAATTAATATGGGAGTGAGGGACACTTGCACCCTCTTAGCTAAATTATCCGCATCCATATTTGTTGCTGCTAATATGGTGGACGGTAATCCTTTGGCTAGCCAATAATAAAGTGCGGACCATTTTGCTCGTCTTTACGTGCTCACAGTAGTCTGTGGGTAACCTAGATCAATAGTCTCCATATCAAAACTGATCCTAACCATCCCTTATGATCTTTGGTTTGTCCAGGGAGGCTCCTCATTGTCGCTGTAAACAACCATATAGTCCCTGGCTCTTCTCTGTTGCCAAACAATTAGCAACAGTCTTCCCTTGTATCGTTAATTTTGAGTTTGCGGAGGGTTCCCTTACCTGCTCCTGCTCACCCAACTTCTTATAGGATGCCAGAACCCACCCACCATCTAGGAAGTATATGCGTCCACCCAATTATGTTTATTATCCTTCGACGCATTGCACATATCAACTTACCGTTTAAGTTTGACGGGTCTGGGAAATCACGGCACGGCTTTGATTTGAGATGAGGATTTTGGAATTGTCTTCTTTCAATTTCGATATTTTTGACAGGAAAGATCGACCTTCCTTTCATCAAAAAGGTCGGTTACACCCAGCCACGAACTTAAAGTTTTCCTCCGTTCAAGGGTACGAATACACAAAAAGGCGTCTGTTCCAAATTTTCCTTTTTCACGAACAGACATAAATAAGGCATTTATCCTTTCCTATCCACCACATAATTGTTCTTGGAGTTAGACTCCGTTTCTCAGGTAAAGTGGTCGTTTTTCAATTTGGGCACTCCGGATATCACTCGACCCCAAAACGATAGGGAGCACTCCCGACTTAACCTGCATCATTAGGAAAAGAAGAAGTGGCCTCTCCCCATCATGGGCGCCATGGTAGGAAGTTCCCACATGCGCATAGCAAACTGTGGTGCGAAAAGTCTATAGGCTTTTCCAATGTTTGTAGTTTCCGGTTCCGTTACCAAAATCCCGCACATAACCACTGGGTAATACCCTTCCAGTTTCGCCCCATATCATACTTGGGCCAGCCAACTTACCTGATTGCCTCCAATGTTGTGATTGTCTTTTAATAAGCTTCATAATCTCCATGAGTTAAATCCGACGAGCTTGTTCACCCCATCAGCAGGACCATGCCCCATTATTTGCCGGCATTCCAAGGGAATTTTGTTTTTCTTCTTGGTAAAAAAATATGTTCAGCTTTTCTACCCTTTTAGAGAGTTGTTTCTTTAAGACACTTGTTTGTGACTTGAATTTTGAAAATGCATATTAAACAGGACATAAAACATTTTATTACTTTGCTATTTTTTAGTAGTTGAAATAGTTTGGTCCATCATTCTAATTACTTCTGATAGAATATAGCCAATTAGTATCATACGTTGCATTTAGGTTTATAATTTCAATTTATTTCAATGTAAAAAATTACTCTTTAGCTTTCTATTATTTATACTAAAAATTCAGCTTGCTAGGTTTTGCCAGGGTTTTTCCACGCGGCAAATCCCGGTTGCTGTGAGGGTTTCCATTTAAGAACATATTCTTTAAGGTTTTTGTAATTTGCAGCCCAATGTCTTCACTGGTTTTGACCAATAACCAGGAAAATCTCCTTCAATATTCCAATTGAGTTTCAATGGTCAGGTTTCAATACTTCCAATATTTCAAAATTCCATCGTTAAGCAAAAATAGTTTCGGTTTCCGTTTTGGGTATGCCAATATCAACTTCGTAATAACCATCTTTTCTTATTATTAAATCTTTGAAACGAATTCACATTAATACTTCGCGTCCTTGAAAAACCCACGCGATATCCCATTGGTCACCTTGCTTATGAATCCATTTTTTTCATTATGTGAGTAGCGTATATCTGAAGGTTTCCAACGATCATATTTATGATATACACAAACGGGTTTTATTTTTATCTAAACTGAGTTTAGCTGCAATTAATAATTCCTCCTTTTCAGGAATTGGATCAACAATCAATTTAACTTATTTATCCAATGAGTTCATTTTTCGGTCTCTCCAAGGCATCAGACCAGGTTTTCAAACCGGGTCCTCATGTACGATTAGTCATTGATTTCGTCTTCACAATCACTGGATACTTCGGCCAACCCAATAAACATGATTACCAACCGTCATTCCAAACAGTTGGTTGTGTTATTGGTATGCATCATCAACCCTTTGTCGTTGTTAGGGGAACATCAGCATTCTTAGACCAGGTTTATTTTCGCAAATGAATAGATATTTATAATTTCATTACCATTACCACCTACCGCATCGCGATAAATGAAAAATTAACTACCCCATCTTTGTTAAGCATTAAAAATGAGGATAGGTACTTCTTTTCTCATGGTCCCATCTTTTCCATTTTCCTGCCACGAGTGTGGATATTCATTGGGCGTGTTTGCTTTCTAAATTAGGTTAATGGGATTTGTATGCATGTTCCCTGAAAGATGAATGAACCATCTTTATCGATCTCCAGCGTAACAGAATTGTGGGGGGGAAAAAAAACCTGTCCATCCCAAACAAGTACTTGTGCGCCAGAAGTTTCCGCGACTTGTTTGGAGGTATTATATGCAAATCAAAGTCCTCATCCTCAGAGTTCTTTGTCCAACCACCAGGTTGCGGTGGCATTGTAGTAAGCTATTATTGTCTGTCTCATGTGTATATAGGCCAAACTACTGGATGACCGGGCCCATACCACTATCAAATTTCTTATGACTTGTTGATGGATTTCGTTTTGCAGATTTCATCGATTTCAAGTGGTTGATTGGATTTTTTTGCGCTTGCACAGCGAATAGTAATTGGAAACCAACAATAGAATGACAAGTTTTGTTCTTCATATTATAATTCGTTTATAAAATTTCCGGCTTGTTGTGGACTAATCTTCACTAATATTATTGAATATGAATTTGATGCTAGGGCCGCAGCAGGGAGTGATATAGAATGTCGTTGGCGATTCCATGCTACTTAGCTGTTGAGAAACACCAACTTGCATGAGTGGCAGAATGTTTTAATAAACCAGATAATTCAATGCTTCTTGTAACTCATGTAGTGACTGAAGTTCTTGTTTTTCACATCCGAAAGTTATCAACCAATTCCAATAATATTAATATAATGTATTAGTTGCCTATAATTAAAGCGTGTTTCATATTGAGACCGTTATGAAACATGGCCTATGATATAGCAGTTTATATACATTGTTATTTTGAACTAGCGTAACGGACGTAAATTGAAAGTACTACCCGTATTCCTTATCTTCACTTTCGGACCCCAAATGTCCATTAAGTTTTTCCACAAATTCTCTGCCAAAGCACTAACCTAACCGAACCATTTTCGTTGCTGTTGCTCGAAGATGTTCATTCGATGGTTAGTCGAAATTTTTATGAATTGGTTTTCTTTGTTTCAATTTTACCACTCATTGTCCGGAATAGAAATTTCCAATTAGGTGCTGATCAGCAGTAGCTAAAACTTTTATTTGGCCTCCAAGGGTTAGTGAAATCTTTTATAGCATTGGATATTAGATTTCGTAAAATAGTTCCTAAAATATTTTTATCTGGTAAATAATACCAATTTCATTTGTTGGGGATATTCCAAAGGAAATGTTTTTTGGCTTTTACAACTTAGTGACATTTTAAGTCCTTTTTCTTCACTTATAACTTCTGTCAGCATAATTTTTTCTGGGCTAAAACTAAAGTTCTCTGTTGTGATTTTGCCAGTTAATTAAGTTGTTCGAGTTAATTGTTGTGTTTTTCAGCGTTGATTTTTTTTATATTTGATTAAAAATTTTTTTTTTTTCCCAGTTTTTAATATTTTTCTGTAATCTGGGCTTGTTTGGTTTCTTTACATTGCCTATGAGTAGGTCAGACAAGGCCTATATGCTTGATAAAGGGACCTCTAAATCGTGTCTGCTATATTGAAAATAATTTATCTTTGGGTTTGTTTAATGCTTCAAGTTTGCGTCTAATTCTGTTGAATTATCATATTTCTTTTTAAGTATGTTTTTTGATTCTATTTCTTTCTAAAAGCTTATGAACCTATTCTGATAGCACTTATACAAGACAGCTATTATTAAAACAATTATTGAACGTAGAATTCTTGAGGCAAAAACATATGACTCACCCATCTTGTGGTATTATTATACGCACGACAAGCTGGAATGTAGAATATATTTAGAAGTCACACCTCCTTAAAATGTGTAGAAAACTTTATATTCTATTTTTTATAGGCTAAAAAAGATAAAAATGCACAATCCATAGAAAAAAATGAACAGGAAATTTATTCGGATAACACTAAGAAAGGTTGCGTTTTCTTATAACCACTAATATGGGCCGGAAATAAAAATAAGAAACAAAACAATGAAAAATCCCAAAAGATTTTTCGAATTTTACGTACAAAGGAACCAAGGACCAACGATGTCAATGCAAAACAGGAAATCATTAAGAAATTATTTTATGCGCCACAGAGGCAAAAAGACGGTAACATATTCCTAAGCCGCAATAGAATGATGGCAAGCGTTTGAACGTAAGACCTGTACAACTAGCATACAGACCATTTTATTATTATAAAAAAATATTGATAGAAATGACAAACTTGCAATAATAAATAATTATTCAGGGCCAAAAAAAACAATATCGAGGAATCTAATGACATTTTTTTTCTTTAATTTCAATTTTTATTTTTTGCTAAGCATCAAAATCTAAGCAATAATTTGTTTTTTTTTATATTGATTAGTTTGGAAATTAAATTGAGCTTATATATTAATGGAAAATCCTTCTATCGGTTGGTTAAGTTGTTGCGTTTGGGCAACTAAAAAACAACCAATGCCGTTACACTAGGAAATTCGGTTAAAAATTTTCTGTGATATTACTTTATCATATTTACCAGCAATTAATTAAAAACCTTGTCTAGTATGAATTAATTTCTTCTTATTTTCAATTCATTCCATTTTAATCCAGAAAATACCAGAATCCCATGAGTTTGGCAGTTTTCCTCGTTGGTTTTTTATTAGAATAATCTTTAGAAGATTCATTTTTAATTAGCCTTCGTGTCATGACAAGTTCAAGGTATAATTGTGGATCTATGTTCCGTATCAGGATTTTGTTCCGAAATAATGACGTTTTCATTCTCAGCTACTCAAGTACTTTTCCTAATACTGGGTCGCAGCAGGCCGACTTTCACTTTATTATAAGAATCGCAATAGGAAAGTTGCCATCTTGGTTTATTTCAGTCTAAAATTGAACTGGGGGCCATTTTTCATATTCTCCGGCAATGTCATGGGATTGGAGCATGAAATCAAGCAAAAGTCATTAAAAGAATGATTAGTCAGTGATTTTTCTTTGGAGGTATTAATTTAACAGTCTCGGTAAGGCCAGTTAGGCTACAAAGTTAAAGTCTTATTGCGTTACCACTGGATTTTTGACTTAGCCTCATTGATACTATTTGTCAGGTATTTTATTTTCAAGACAGGTCCTATGTTTTTTTGCTTTCCTGGTTAATTATTACACAGGATCTTTTAAATTATAAGCGGATTGCCCCTTATGGTTATAGGGTGTTTTGTGCTTATTTGTTTCTCTATTGTTGCCTATTCCTTTTTTTAAATTTAACATGTTTTTTCTGAAAGGATCTTTGTTCTGAAAACTCTCTTCGGTAAAACATTTTATTACTTGTTTCCGGTCTATTCTATTTATAACTCTTCCACACTCCTGGTTCAATATTCAAAAAATTTTGATATTCTATAATTTCATGTACTGTTTCCATCATACATTCAGTCCAATGGACACCCAGACCGCGAACTGTAGCCCAATCGTACTCTTTATAATTGGTTGGTTAATCGCAGTTGTTTCTCAGATGTTTAGACGTTCACATCTTTTTTGTAAAGCTGATACGAAGGGCTTGCATTGTATAGTTCAAATCAATTGTTCCTTTCTGGTCGGCCCATAATCCGTTGTTGTGCATTACTAACATAATGGCGTTGGTGCTAATGTAGCTGAATAGGGATGCTGGTCGAACAGGCGATCCATGTACATTTTTTGCGGTATCATTATTGCAATTTTCTGCAAATCCAGAGGTTGGCAGGTAATCGCACATGTTTTGATAAGGTTTCCACCATATTCACGGCTCCAGATTGGCATTCACCTCCGTGACCCGCTGTTGCCAGAAACGTTGTCATTTCCAAAACGTGTGTCGTCTACAGCAGACCCAGAGAGGACTTTCCCACCAATTGAGCAACCAGTGTGGCCACCTGGGTTTTTCTGAACATTTCTTTATCTGTTTTCCAAATTTAGTCCATTTCCGCACGTATAGGCGTAAGCCAGATTGGCATCATACCCATTATTTTTCCTTAGTTAAATTTCCTGGCCGTCTTTAAAATAGAGATTTGAATTCCGCCACTTATTTCCCATCCGTATTTCATTGTCGATACAAATGGCTTGGTAATCCGAGTTGCAACACCAATTCCGCGATCATTAACTGATGTAAAGGAATTCCGTTTTTCGGGCTTTGATCCGTAACTCTGGGGTTGTTTAATTTTTAAGCCTTTTGTTTGATGTCCACTGCCATTTGGCCAGTATAGAATATACCGGGACTTTTATTCCATTGGAATATGTCGGACAAAAAGCACAAGAGCATTGTAACTTTCCAAATTTGTTTCAAAGTTAATTAGCACCTCTTTTTCCTGGTGCATAGCCATTAAAAATGTTTGGTCTTTCAAGAAAATCTTAGTATTGACGAATTTTTCAATTGGCCCAGAAGGTGGTTGGGTACTTCACACACGATTGTTTTGGGCAACAAAATTCCAACGATTTCTGGTCTTCTTGGAATTTTTCCCAAATCTTCAACTGTTTTATTTACTTTCCCCTTAAATGGACGGAAGCACATCGGGTTAGGTTGTTTACTCTGGCATTTCTTGATCGTCATAGTTCGCTTCGATAAATTTTCCTGCGTAATTCTGGAAAGTAAACATTTGCATCGAAATAAATATGGCCAAGGAGGGACTGAATATTTTAAAGTTATTGATCATGTATTTTAATTTTGTGGTTAATATTAAATTTATCGCGTTGAATCGCAACCAAAAGTTATTGCATCTTCTTTACCCCTAAGATACTGATTAATTTAAATTTCACGGCCGAAATTAGCCACCGAAAAAAAAACCTTCGTTATCTTTTAAAATATCTTCCTTTTTGCTCAGTTAAAAACCCCAAATTTCTATGAAGGCAATTCTCATTCTTCTAATAATTAAGTACAACGGCTCTTAATTCCGTACTTTAGGTTTGTTATCAGTCACCCCCAATTTAGCAAATAACAAACGGAAACCTGCTTGAAAGTAGCTTCTCCAAAAAGGAGCTGTAATTTTTTGGGCAGCGTTTTTTATTGGTTACCATCCGCGTTAGAATTTGCCAACGACAACGTTTTATTTTGACAGTCACTTTAATTAACAATAAGATAAGAAACCCGCACCATTCTACACATTTAATGCGTGTCCGCCTATATTGAAACTTCTCAAAAAAATGGTGTCCCAAAACCAAAGTTTTTTAGCTTTGGTGTTTGAATCGGTTTTTGTTGATTTTAAAATTTATATTTAAGGGACGGACTTAGGGGGAAAAAAATTTTCTTCCTTTTTCCTTTTTTTTGGTGGTG
>Ga0163217_1064462_pt1 | contig 11441 bp, 10 predicted proteins | sample SynspAceP_FD_185933 | JGI IMG/M metagenome (GOLD analysis project Ga0163217, IMG submission 185933) | Saline lake microbial communities from Ace Lake in Antarctica - Synechococcus sp. Ace-P (PacBio error correction) | ecosystem: Environmental > Aquatic > Non-marine Saline and Alkaline > Saline ... | reverse complement strand
CGTGCATCTGTTCTCCGGAATGTTTCAGCTGGAAACTTTTCCAACAGGCCTTGACATGGAATTCTGCTTGGAGGCCTTGGAAATTGCTCTTTACCGGTGGGCGAAAAGCCACAGATTTCCACTCCGATCAGGGGTGGTCAGTTCACCTCGTGACTTCGTGCAAGGCTTCAAGACAGAGGAATCAAGATCAGCTGGTCTGGTAGAGGCGCTTGTACGACAAACATCCTGGTGGAGAGACTATGAGAGGACAGTCAAATATGAGTGAGGGTACCTGCGCGGCCTTACAGCGATGGCTGGAAGCTGAAATCAAGCTTGGTCCCCGATTCCTATGGAGGTTTACTTCGCCATGTAAGACCCCATAGCTCATTGGGTGGCAAAACTTCCAATTGAGGTCTACAATCAAATTGAACCCTGTCCCTCCCCGCCCGAGGTTAACGACTGTCAGGGGCCAGATCTGTCCAATAAAGCCTAATCCACCTCAGGCTTCGATCACTCGTGGCCATCGCCGTTAAAGATCTTGTTGACATACACAGGGGCAGACCAGTGCCACGGCAATGCCGGAAGGACACAAAGCCAAGCAGCCCAATTGCCGAAGTGTCAGCGCAAAAAGAAGGCCTGCCAGAAAATAGCGTTTAGGACGTTACAAGCAGCGTTTTAAAAGCCTGCCTTGGCGCGATTCGTCTCACCCGTTGAATAATGCAGCGCCGCACCGCAACCATTAACCACACCAACCAGACAAATGCGAGAGTACGAGAAACGGCAGCTGCCCGACCTGGCCCAACACCAGACCAATCGATGCGCAGTGTCCACTCCGGCCGCCACAACTGCAAGACCAAGCAGGCTGAACAGAAGTAAACGAATACGGCCAACAGCGGAGATTTAGGCAATCGTGGCCACCAGGATCAGCGGATGGTGCGGACATGTGGGAGATGGAAGCCTGTCCCGCCCTTGTTGATCGTGGGAGCCTCGTAGCAAATTGATCAGCCAAAAGCATCGATGACGCACATGCAAACCTATGGAGGCTCCTTGCGCAGCAACAGGCGAAGCTGAAGGCAAGAGGGCGGAGTCAGGCTCGATATAGATTCACTCTCCAGCGTCTTTCAACACAGCGGCTCAACACCGTGCGATCGAACAGCCTTGACCAGCCCCGCAAACCCTGGCTTCCCAGCAGCGCACCGGTTCGCTTCGGGCGACCACCGATATGCCGCCGGCGTCATGCACTTCCATCAGCTGTGCGCTGGTGCCACGAGGCCTACGGCAAAGCCTTGGAACAATTCGGCATCCAGGCCACCGCCCTGTTCCCAGCCCGAATGGAGCGTGGCCGTGGCCCTGCCGATCCATTCCACTGCAGCGGCCGATTTCCTCAGGCCCCTGGCCTGCGTGACAAGCTTTCGGTTCAGCTCACGCCCTGGCCGCTTGGACTCCGGCCGCTTTGAGGTCGCCTATGTCTTCCGCCGCCAGCACGATGGACAGCCAGAAAGTGGCCCGCGGCCTTCACACGGCCATCTGGCGATTCGACACCTCCAGCCGGCGCCGCTGCCTGCTGCCGGCCAGCCATCGATCAATTGGCTGCAAGGCTCCATCGCCAAGGCAGCCGAGCAAAGATGGCCTAGGGGCCTTTCCGCCCCCAACACGGCCTCGCGCACGGATTGAGGATGGTCCAGGTCTTTGCTTAACTGGCGCCACCCCATTCCCAGCTGAGGCCCTGCTGGCCTGGATGATCAGAGTTACAAGCCAGCGATCACCGCCTTTGCGCTGCCTCACAACACCGGGAGCTGGCCCAGGCCTTTCGCCAGGATCAAGAACCGCCTCTCTCAAGACCACAGAGCTAAGGCCCCTGAAGACCGCGGTGATATCGAGCTGGCCGGCAAGGTGCTGCGCCGAAGTGGCCGCCATCATCTTCTTTCCTGAGATTGGGGCACGGTTGCAGTTGGCCTCGGAAGCTGCCGCTGTTGATTCCGGGCCTGTTGCCATCGAGAAACCACCACCGCTGGCTCTAATGAAGCCACGCCCGATTCTTGGCGATGCACGGGCTGGCGCACAGCCGCCCGTGGCCTATCTGATTCTTCAACCCCGTGCGGGGCAGGGAGATCGCCAATCAGGAACTCCCCAAGATCCGCTATCTCCCTGGAGCCGCAGATTCTGCTGAATGTGGTTGATGAACCAAGATCGATGTCGAATCCCACCGACCAGGGCCAGCGCCATCGTCGCCAGAATTCGCAGCCCAACCGAGAGTGATCCGGCAAAGCACGATGATCATCGCCTCGGTGGAGATGGTCACGTGTCTGCGGTGCGGGCGCCGGTGATCGGCACCGGGGATCCCCCTGGGGAATCATCCCGCGGGGCACGCCAATGCCTTTGCCTGGCCTTGGCATTCCCTTCGATCTTCGCGGAGCCTGCCCGGACGATTCCGGCGGGGAACACCCATGTAATCGGATGCGGCCCGCTGCAATGCCAAGCCGATGATCTGCTGGCCGGACTGGGTTGAAGCCGGATGGTGAAGCGGGCGACCGGAGCTTCAAGAAACCTCTGGGCCACCCTGCCTATCTGTGGCGCATCGTGCCCAGGCAGACTGCCAATCAGCCACCTTTAAAGGCCAGCCCTGACAAATCGAGGCGAAACTGATTGAAACTTGAATCCGCCGCAATCACAGTGGCGAATTGGCCATCGCAGTTCTGTTCCTCTTGGCCCAGGGATTCGCCGGGTCATCCCCGACGACGGCCTGCTGGATGCACCATCGCCACAACCAGCGAACCCTTCTGCCAAGAGCCTCAATGCCTGCCTCGCGGCGGCTTCAGCGTGTGCCAGACGCGCCAGATCGCAGGGAATCTTGCTCTGCTTCCGGGCCCGCACAATTGCACGATCGAAAACGATCCGCCCAGCTCCTTGTGATCGATTGGCGAAAATCGTCGAGGCCAACCGATCACCTTTGAATTCTGTGCCCCGGCTCAGTCTCACGAAAATTTACGCCCCTTGCCCTCGCCTTAAGCCGCTGATGCAGGGCTGATTCAAGAACCGACGATTCCCGTCAAGATGCACGCATCGCAGCAACGTGGTTTGCTGGCAGGAATCGCAATCACCAGTCGGCAGATCGATCAGACGCAACTGGCCTTCAGCTCCGAACTCGGACCAGAGGACCATTCAGGTTTCTGGTGTGGGCGGACCAAGCGGTACCGGAGTGGCACTGGGCGCCATCGCCGGCGCAAGGGCCCCAGTGCCAGGTGGCCAAGCTATTTGATGGGAGCAGCGGCACGGCTGCAGTTTCGTGCTGCACACCGGAGATCTGGTCTATCAGGTGGGCTCCAGTGAGCAATCCGCCGAAATTTCCATTCGTCCCTACCGGGGATTGGTTGGTGGGCGGTGGATCAACCGAAGAGAATCGCTATGACCAGATGACCTTCAAAGCTGCCTTTCTTTCCCGTTCTCGGAATCACGGACTATACGATCTGCCCCTGCTGCTCGGACTGCTCTCTGGAATCACACCGGCCCGCCTGCAATGGCTGTGCGCTCCTTTGATCACCTGGATGTGGGCTGGCATGGCTCCCACCGCGGGGATGCCTTCGCGCGCGCGCCTTTCTCGATTACCTCAAGGGGCCGTCCCAAAACACTCGCTGGGCGACCTCTCGGACCGCACTACCCAGCAGGGTGGATGAAGGCGCTGCTCACTACCGGCCCGGCCAACTTCAGCGCTGCCGAATCGTTACTACAGCTTCCGCCATGCCGGCATTGGATGTCTTTCGCAGCTCGACTCCAACACTTTCAACCCAACCCTTTGCCGGGGACAGGCTGCGGTAAGAGGGCGGCCAAAAGCGGCAGATGCGCTGGACCGAACGGGCTGAAAACTCCACCAGCAGAAGCCGAACGACTCAAGGCCATCGGCCTGGAATTGTGCCTTCGTTGCAGAACACGGAACCGGGCGATCCGCCTGAGATTTCTCGCTGGTGAGATCAGGCGATCGACGAACAACTCCTCGATTATCGAGAAGGGCCTGAAACAGCGGGGATGGCGCCGACAGTGTCGATCAGGAGCGAACTTGAACTGCGCTCCGGGTATCGGTTGGTGGCCTCCTGGCGCAAACCCGGCCGTGCGCGGGCGCCGTCCTGGTGCTTCCACCATCCGCCGTATGTGACCGAAGGCGACCAAGTGGTTCCAGGGCAGACCCTGGCCGTACGCCATTAACTCCGCCGCGTGCTCGAATCAGGTGCCGCGGAAACTGAGGAAGCACAGGTTCAGCAAGGGCAGAAGCAACCCTGCTGGATCTTGGGCGACGGCCACGCCCACTGCCTGGAGCCTGCTGCGCAGCGGCGGACACCGGCCCATGGCGACGCCCACATTCCCTTTGGCTGATCTGTAGGGGGGCAGCGGCTACAGGCCTGCGCCGTCAGCGGCCGATAGGAGCGGACCGCAGGAGCGGATCGAAGCGGCTGACTGCACGGTGCGTACTCGCAGCTGTTCATCGGCCGCAGTGCAAGGGCAGCAGCCTGCGGCGCCCCTATTCGCTGTGCGGTGGAGGGTCTCAGCCGGCCGCCCCCCCATTCACGCTTCGACCGTTGGTGGCGCCGAACGCCGGCAGCAGCGCTGGGAGAAGCCCTGACACTAGGAGCCCATCACGTTCTGAACGACACGAAGGAATCTCTCTCCGGCCCTACATAGTGTTTGATTTCGAAGCCTCCGGTGAGCCTGACGTTGCCGCTGCCTCACCGTTTCCGATCGGCGCAGCGCCGGACCCCGCCAGCGGCGATCCCTCCGGCGTCTGCTGAGCGATCGGCTGAAAGCCGCCGCGTCACCGGCTGCGTGGCGCGCCCTGCTTCCCATAACCGCTATGCCATCCGTGCCGCGACAGCGGCTGGATTGCCGATCCGCCGCCCGTGCAGGTGGTGATCAGCAGTGCTGTTGGAACCGGGCCTTCACCGGCCGCGACGGCAGCCCTGAGGCCGTCGCCACCTCTGCTCGAAAAAACAATCGAGGCTTCGGGGAGCTGTTCCGGGTTGGCTCTCCTTTGAGACGATCGGTACCAGCAGGCTGCAGAAGCGCCGCTGCCTGGCCGGCGTGCCAACGGCACCGTGATCTTCGTGTTGCCGGGAATCACCCGATGCGGTGACAACACCGGAACCGGCTGATCAGCGCCCAACTCGAGGCGGCACCCGCCCCCTGCAATTTGGTGCAACTGCGCCACGGCTGCTGGGAAGACCCTGAGCAAGACTTGAATTGGCTCCCTAGGAGGCCTTGTAGATGCTCAGCAATGAAGGAGCCCAATGCGGATACGAAAAACATGCCAGACTTTAATTCATGGGTCAGCTCTTATTGGCCGATTCCCCTCGCTCTCGAAAGCTTATTCATTGCTGTGGCCGGACTTTCTGCGTAATCAGCCTATTTGATTCGCTTCATTTCAATATTCGACTAACACGTTATCTCAAGATTCTGTAGCGCGCTACTACGGGCGAAACTCATTACTTTCTGATATCTTGCGGGCTTTCTGTTTCATTACGATCGTCTCTTCAAGGATCGGCTGGGTGGCTTGACCGTTGCCCTTGGTGTTGCGAGCGCAGCATTACCTTTCCTTGCAGAAGTGATTGGCAGCGTGCAGGCTGGATGCGATTCAGCTGGTGGCTTTACAACCCGGGGGGATCGCTGGTCCCAGATAGGAGGCAGTAAAGGGATGTCAATGTGATATCGGCATACTTCGGAACAACGTTGATTGGAACTGGGCGAGTGGGTGGAATCTTGACCTTTTACTCGGAAGGATTGTCCGCATCGCCAAAAAAGCTTTGTGTTCAAGGCGCCAGTCTGTCAATTAGGCCGTCGGGCGAGCGGCCCGCCATATTTATGGACGAGATCCAAAATCCCTGTGAAGTACGAAAGCGACTCATCGCTGCACGATCATCCTATGAACAAGTGAATATGCCAGAGGATGGATTCCGAACCATTAAACAGCGAATGCGTGTTCAAAGCCGCCGGCACAAGTGATTTTCAGGAAGTATTAATTGAAGAGCCAGAATTGACCCCCGTCGTCAGCCTCGTTCTCACTGACACTGGATAGAATTTCACCATCGCTACGTGGTTGACTACAAAACCCGACGCCCTGATCAAAAGGTCAGCTGTTCACGCGAATTCTCGATGCGAGTTTTGCAAGGACAGAAACAAACGCGTGTCAACATTGCATCCACCACGATTCAGTTAACCGAAGCCCCACGCTTAACGCTGAATTAGGCACAACAATCGGCCAGAGAAACAATCGGCTATGAATACAGAGGCTGCTTGGAAAAGAGTAGTGGCTACACGCCTACTCACGCTCGGCACTGGTTGCTGAGCCCGACTTCAAGGGACGTAATCGGCTTGCCCTCCACCCCCGCATAGACCATCACGATTCTTCCGGCGGTTTCCGTGCCGTATTGGTGCCGTAGTGGGGCTGGTTCACCATCTCGATTATTCATCGCCCGCCGTTGAGTTGTTTGGAGGCCCGCCTCACTGATCACCAGCAGACTGCCGCGGATCAGCATTGCCGGCGTTTTGATCACGGGTGGATGTGCCAATCGCAGCTTTCACCCCGGGGGAATCGATGATGTGCCAGCACGGTTGAGCTCCGGCTCACCTTCTGGATAGCGGGGCAGTGCGCGTGCCGTTCACGCCTGGCCGGATTCGACAGGCGTTTGCACCTTGGAACCCCAGCTTGGGCCTCGCCATCCGCCACTTGCCTTCAGGCTTGTCAAGCAGAAGACTGCCAACCAAGCAGCAGCAGGGCCAACAAGTGCTTCGTGCTTCTGGAAAAAATACGGTTTTGTCTGAAGGGCATCGTCCTTGTCAACTCTCGGGCTAGAAAAAAAACAGCAGAAGTTAGCGACGAAACGAAAGGACAGGCACTGCTGCATCAGTTTTAATGCCGGGCGAAGAAAAAGCCATTTAGCGGCCTTCAAGGACAGTGGACCGCAATCTGGTGCTGGCATGGTCGGAATCTACGTTCATGTTACGATTAGCGGCAGCTCCAGCACTGGTGAAACTTTCTTCCTTAACGACAACATCCATGTATTTCCAGCAAGCTATTTTATAAGCCGCCTCTTTAAGCGCTAGCAAAAGCATCGACCACCCTGAATATTAAGCGTAATTTCAACCGGCTCAGCCCTAAGATCGCGCAAACTCCAATCAGCGCGCTGGCCGCCGCACGCCGAAGGCTTCAACATGGGCTCACAGATCAACACAACCAAAATTGGTAAGATGTAAGGCTAGCTCATGAATGAGATTTTCAAGCGATCGCAATGTGCTATTTATTATCAAATATTGTAAAGTGTACCCTTAAGCCACAGTCACCAAGGCTTGGAGAACTAAAAGTTCCAGTCATTTTTGAGTAACCAAAAAGCAAGAGTCTTAGGCAACTGGGTGACTGTTTAGCGTTAATTACTCCAACCAGGCCTATTGCCAGGATCGGTCTGAGCATGTTGGTGGAATTCAAATCAAGAGCCTACAAAAACATGATTGTGTCGGCTGAAACGCTTATTGTCGTTGATGGCCAAAGCGTTGATATGCCCTGCCAAAAGCGAGATCCCGCAAGACATCCACAGGTTCATCAAGGGACAGAGCGACCGATATTGGCCCAGGCCGCCAGCACGCAATTTGGGCCTGGCGATTTGCCCGAGGCGGTTGGATCACAAGTGCGATGACCGATGATTGGCTCTATCCACCACTCCATTGACAAAAGACTAGCCGCGTTAAAAGGGCCAACATGGTGCTTCTTTGGTCAGCCGGATATTGCACAAGATGATTGCCAAGCGATTGATCCAGCAATCGTTGGCTCAGCAGGCCCAGCTCTCCCTGGAGACATTCTAGGCGTAGTGGCAACACAAAAAGCCAGTATGCCACTAGGCCGACAACCTTGTTGGTGGATGCCAATCTTCTGAAAAAAAGCGGCGGCATAGGATGGGCCGTGCCCAAGGCGAAGACATTGGGCATGAATGATTGCCGTAACCTGTATGGCGCCAGGCATTGTGATTAAAGACTATGTCTATCATATTCGCTTGCAGCAGGAGGCAGATGACAAAAGACAAAATGGTTTGACGATTTAGAACTCCTTGTCAAGGCGATTGCGCCTTGGAGCGAGCGTGAAACAGATTATTTTCGCATACGCCGATCGGCAAGCCATCCATGGAGTGGCGCAACCGCTCCTAACTTACAGCTAGCAAGGAAAGGGCAATTCAGGCAACAACAGCCAAGCTTCCTTTCCCGTTATGAACAAATTACATAACTACTAAAAAACCGCAGCAAAAGCCACAAAAAAATTATATCCGCAAAGCGTCTATTTTCTTGTATTTTTTAAAGAAAGTAAGGTGCCATCAACGCTTGTTCTGTTTGTTCCACTTGTTCGTGTTCACTGCCCTGGTGGCTCGCAGGCCCCGCACTCGCATTACTTTCTTTCCCGATGACCTCCTCCGGCACCGCGTCGCCTCCGGCGGCAGCCCAATCACCACCCAGCTGGGTCAGCAGGCCCATGGCAGCAGCAGCCTGGTGGGTGGGAGCAGATGGATGGAGCTATCAACTCCTACGCTACAAGAAAACGGCTGGAGCGCGCCTGGACCTACGCCCGCTCCGGCAACGTGCTTTCGATCCGCTTTGAGGGGCGCGGCGTCCATGCCGGGTGCAAGGCACCGAAGCTGGCCCTTACAAAGGTTGAAGTCTGGCTCCGACACCTCTCCGACGAAAGACTGGGGCTACGTGCTCGAGCCTCGCCAGAAGCCCCGCTGGTCGGCCCAGTTGCTGGCTGGCGTGACTGCCCCAGGGGACATTCAGCGGGCCTTTGCCGCCGCGCAAAGGCGCCTTGTTCCCCTTCAAACTGGCAAGAGGGTGCGCTGCGAGTGCAGCTGCCCGGAACAAGCCGCCCCCTTGCCAAACACGTCAGCGCCGGTCTACTTGCCTGATTGGGCGACCGCTTCAGCGAAGACCCCTTCGTGCTCTTCCAGATGCGGGGGCGCAAGCGCCGCAGCCAAGCTGCTCGCCGATCTTGGCTGTGCAGCCGCCGCAAATTGCTGGTGTCCGGGCCCGCCAAGCGCCAAAGCCGCCGCCAAAAACTGCTGCCAAAGCAGAGGCCAAAGCAGAAGCCCAAGGGGCGCTCCAAAAGTGGAGGCAAGGGCCAGGCCCAGCCCCAGTGCCCGCTGAGCCGCTCGCCGCCCCAGGCGCCACGCACCCGGTTCATTGCCCATTCACGACCCGAGCCTGTGGTGGTCGTACGCCGGCCTGCCCTCGGATCCAGGATCTGGTCGTGATCCACCCAGGAGGCGATGGAAGGCGAAACGCGGCCTGGATGAGGCGGGCGAACTACCGCTCGCCGCCGAAAACCCCTTCTTCCCAGAAGCCAACCGCCTTTTTCCTGGAGCAGACTCCAAGGCCCAGGGCAGCCGGCTCGGCCAAGGCGGCCATGGCCCAGGCGCGGATGGGCAGTGGCCCTGATCCCGGTTTGATACCGGTTGATGCCCGTTTGTCCTCACGCCATGAGCCGCTGCCGGCGGAGTCCCCCTGGCTCAGCCCTGCCGCCCTGGGAGTTCGCCGAGACCTTGCCTCGCCGCGTTCCACAAAGCGGTTATCGGCCGCGGCCCCTGCATCGCCAGCCAGGCCAGCCATCCCGTGGCCCGCGCCCAGGACCTGTTCGGCCGCCTCTGCCCGTGGTGCTCGCCCATGGCGGCGGCGACGATCCCCGGCTTGATCTATTTGCCAACGCCGCGGCGCTTGCCTCTGGGCCGCCGGCCCTGGAGCGCCATGGTCGGGAGCCGTCGCGGCTTTCACCGCCGAGCCTCCGAAGCGGGCCAGGGCGCGCCGAGCTGCTGGCCACGGCACGCGGCAGGAAGCCATCAGCGGCTACAGCGGCATCGCATCGACAGCCAGGGCCGCCCGCTTCCGCATCGAGTCAGGCCCGCTGCTGGACCGTGCGGCAACGCCAGCCGGTTTCGGCCTGCCGCCAGGCGGCCTGCTTTTCCCGATTGTGGTGGCTCTGAGGAACGCGGCCTGCCCTGCTGGTGATTGGCAAGGCGTTTCGGTTTTCCTTTCTGGCGTGGAGGGTGAACCGACCGAGCGTAGACACCGTACCGATGGATCGGTTTTTCGCCGGCTTGGTTTGCATCAAAAGGCGCCACATTGGCTTGGCGGTGATTCCATAACCCCACCCGAAATCATCAATCCGTAGAGGGAACATCACCATGCTGACCCTGCGCCATTCCCCCTTCGAACTGTTGAGCGCCTGGAGCAAACAGTTTGCGCCAGGGACCGATCTCGTTCCTGCCGCCGAAGTGCAGGAAAGCCAGACCTCTACAACGGTGGTCTTGGAAACTCCCCGGGGCCGTCGATCCGGATCGATCATGTTCAGCAGCGGAACCGCTCCCTGGTATCAGCGCCCAATGGCGCGGAATCCCAGGACCTTCCTGCCACGGACAGTGGCCGGCGGCGCTCAGCAGGGGCCAGAGCAACGAAGCCAAGCAGGCGGAGACTCCCCTGCACAGCGAGTTCAAACTACGGCCTCTTGAAGCGCAGCTTCCAGTTCCCCGTTTCCGCTTGAAGCGACCGGCCTCCCAGGGCCCGTTTTGACCCGCGACGGGCCTGCCTCAACCGTCACCGCCCCAAAGCCCCAGACCCACACTTCCCGTGACCGTTACGGGTAGAGGGAACCTGACGGGCGTGGAAGCCTGCCTGCGCAGGCAGGCTCAGCGCTTTGATCTTCAGGCTGTCGAGATTAGGCCTGGATTCTCCGGATCAAAGACGATGCCGTCCAAAAGAGTTTCCTTGCCCCGCGAGGAACCGCTGGGAATGTCGGCAGCGGAAAAAGCCCACCTCATGGCCGCTTGACGCCAGGAGATCTTCGGGGACCACCTTGTCAACAGAAGGGCCTTCGCCTGGGGCGATGGTATCGAGCTGTCCGGGGTGGAAACTTCCAGCGGATTCGATCTCCACCAGGAACCAGAGATTGAGGCTCTGTGTAGGGTAGGAAATCACAACGCCGCGATCGCTGTTCCAGTAGAGCGGACCAAAGCTTGGGATCGTTGGAGGTCTTTTTCAGGTCGGCCCACCGAGCTTGTACTGGGCCTTGAGGGCCGGCGCAAGCACGGGAAAAACCGGGCGTGTGAAGTAGGCCCGGAGCTTGAAGGCAATCTGGGCGAGCGCCATTCTTGTTCTCGGGCTTGGTCGGCCCCACTGGCTGGCGGCCTCGATCAAGTTCCCTTTGAAAGGCAGGGCGATGGTGGGCCTTGCGGGTTTGCTTTGTTCGACCCAGTCAGCGCCGCACAGCCAGAATTTCCGCCGGGTGAACGGGCCAGAAATCCTCGGCGGTGAAGCGCGGGCGATGTTAGCCGATATTGTCGGCCACGATCCGGAAACGGCCAGGGATCACCGGCTGCTGAAGGCTTTCCAATCGAGCCCGTTTGCGCATCCCCTTGCAGCGTTTCAGTGGGGGCACCGTATCTGCGCCT
>Ga0163217_1064112_pt1 | contig 11441 bp, 4 predicted proteins | sample SynspAceP_FD_185933 | JGI IMG/M metagenome (GOLD analysis project Ga0163217, IMG submission 185933) | Saline lake microbial communities from Ace Lake in Antarctica - Synechococcus sp. Ace-P (PacBio error correction) | ecosystem: Environmental > Aquatic > Non-marine Saline and Alkaline > Saline ... | reverse complement strand
CAAAAAAGTTGGAAGGAGCTCAGTATCATCTGCAAGTCATGGCTTGCTTCACTTTCAGTTTAAACTTACATGTTAAATCATAAATACTCTTCAGGTGAAAACTCTTTGCCACCGGGTATTAGAATTGTTCTTTTTCATAAACTGTCTTGAATTCAGCCACATAATACTTTCTCTTCTCCATTTTCATTAAAACTGGGGATCTTGTTCTTGGCCAAAAGCCGTGCTGAAAAGAAATTGCCGCAGCCACAATATAGTTCGTTTATAGAAATTCACTATTGCGTAAATATTGGGTAATAACTTTATTGTGATTAATATTGTTTTTTAACGGCCTATAATTTTGGTGCTTTCTCTCAGTATGGCTACCACCATGTGGATGACTATCTCGAAATTCCCTGCATTTTGTAATTCGAATAAATTGTGATTTCTCTTGTAACTCCTCCACCGTGTTGAACACAGATTAACCCTACCTGCTCTCAAATCCACCAACTAATTGATAAAAAACTTCAGATTATTTCCTTTTGTTAAGGAACCTAGCAGAAAATTCCTTCAGGATAACCAACTTTGCATATCTCTTCCATGTCTTGGAAATATCGATCCTTCGAATTCCTTTTTGCATACGCTTCGATTACTTCCCATGCCTCGGTCTTCAGCTTTAACTTTCTACTTCATAATGATGGTTTTCACCAGGAGATTCCTCTACACCCGCCAAACATGACCTGCCCATAACTGGTATGAGCTCCAGCTGCAAATTGCCTGTTCACGCATCCCTGTAAAACGTAAAACCTCCATCGGCACATGTTGGAACTCGCTGTGATCCTTTTAAGGCTTCCGCTACCATCCAATATGCAGAAAGTTGTGGAACCACCACTCCAGCAATCACCGAGTGCGTTTACTATCAATTAGAACCGAGACCAATATCCGAACTTTCACAGCATCGGCACCTGCTTCGGCTAATGGCCTTTAAGGCAAGTCTTCTCCTGGTTGCGTATTGTATTCCGCACACAACTTGTATTCTGGGAGGCCAATTTAACTCTTTCAATGTTTCTACACAAGCGATTAGCAATGACCGTTGTGCAGTTTCATAGGGAAAACTTGCATTCAACTCCCTACATTCACCTAGGCCGTGATTTCTCCACATACATTCGCAGTTACAACCCAACTGCAGCAGCAACTCTACCGACCAAACTCATCTTTAACATGCATCTTGGGACGTTTCCTTTTAATTTTGATAATATCACGGTAGGTAATTAAATACTAATCATTTTTATTTCATCACCCCTGGGCAGTTTTTTCATTTTGCATTGCAAAAATTTGATTTGCTTTTGCAAATCGGTAGCCTTCTTTGGCGGTGGATTAAATTTTTTACGTGGTCATTATATCGCCACTTTTTGATTGAATCTTTTTCAAATTCTTAGTCTCGATTGGTATAATTCCAACCAGGACATTGTGATCTTCAACGATAGGAATTCCACCAATTTTTATTTTCACGCATGATCTTTTGCATCCATCACTTTCGCCACTATCGTGCAAAGTGAATCGGATCTTTATTCTACACTTTTACTGAACGCTTACCTTCGGAAACCTCCACCAGCTTGAGGCTTCTATACTCCATAGTTATTTGTGCTGTAAAACTCCTATCCCACCTTCTTGCGCTATTGGCAATTAGCAAAGCGTTCAGTAAACCGTATCCATAGCTGCGGGCCACTTTGGAGTATTGAGTTTTATTTCTTTAGTGAACATGAAGAGATAACGAACTTACTTTGGCATTACTTCTGAATAGAGGAACCAACATACGTCTCATAAGTTAATCCTTCTGCGATAAATTTAGAATGTTCTGATTTTTTCATATCGGTGAAATTCTTATATAAATAGTGGCAACAAATTAACAATTTTAAGCCAGCAAAAAATTTAAAAAAACAAAAAAAGACCCTGGACTAGATGAAACTAATCAGGGTCTTTCGAGTTTTTAATTATTTCGCATTACTCACAATGTTCAACGTTCCTTTTCTTTGACGTTCCTGTCCATTAGAGTTCAATGAAGCGAAGGTGTATTACGATAAGGTGGCCAATTGGTGCAAATTTACGCCACTAAGCGCTCCATCCAACCTTTGTAGTAATCTGTAGATTCGAACTACTTCCTCCCCATCGGTGTAAATATCATTTCATAACGTGTAAAGTCAAATAGATTCCTTTTCAGGACGGAACATTGTTATACCCTGTCCTGGAGGAATGCATTAGGAATGATACCATGGTTGGGCCTGCGCTATTCGATACAAACCGGCATTTGACATGCCATACCTGGCGTGATGTTCGGATTGTAGGACACTCCTTTGCCATTTTTCAACTGCTACACATAGTAACAATTGACCATTTTTAACAAGTCGTTTGTACTGTCTGCTGTAAATTTGAAACATTCATCAATATATGTTAATCACATCGCCATTTTGCTCAAAACATTAATGTATCAAATGCATCAACTCCAATATTTATTGTTCTCCGGATTATGTTAATTAAGTAATTGCTCACACCATTTCTCCCAATCTTATAAGCCGTCCATGTTCAACGTGTTTTGTCAATGCTAAATTATCAGTTGTATTTGGTTCAAGAAAATAGGATTACCTAGTTGAAGCGGATGGAAAAGTTTCCGACAGAATCATGCATTGATTCTCTATAATAATTAGTTCCCTCATCGTTACTACGATGTAATCTTCTAGCTTACAAATCCGATCAACTACTGCATCAATTACCACTTGATCCAACGTTAAACAGATGAAGAAGAATTCTACTCTCTAAAGATCTTCATACACCCTTCACAATGCCATAGTATCACTTAACATTGGAATCTCAATAAAGCTAGGCGAATTCCCAAAACAGAGTTGCATTGTAATTGGAATGCAGGAGGAGATCACGGGATACTCTACAAAACTCGTGTGTTAAGTTTAGAGTTTGAGAAGAAAGACCAGCTCCATTTAGTCAAAACTGCTGTGACGTAATAATAATATCACCTGATAAACGCTTCATGAGTACAATTCATTTCGAGTAGTGTTTTCCTACTGTCACCAAAAATCAGCGAATACTTTGTTTTGAGAGAGTAATTATTTTACAACTACCTCGCACCCGACCTGAACACTCAGTATTTCCAAGTCAACTCCAGCTGATCACAGATCAAGAATTTACTGTCGATATCGTAGTAGTTGCATTGATTCGTATGGGCCTTTGGGGGAACTTTTTTTTTTTTTATTACTACTACAAGAAATCTTCTGCGGAAGATGGTTGTTGTATAAAGTGTATCAGTAGTATTTACATTATTCACATCCGATCTATAGCTTTCACATCAGTCTCAATAGTGTTTGTAATGGAAAAGCTGTCAAGGTCGTTCAATGAAGTATTTTTTGGACATCAGTTGACAATTATCCCGTCAAACAGATTTTACGACAAATTATTATTTAGTGTTAATCACATGTACATGAGTCAATATTGCTTAGTAGGCTCACCTCATCCCTTAAAGTTTCAGAGGCTATGTGTGCAAGTACTTGTAGATCCTGATGGTATCCTTATTCTACTTGGAATAAACTAAACGTCCTAATTCCGGGTACAGCTAGCGCATCTAAAAATGAAGAAACTGTTGCTGAACTAGTGTATCCGTTTTTAATAACTTACTAGGGCAAATAATGAAGAATCTGGGTCTTAAAATTGATGGATCTTCGGTTATAAGAAAATCCATTGTATTATTTCCGCCTACTCAAGTGAGGACCCTTTGTGAGTCAGCATAATTAGGTACACGCCAAGGCACATAGGGAGATTACTACTTTTGTCGAAACGCAGAAATCTTTTCAACATTACAAAGTTTAGGAAAACTGAATTAACTTTTACTTGGATTAGCCGGGCGTTGCTCTTGTATAAGTAGTCATTAGGGTAATCGATTCATCATCGATGTCATTCCATGCACCGCCTTATTTTGACGATAAATCCGATATTTCTAAAAGTTATTTCTAGGTTCTCAGGTTTAACATTTTCTTAATTCTTATTTTCTGTTTTCACGAAATCTATAACATCTTTAAAATCAGCGGCCAGCACCAACTTATTTATTCTGGCAACCTTGCCTGTTGTAACATTGAAGTACTAGTCTTGCAGGGACATCCTGTTTCCTGTTTTTGCCAAACGAAAACTCGATATGTTGTGTTGGATAAACTGGATTAAGTGAAAAGTTCGTTACAACTCCGGTTGACAGTCAATAAAGTTGATACACTTATTTTACTGTATATCTATATACTATTAACAGGGGTCGCAGGGAATAGGAGGATTAGGAGGGGATTAAGAATTGGTACCGTCAATTAAAAACCCTGGAATATGACCAATTCAAGTTAACAAGCTATTCACACTATCTGGTCAATAAAAATTGGTCTGACCATTTAAACAATGAGTTTATTACTTTTAGTCACTTTCTTCTACTGTTTTATTAACAGTTATAAGGAACTATAATATAACCTCTCATTCAATTGCGCCATGCACTATATGGATAACTGTTATTTGGTACAACAACACTATCCAGTTTATTTAATTCTGATACTGCTTTGGTTGGATTGAATAAAAAGCTATGAATCAGCACGAATTACTCAAAGTAAGCCCAATTCAAAATACATTCTCCATTTGGCCAACAGAGTTAGTCAATATTTTATTTGGCTATCAGGTGGAAATAATGGACTTATGTTTTTGATACCAATTACTTAAATGACTCCACATTGGCTCGATGTATCTCTTGAACGATGATTAAAAGAAAACCCAAGTCATCACATACGGACTACACCGATCCATTTAACTTAGAGTATCAGTTTGAATACAGAATCACATCATAACCCCTATAGGCTCCACAGCATTGTGCGGAGTATGTCGTGAAAATATAAATTGTGCATATCCCAAGACGCAACATGGAGTCCCATTATAATTGGGGTGTCTGCTGGACCATAATTTGATGGAGCATTGAACAAACGATTTCCAACTTTAAAGTAACTTTGTTTCAAAACGATTGGGTCATTAGCAGGCAATGGGCTGAGTAAGTTGCTTTCAACGATTGTAGTAGTCATTAATTAGAAGATCTGAAAGCAATAATCACCACACATGTCTGTTTCATTTTAAGCATTTCCTACCAGGGGCAAGCATTTGCAGGAAACTGTATAGGATCCTTCATGTCTGTTATCCATGCTATTGGAGGGCCGGAAAGACCAAAAGTTAATTTGTACCTGCTGGGCGCATGCAACACATAAACAATTCATACGATCAAACGACAATTAGTAGTATCTGCGAAAACTTGGACCGTCAGTTATTCAATAACATCGTCCTTCTGATACTGACACATCGAATTACAGGGGAGGGGCCGATTGGTCTGGAGTTCAATGTAATGTTTAATTGGTGAGTAGTTTAATTGTCGTATTGGGCAAAAATCATTCATACACTTTCATTACGAAAGTATCGCCAGTTGTTTAATTGCTGAATCCAACATGATTAAGTGATCACAAGTTTTGGTTTGCAGGTTAAACTTGACCTACGTTGAAGTCCTCTTAATCGTTTTACGGGGACCAGATGAGAGGAGTTAGTTGCACAGGCTTAATGGCGTTCCCTTGAGGGGTCATTTGAAACATTTATTCAAAAATGTTAACCTGAAGGCTCTACAGGAAACCTCGGTCAATAAAGTAGGTGAACAAGGACTAACATGCGTATCCACAGCAAAAAAAGAAATTGGAAACAAGAATTCCCAGCAAGAACAGGTATCAACGGGATCCAGAGGTAGCTCAAGTTGAACAAATGGAGGCTTATTGACCTTCAGGTACTTGCACAGGATTTCCATTCACATCTTATATATAAAAGAAATCGGAGAGGACACTAAACCATTAAATGGCATATCTTTGAAAACAGTAGTGTTTGTTACGCCGTTGACTGTACAGGATGAAGACCATAAGCATCAATGAGCAGAAGACAAAAATCCCGCTGTATTTTGCAGGAACTTTGCAGGTAAGATTACATGCATTCTATTTCTCAGTTACGGTTCAATCGTGAGCGATTATCATGGATTCATTGCTGCGTCGGTGTGGGTTCGCTCTTGAATAACCCGGGCCTGGAAAATTGTTGGAGTTATATTGGGTTCCAATTCCCGGTATTATGCATCTGCCCAAATGGTGCTAAGATCCAATTCACTCGTTGCAATTATGATTACAACTGAAAGTCGTATCCTTCACAACGAGAAACTAAGGGCTTCTTTAAATGAGGCGACTATCGTAACAAGGATTTGAGACGCACGTCCCATCACCTACATAATGGCTTATAAATCTGAGGGATTTGGATTTACCAAATCTTTATATCTCTTGATCGAGCATAGAAAGCAGGGGAAGAAAACCATCAGCGCAGGGGGCTTACTGATAGTAAATAGGCTGAGACCGTAAGAATACTTTTTCTATGTCCCTTGATCTGGATTGGTACATGAATGAGGTTTGAGTGAGTTAGCACATTCCATTGCATAAAGGCGCAAACTGCCTCTCATTTGAACAGAGGGTACCTGGATCTGGTGGAACAAAAGTTTAACCAATGAACTCAATTGCACCAGTATTTGGCAGTGGATTATTGTAAACTTTTAAAGTAATGGATTAGTTATTAATACTTGCAGGGACGCTTTACAATCTGGATACATGTATATTAAAAAAATGTACTTCGTACCTTGAATACATCGCCAGTATATTTCTCTCCACATGTGAGAGGAAAGTCTGGTGGATGCTGCATAAATCAGCAGTAGAAATGTTATCTTTGTCATAGTCATTAAATTAAAATGCGTTGTAGTTTCGTACGCCAAAGACGTGGGAAATAAAAAGGTTTGCCGCAATTTCGGAAAAAATATTGCAATGTTAGTTGTATTATTGGTTACTTTGCTGTTTTATTGATTTTCTTTGTAATTCCCAATGTTGGTCTTCCATTTAAGGAAACAAAGATTTTGGAAAGCGAACTTAGATCGAATCAATGGCTTCACCATTTCTGAAATACCAATTTCCCCTTTCGATTGTATAATCGATACTTTTAACTTTCTCATGATTCTAAAAGTCCTCCAATATTAATCTGGTTGTCGTTGGGATTGGGATAGACTGTGATGAAGATGAATTACTATTCATTGTTGCACCCGACGCTATGTTCAGCATATATGGCGGAATTAAAAGCACACAACTCCCTATTGGCAACTTCTAATCTAAGGTACCTGAACTGTAATGGGAATGATTTTGCATTTGAATTTGGATAGCTACTCCATTTCCCTTGACCCATTGAAGTTGTCCTACAATTTGAGTTCAACACACTTTAGAACGTATAATTCCTTCCAAAAATTAAACTGATGAAACCCCAATCCGCGTACCCGAATAGAAGCCCCAACGTACTTTAAAGCTGATGATGCAATTCCCAACAAACGATTATCTGACCCTTTATTTGTATGGCATTTCCTATTTGATTGTTAAACATACTATCTGAAAAAGAATCTGGCAGTGTACTGTCACAATGGTTTTTGATGGACTTGAAGGAACAAAAGGAGACTTGTGGTTTAATGCTTCTTGTTACCCTAAATACCACTTTCCTATTTGGAACCCTATCAGCGAGGAACTTAACGCTCATAGCCGGAATTTGTATAACATTAGGGTTTCCTATAAAAAAAAATTTTCTGGGATCTGGACCCTTTAAGTTAATTAAACCCAGTTACATTTAAGTGCAACTGTATTTGGACCAATGGAATTGGAAAAATCCATAGTACACCATTTCAATACCAACTTGAAACATCCTTGTGTGTTGATGAACACCTACGACCAAAAATCCAGGAGCCATAAGTGAGAAACCATTACACCAGCAAATTAAATGGTGATAACTGATATAGAGCACAAGAAATTAGTTGGGGTGAAGAAGGTGATGGAATAAGTAGAGAAGGACCGGTAGATAACCAATTTACATTATACTAGAAATAAGATTAAATTGTACAACCTAGGACATATTAACAATGAACAAAGTAATCGATTTGATAACAAATGGAATATCCCATTGTAAATTATCGATGAGTAAGAATACCCTAATGAGATCCACCAAAACCTAGGATTGGTATCCAATGCTTTTTTATTTTAGTCCATCAATTCTAAAACCTTGGTGCGAAGGTTTTTTGATCAAATAACGAATGGTATAGTTTAAGATCCACTAATAATAAAATAATATTTGGGAATAGAGAATATTTAATACATATCTAGTATACCAGTGGACCACTTTGTAATACGATTGGAACTGTTGCGACATTTTTCTAAGAGTCTGATGAAGCTTAATTTAGCAAACCACCAGAGATCCCTATTAGCCCAGAATTGAAGAAGTAGCAGGGGAATCTAAATTATCCAACCCAGTCTTTGCATTAAGGGTGCGATTTATTCAATGGATTTTGTGCAGTTGTAGGATTGTTGGATGTTGTTCGGAGAAAACCAACCTTACACCAGGAGACAAAAACTAGTGATAGGTTAGTTGATAGGCAGTAGCGTTAACCCAATTAGCACCATTGAAAAGTCCAAGGAGTCAATTAGAACCTTACCAACATGACCTATTGAAATGGATAGTCTAACCTTACCATAATATTGTTACTAATTGGAACATTTTGAGGAGAACCGTAACAGGTTGTTGTGAGATCTTCAATTACATATGGCATTGAAAAAGAATGATGAATTATACAGTATTTGATAATTTTGAATGTCCTTGTAACCGGAAAGCAAGGGCAGAGTATAACACAAAGAACCACATCCCACCGTTAATGGATGGCTTGAAGTTAGATTTAGATACGATTGAGATCCCGTAGGTGTAGTTTCCCATCGTTCCTATATATCCAAGTGGAAGATTAAGTTTAGGGGTTGAGAAGAATTGAACAAAAGCTACAAAGGAGTTCAATAGACCTCCAAACAACTCGGGACACAAGTATTGTTGAGGTCGCGGGTGTTTACTATGTTATTTGATCCTCCATTTTCGTTCCACATTATTTGAAGTGGACGAATTGTCTATACAATTATACTTGAATTCGTACCCAGTGTGTAATAGAGAGAGGATTCGAACATCACACTTTAAATTAAGTCCCGATAAAAAAATAAATTCACTGTGAAAGAAACCTACAATTCCAACACCCTTCCAAAACCGGATATGTGGGTAGCAAATAATGTGTATTTGAAAAGAGTAAATAGAAGTAAAGGAGTGGTCGTTTTTCCATTTTACAAGATTTAGTGTTGATAAGGAAATATTTAAATACATTCAGATTGTAAATATTAAATAAGAACTCTTATAAAAAAAACCTCTATTGCTTAATTATTTTCCATTAACAACCTAATCCTAGGAATATGTTTAAACAACGTATAAAGTAATGTAGAGTTGGACTTTCCGAAGTGAAATTAAATACGATCAATACGTCACAATAGAAAATAAATAGTTGCCATTTAGGGTATATATAGGATATTTATACTGATACTTGATGAAAAAAAAATGTTTATTTGGTGGTGGTTGGCTTCGGCTAACAATGACCATCTATATTGATGACTTAATGCTGTTTACCACTGTTGCTATCGATAAGGCGTATTACTAAAGTAAAAGTTACCCGATAGTTACTTCCATTATAACTTAAGTAGTTTTGTATTTGGAATGGGATTAGAGTGGCAGTTCTGATTTGCAAACTAACACATTAGATACATGTATTTCCATGAAAAGTGATTTTGAAAACTAAATACATATCTTGTACACACAATTGAATTGCCAAATATAGACATGAATTTAGATAATGATTGAAATATATTAGACCAAATTGAATAGCCAGATAGATGATCCGTTGTTTAATCGAATAGCATAATACAATTTAAGGAGCCTAATTTTGATTGGAAGAAATGAGAAAACTACGTGTGTTAAGAAATCCAATGGTATATATGGAAGTTGATAGAAAGAAAATTAGTGAAGAAATGATTGGAAGCTGAAATTCACAAAAATTTTTTGAGTTTAAGAATTGGATAATTATTAATTGATCAAAAAGGAAAGAAATGACGTTACCAAGATCCCTTAAAGAAAAAATTAGGAGGATTTTGGAAGCTATGGCAGCCCTGAGAGAATTAGTTTAATGTCTGCCGTAATTAACTGAAGGACACTGGGACAAAATCGTACCGACAATTAAAAAATTGAAATTTTAGATAATTCTGTTAATGTTGCATTTGACCATACCAAGATGAGAAATCAGTCAAAAAATTTTTTTTTTTAAATTTTGGGGGGAGAGCAGTATTTAAAAAAGACCAGGATTGGATATTCCCTATTTGATGACGATAGTGCCTGGATTCATGTGAACAAGGTGGTTGGGTTGAGTTGTTCAATTCCCGATTGGGAAAGTTGAAGATCAAAATTAAATCCCAATGGATCAGGATTGATAAGGTGGTTCAAAAAGTTAGTTAAAGGACTTATATTGGCTATGCTATTAAAAAATTATCACAGAATGAATATAAAATAAAAATGTACGTATATAGATTGTTTACTATTATCTTTCAAGTTATGAAATAAATTGAAGGTTATTGTAATTTTAATATAACTGGTTTACATTTACCATAATTTAAAAGTTAAATTAATATTGGGAATCCTAACATTTTAAACGGGCAGGTTAGAAAATACGGTACTACCATTTAAACAGTTGACCAGGTGTTTGGAATTTAAACTAACAAGATACCATTGAGTAGAGGTAACGTTGATTTAGCTTATTTGCCAGGACACATTGAGAAATTTTACAAACGATATTAATTAACTGTTAGTGCTAATGTGCCACAGGACTTATTCATGGATTCATTGCAGGGTGTGGCGTAGGATCAATTTAGAGATTAAAACCTGCAGACACAGACCGTTGTTTTCTGAGAACATACTGAGAAAGATTGAATTGGTTACACTTTGAACATTTAAAAAGAAATGAATCAGTTAATTGATTACAAATACATCTATTTATTGAATTGGAAAGTTATAAACCCTAGAAACAATTGCACCTCTACCTTACGGATATAAATGAGGAGACCCTATCACAGTACCCAAGGGTCCTTGTGAATGGTGACATTCAATACATATTGATTTTACAATTGAAGAAGAGAAAAATTAGATTAATTTACATAATTAGATAGGGAAACATTTGCCTGCTGTATAAAAAAAAACCAAAAAATTATAGGTGGTTTGATGGATTTGTTATAGCAATGAAACGAATTGTATAATTTTTCCTATGTGGATGATACTTGAGTAGGGTGACCAGAAATTGGATAGTGCATTGGACGAGAATTGAATTTGGACACTGTTATGCATGGAATGTTGGATCAAATTAAGGAGCATGACTCAATGGTAAGGAGGTTACAAAGAACATTTTTTGAGCTAAGTGTAACCATTATTTGGGA
>Ga0163217_1100202_pt1 | contig 11442 bp, 7 predicted proteins | sample SynspAceP_FD_185933 | JGI IMG/M metagenome (GOLD analysis project Ga0163217, IMG submission 185933) | Saline lake microbial communities from Ace Lake in Antarctica - Synechococcus sp. Ace-P (PacBio error correction) | ecosystem: Environmental > Aquatic > Non-marine Saline and Alkaline > Saline ... | reverse complement strand
TCTGTATTGTCGCGCAATATCAGAGCGGTTTGATAACATCACCATGACGCACTGATGCGCGCATTAGAGAGGTCGTGAAAGTTTTGGGAAACCGGCAATACCTTTGGCAGATCGGTCACGCGATCGTCTCTTTTTTCTTCTCCTTATTTTCCTATGGTTCTCCTTTGCGGAAATCCCACGGGAGCTTGTCACGGCATTGCAGGATCACGGGCTGAGGGGCGCGTTTTCATGCCTCGCACCAACAATCCGCGTACTGCACTATGGGCCCGCACCGGTGGGTGCTAGGCCTCGGCTTCCGTCCTTGGCCCTCATGGGCACTGTTCCTTTACCATCGACCGATGGTCGAAATCTGGGCTCGTGCCCGAAACCAGGTACTGGGCGATGATTGGACGCCGTGACCCGCGACAAATCCTGGTCAAGCGCAGTGTAACATTCGTTATGGCTGAACGGAGCGGACGCTGCGAGAGAAACAGATCCTTACAATCCCCGGCGGCATGTTCACCCGAGCCTATAGCTCGAGGCTGATTTTATCGCCCGGCGCTTGGCGATTTTCTCAAGCTCGATCACGGACAATACGCTTGCCTGATAGGCAAGCAGCACCCGGCCCCCTAAAATGTGTTTGTTTGTGGGCCTCATGGGAAGGCTGACAAGACAGGCGATTTGACCGGTACAAGAAGATCAGGAAATAGGTCACGGTTGTGTCTCCAGCGAAAAGCTACCGACTTTAACGACCATGTCGGGATGCGGCTCCTGACCATGACCCACAGCGACCGCAACGATAGAGGAAGTCTCCAACGCATCCGGTCACGCAGCACGGGGCCCAAAGACATATAAAATAGGCAGGTAGATCGGCAACGATCACCAGGCCATTCGCGGCCCGCAGGTGCGGGCGATACGGGACGCGGTAAAAAGCCACCACGGTCGTTCCAGCGGGGGTCTTCTTTGTCCGCGAAAATGTCGGCGTGAACGCGCCGCCCACCAGACTTTGGGCATCGACAAATCCGAAGATCGACAGCGGCGCTCGGAGGGTCGGGCAAACTCGTATTGGACGTAGAGCGCGATATCAGTGGGCCAGCCTGCTGACGTCGTTACGCGGACGTCACAAGTCAGCTGCGAAGGTGAGGCTTCTTACTTGGTCCGACAACAGCTCTTGGGCATCCCGGAAGGCAATTTGGCCAAGCTTCCGCTTATGGCTCACCGTCGGGAAGCCTTTAGTTGTTCCTGGAAGACGGTTCGCGTGGCCATCGCAATAATTCAGCTGAACGGCCCTGCGACGATGGAATCGAAGAAAGAATGGTTGTTCGGCGGGCGACACCGGTGCAGAAAAAACACCTCGCCCGCGCCATGGCGATCATTGAAACGCAAAGCTTAACGGCCTCAAAACACAGCCTATCTCGCTTGACAACTCGACCGCATACAATGATCACAAGGATTCAACCGCTTAGAATGACCTGCTGCCGTGAAGGGTGCCGATGGTGCGCAAAACAATTCACAGCTGCATAGGCGGGGGGGCGTATCAATGGAGCGGTTACGTTGATTGCTTGGCGCGCAAAGTCTGGGACGGATAACTTGGCACGATCGTCGAATATCTCTCGCAAGATCAGGAGGACAATGAATTAGTTCCACGACGCGGGCGAGGAGGGATGGTGAATTTTCTGGCGGTACTGACAATGTCGAGCTTTCTGTCGGCGCTTGTAGCGAAAGCGATAAGGCATTGCGACCCGGCTCGAAAGTGATTCCCATGGGCCAAAAGATGGTGGATAGGGTAGACCTCGTGGCTTGCGGCGACGGGCAGGCAGGGCGCAACCCAACGCAATGCTTGCAGCGCAGGTTGCGCAAGGCGTGCGTTGGGTGTGCATGTTTCTCGACTGGCTCCGTCGAGATGGATTCTGCCTTCCTGAACCAGTTCCAATGCGAGGATCCGCAGTGCGGGCCTTGGCAATTTGGGGGATTCCTGCGGTTTTTTCGAGTTTCTGCGAAGTTCTTGTTATAGGTCATGGTAGGGTTTCTTAGGAGCATCTTTGGATTTGCCGTGTGGCTTTGGCAAAAGCGGTTCGCAGCTCCCCAAGTGACTTAGCGCAGGGTGGACCATCGTGAGGTGTATCCGTATTCTAATCCGAGCCTTCACTTCTTGTCACTGCGCGGACGTTGGTTATGCGGACGAGCGCAGCAGCGATGATACAGTCTTAGGAAGTACTTTCAGAGGGTGCGGGAATCTCGCTGAGGTCGGAGTGGAGGCTGGCAGGCCTCAGCGTGAAACCAGGCCAAACATGCCGAGGCGGCTATGTTCATGCGTTTCAGGATCGATGGGGCAAAATTCCTTCGAGGCGCAGGCGAGTTAAGAAGGGTTGCCTGCCATTCGTTATCGGGAAGCTTATACGGACCGGCACCAGAGACCTGAGTGAGTAAGTTCGGTTTGCTCCACTTTGGTAGACCCCTTGAAGTTTTGCGATGGCGGCGCGGCTTCAGGCGAGACGAGGCGAGCGCGGGCCTGGCCCACGCACATTTCAATCGGCAAAGCCAGGAGGGCGGTGCCACAAGGAGCGATACGGCCTCGACACGAGCATCAGACCTCGGGGCTGGTAGCTACGGGACGCAGCGCGAAGCGGCCGCTCACCAGATATCGGCCTGTCTCTGTGCTGGGACGTCGCGCCGTGTCTCGGCACAGAACCCACATGAAGGCTTCGATCGCCCCGCAGCTCGGACTCAGGATCGCACGCTCGGAGCGACACTATCGGTTTGCGCGAATCGCTTGGTCACGCAGCCTTCCTATGGGGCTGACGCAGGCCAGATCGCGCGAGTTCGGGGTCACTGAGCCGGCCTTCTCTTCGAGGTTGAGCACTATATTCCTGCGTTTCAGCACGATTCTTTCTCGTCATCCAGCCTAATTCCATCGCGCAGATCACGGGGCGTATTCCGGAGATTTGTTGCGGCATTGGGGCAAGTGATTCCAAAACTCGCTGCAATAAACAGTTTGAGATATCCATGGCCGCATTTGTTGAAAGGTATCGGAAACTTGACCTTAGGGCGCGGCGCGCTGTACCAGACTTGTGTCGAAGGTTTTGTGATGAGCGACCCTTACTCATGTGCCTGCACCGCGGGGGAAATAAGGTAGGCGTGTGGTTCGCTTTGTGTTTCGAGAGCGGTCGTACTCAGTTGGTCGAGGAGATACGGCAAGCCCATAGGCCACTGTGGGCGTCCCCATCTTTCTGGTGTTTTCGCGGCTGCAGTGATGCGCTATTTGCTGTGCCGGATTTGTCCTTCATGGGCTGCTTCTGAGTTGAATTTCCCAGTTGTTTATGACTGATAGCTGCGCGCTTGAGAAGTTCTGTTGGAGCTCTTCGGCGCAGGGAGTTTTCCGTACACGTTGGCATTCGGTCGGCCGGACCGGTGTGTTCCATGCCACAGGTCGCGGACAGGTGCGAGTTGGCGCAGTCGAGGCGAGGTCGTTATGATGAAGAGATGCTTGCCAGATAACTCACGGTAGGCCTTTTTGGAATCTTCGCTTCATGCTTCTGCCCCATTTGACAGCGCTCTGGCGGGGATCATTCGCGGGCGGGCAAATGTGGGCATTCGCGATTCAGGCGTTGCATGTTGCGCGGAACCGCTTTCTTCTCGGGGCTTTTCACCAGAACATTACACCATTTTTCGTTGCGGCGGTCCATGCATGGTCGAGTTCTCGCCCCTGTTCTCATGAATCTGGATCTTTGATCTGATGCAGTTCTTGCGCTGTAAGTAAGGATCGTTCCGGACTCAATAACGACTACCATTCAGGGCTGCCCACAGATCGCGCGCGCAATAGTTTAATTGTACCGGGGACATGGCAGGATGTTCCCGGAAGAGGTCTCAGTCAGCGGGCTTGCAGGTGCGCCGCATCGTGGCATGAAGGTGGGTCGGCTCGATATGCATGGTGGATCATTGGACTGGGGCGAGATGTGGATTCGGCGAGTGTAATCAATCCTGATCGAGGGGCAGTCTACCAGCACGTCGGCATGGTGACGCAGAGTGGCCCGCCATAACCGGACTTGGTATGATCTTCTCCGTCACTTTTTTTCTTGTTCACCACATGACCTCGTTCAACGCCTCCGGCGGCATTCTCGATGAGAATCCATTACAAGGTCGTCGATGTGATCCGTGACGTGTCGCTTTCGAGATACTGTCGGTGGGTCGGAAAAATTACCGGCCTTGGCGGGACTTCTCGGCAGCAGTGAAGGCGCCATTTCAGAGAGGCTAGCGATACGTTTCAGGAAGTTTTAGCGCTTTTGGCGGGACATATCTGTCATAACGCTTTGCTGTTTGTAAGAAAACCTTCGTTTCGAGTTCTTCAGCTCGAAGAATGTCACGTTGGCCAGGTTTCCAATCGCGTCTGGGAGTCCCGGGGCGGCGGGCATAGCGGCCTATATCCGGAGCTGTGTTCATTTTTTTAGGAGAGGTGAACACCGCAGTGGAGCTCGGTGACTGCGCGGGCCTGCGCTAGGGAATGACCGGGCTGCTGTCCCGTTTTTGGTATGGTCCTGACTTCGGCGTCGATGGAGGATCCGCCCAGCTCTTTCGCGGCGCGCAACGCGGCCTTCTCGGCCGCGGCAACCTGTTTTGCAATCTTGATGGCCAGCGCCGCATTTCTGCCCGCACACTCTTTGTGTGCTGTGTGAGGTCTTGGTTCCAAGCTCGAGGGCGCGGCATTTTGCACGTCTTTTTCGCTTTTGAAAATCCCGAACGAACAGCGGCCTTGGCGAGGGCAGCTCGGGATCGTGCGTGTAAGCGTGGCCCGCTCATCACCGCATTATGGCTTTTGAAGCGTGGTCAGCTATTGCGAGGGCGGAACGCGATGAGGTTATTGTTCTCTGTAGCGCTTTTGCCGGGTTTCATGTTCATAGGGAAACAACCAAGTCCCAAGGGACATTCTTGCATGTCTGGAATCTGGGTCTGGCTTTGCGGTGACCAAGGTGAGCGTGCTTCGCACAGGGATAAAGGGGCCATAGATGTGTAGGCTTCTTTCATATACGAGGGCTTTCGATTAAAGTCGTTTTTTTTTCCGGCTATCCAGCAGGAAGTGGTGGGAAACCTTTCAGTCAACTTGCTCCCCGTGGATTCCGGAAATGAGCGGGACGGTTATGGGTTGCCCACCCTTTTTCCCGGCTATTTCCAGCATTGGCGGTCGTTTAAGGTCCCGCTTAAAAAGCCTCCGAAAAAACCGCGGTGTTTATAACTCTTTTTAGTAGACTCGCTTTAGGGGACGCGCCCTGTCATTTGAACAGGCAAGGATTGGTCGCGCGGATCTGCCATTTTTGTGTCGCAGGCGCTGCCACACTTCGCAGGCCATTCGGGCCTTGTCGCAATCATTTTCGAGCATGTTCTTTCGAGGGGGCTTGTCGCTACGTTCGTGCGCTTTGGATCCTGGCCGATCTTCGTGCCCCTTTGTCAGAATGATTCCAGACAGGCGGTTCGGCGGGACGACTCAAGTTGGCAGCTCTCTTCTTTTAGTTCAGATCAAGTTCGAGGTTGGCACGGAAGTGCGAGACAGGTTGCCCATTGTTGCATCATTGGAAGGAGCAGGGTCTCATGACCTGCTTTTAACCTCCTCGAAAGTGTCATTTGCCTTCATGTTCCCGCCGCTCAGAGCCATGCTCCGCTCCAATTGTGATCAATAGGTATATAGCGGAAGTTCAGCTTCAGATCTCGATCTCGCGAGGGCCTTCGACGCGAGCTGGGCCGCGGCACTGCAGTTCGACAGGTGGATCTTGCCAGATCGGATCTCCTCAACATGCGCTAGAGTGTGCGCGCGCAGATCGCATTTGAGCAGGGTTAGAGCTGCTGGCTATCAGCTTTAACGCTGGCTTCTTTGCGGATTTCATGCCGACTCGTTCCCTCTCTCGGTTACCCGAGTGATGTGGCCAGATGGCCTCGTAGAGGCCGGTCTCGCGTTCGCACGTATTGCGTCGATTTCAGCCGTTTTTTTCGGGCTTTGCTGCTGACTCATGGGTTTCCTCCTGTACCGTTAGACAGGAAGAGTGGGGTCGTGTAAATTCTGGCGGAGAAAAACGCGGTTGATAGACGCGAAATTTGAGGGACAGCGGAGTTAAACCAGGATGTATTTTTCCGTCTGGCTTGATTGCTTCCGATGATGCGACCTTGATAATGGCTAGTTGGCGAACTCAATCAATGAAATTATATTTATGTTCATGACTCTGTTTGTTTGCGTAATGCCCGTTCATGCAACGAAGATAATTTAGCTGTTAGTATTTCCTATATGTTTAGCAACACGGGTTTTTCATAGATCTTTGAGCGTCATCTCTCCGCGCTGATCAGTGGCGGCAATCGAAGTTGGGAGTGGCTTGTTGGAGTTGTATAAAGAGTTATCAAACAGAGCTCATTGATCCGCCGGAACCCGAATGGCCAGAAGGCGGCTTGGCACGTCGATAGCAAGCGACAAATACAACAACATCCGTGCCGCGAAGACCTGAATATGCGCCCTGTGCTGATTGACGTAGCAGTCTGGCTTTGCAGAAACTCGTCGATGGTCGGCCCGCTCGTGTCGAGAAGGCGCACGGCCTTTGATGAGCGAGTTGGCTAAGCACAATTACCCCGAGATCAGGGAGTGGCTGTAAGTCTATTCCTCTGCAAAGAGGCCACTCTGGTGGGCTTTCTCTGACGAGGGAAAAATCAATCCAGCAAGGTTGCGACGCCGGCGTATAGTTGAGCATCGAGAAATTCCGCATAGGACATTCATTAGAGCGCGCCGATGATGCCAGGCCCATGCGTGCTATGCATGGCGCAATGCCAATAGATAGGAGAATTCATGAACCGGTCCGAACACTGACGAAGTTGATCCAAACGCCATATCTTCGCCGCATCCTGCAGCTTTTGATGTGCGAAGACCGGGGAATTTCACATTCAGAGCGTTCGAGGTCTTCAGTACCTTGGGAGAGGTAGTGGGGTATGCGCGATTTCGTCGGTGGGCTACAGCGGCTGTCCGACACGTCAGGTAGTGGCTATATGCTTTTAGAAGAGATATATACACCGGACAACTGTAAAAGGCTGGGCCTTCAGCATTTATCTTTCAGATGAGTGCCTGAGGGGTTTAATTCCTGAGGCGCTGCGCTGAAGCACTTTTCTTTGGGGATGCCTCACTTAGTGGTGTGATGACCTCTAATTTTCGACGCGCACGAAGCCAGCCAGTCTCGCTGTATTTCGGCAGGGCAGCCTCGCGGAGTGAGGCTGCCCTCTAGGTTACATTCTCTCTGCGGCGCCAGAGCATCAGCAGTGTGTGTCAGCCGAACGCGGACATGGTTCTCACAACGACACCTTGGGCGGGCTCCTGGGCTTTCGGCTGCGCAGCAGAGGCTTTCTCGGAATTGGATTTGACCAGGGCTCTGCTCAAGCTGTGACGCACGTGGAACCCGAACGGGACAGTTCGGACTGTTGCAGGTGGCGCTGCGCTAATAATACGCAAGGGATGTTTGATAGTTAGCTACTTTCAAATTCAGGCCGTGACCGTATTGTGCATCATTAGCCGCGAGAGACTACCGTTCTGGCAGACAGCTACCACCCGAGGACCTGCAATGAAAACACTTTTAGCTTTGGACGGATATTGGAATTGCAAAGATTTTTGCTGATTTCTCATTGGTCATCCGCTCCACATCCAGCGCGATACGATCGCCGCTCGAAGAGGTGATATATGCCAACAGCTTTTCTAAGACCGTCGAAGCGAGCTATGTTGGCAAGCTCTGAAAGTGATGGGTGCCTTCGGCACTATTGTTTAGCAATCGAAGGACTTTGAGATTTGACTTCCAGGCACCACTCAGGTGTTTTAGTGGAATGGTCAGCAACGGCTGACGACTACAATATTTTGCTTGCTTGCTGCCTATAAGGGGATTATTTACTTCGAAAAAAAAAATTAGGCAAGAGATATCTACGTCAACTTTCAGAATAGCTATCTTTTTAGCAGCGGGACCGGCTTCGCCCGCGTGAAGGATTCAAACAACAGCGGCTCGCTCTAAACATTGATGACAGGACCTTCTTCAAAAAGCTCACGTCAAAGAATACTGAGAAAGATTTGGCCTCCTTTAAATTAGCCGGACTTTCATCAAAACTCCTAAGTAGTGGGCCTATTTTTGTGCTGCAAAGGTCGTCACACGTTCTGGTCACGAGGAAAAACGTTCAAAGTTTTGCCACTTCGGGTCTCGGTGTCTTGAGATCCCGTTTGCAACGTTATAATTAATATTGGATCGACTATCTTGAGCGGGTCGGCGCAAGTCTGTTTCAGCGTAGCGCACACAGGTCGTCTGGTGGGCTTTCAAGATAGCTTTGAGACACTTGGAACGGAACCGCGGGGCTGCGGACTCCAAGACTCACTCGCATATATGTGAAGAGCTTACTTATTGCGGGCGCAGCAAACGCGTCGGTCTCGCCCACACACGAGAAATGGTCGAATACTGTTGAGAAAAATTTGCAGGACTTTTGGCACTTGGCCCACAAGTTCACTTTTTCTTGCGGGACACTACTTAATTGCTTTCTCTGGGATTTGATTTGCGGACACAAGCCCGATGGCGGTCTTACACGAGAAATCCGCAAAAGCGTCATCAAAATGAAGGAACATAATCTCCTCTTGAGCATCGTTGGGCGCGAAACCTCACGCACTTATACCGCGACCTTCAATCCGGAAAATGACGTTCTGGATAGCTACTTTCGCTGCGTCTCCGCAAAATATATTGAGGAACTTCAACATTCTATAGCCACTCTAGAATTTCTGCGCGACCTCGTGCACCGCGGTGTTTGGCTCGCGGGCCGTTTCGACTCCATGTTCGCATAAAACGAATTTTCAAATCTCAGTCATGGAATACCTCAGTTCTTCTAAGTTTGCGCCTTGTAAGTCGGCAGGACAGGCAGTGGCTGCGAATGGACAAGCCTTGCGCAGGACGCTGCAATCAAAATCACTGGAAGGTGGATCATTGGACGCATAAGGGATCTTGTCGGTAGCACTGGAAAAAGATCTTTTGTGTCTGGACAGGATTTTGAGGAGTAGTTGCAAACGCTCGTGTCTTACGCAAAAGTGGCTCAAGCGTCTGCCCGGTATAATCTCTGAGAGAATTGGAGGCACACTATGTCGCAGCGACAAAAAGGAAGCAGGAGGGGTTAACGCGATTCCCACAGCCAGATCACCTTGAGCATATTCTCCCAAAGACTTTCCCAGAAATGAGCTGGGAAAATTTCGATGCGGAAACACGACACGGAAATACAAACTCGGCTCGGTAACCTGTGCCTTCGTTAAGGCGGCCGAAGTGGAAAACACGGTATGATCGAAATTGATAGCTTCGGCAGCAAAAAAGGCCATTTTTTGCTAACAGTAGTTTTTAACCAAAAACGCTCGAACTTAGCGAGCACGACGACTGCACCACAAAGCTGGAATCTCGGCAGCGGGAAAACTGGCAAAACTTGGCACTGCTTGACATAGGCCTGCTTACTTAGTCCAAGCTCCTCAGGTGACTGCTTTTGTACGCGCTGCGGCGGGCACTTTAACCTTCATCCAGTTGGCCGGCTCTGGCCGTTCGCACAGTTGGATGATTACAGCGGAGCGGTCTGAAAAGTGCACGCGTTGTGTTGAGTTTTCATGTGCTGCGCAGCGACGCAGCTATACCGCAGCGAAGACGCACCCCGGCGCCTGGTGTCCGCTGCAAGACGCCAGATAAACGGTCAGCCCGCGAGGACACTCGAACAGCTCTGCCAGATCGCTCTGATCGAGTAAAATCACCCGTGTCATACATGCGGCCGCAATTCCGTCTGGCGGCGATCCAGAAGCTTTGGTTCTTTGGCCCTTCAGCTTTCCCTTGGCGGGCGGGCAATGGCCCATTGCTCCTTGGTGCGCATCCTTGATTAGAATCTGCTTCGAATTAGCGAATGATGCGAGTATGTGAAAAACATCTTGCCCATCGGATCGGTCGGATCATGAACCGATTGCGCCCAAGGCGAGCTTTACACCGCGCTTCTCCAAACTCGTCCGGCAATGGCCGGGCGTCTGAACTGAGCGCGCCAACCGATCCAGCTTCGGACAACAAGCGTGCCCCCTTCACGGGACCGCCGCCAAAGCCTGTGGCGAGCCGGGCGCTCCCGGTTCGTGACGTTCACGGCCTGTGATCAGTTGTTAGATACGATCTTCTGCCACATCGAAGATCGAGGAGCGCTGCCGCTGTGCGGGCGAGGTCCTGTTTAATCGGCTTCGAGCAGCGGTCAATAGCCGCATTGGGGTTTTATGGACATGGGTGATCCTTTGCGACCGAAATTAGCGCGACGGAGTTTCGTTTGGCCGCCGTCGATGTGTACGCAAGACGCCCCTTCAATGACTATATCCGGAACCAGTTCAAATGAGGAATCGGTTTTCTGCTGGAAAAACACTGGGATCAGTTCGTCGACATTTCAGCGTCCGCGTGAACGATCCCCTTACGGACAGCAGCTTCCATAAACCCTGGCCAAGAACTCCGTTGGTTTTGCTCGGGGGGTTGCAACCGCACAGGGCGGCGTGAATTTTTTCTGGGATGGAGGAGGGTCAAAAACGAGGGTTTTGAAAACCCTTAAAAGGCCCACTACCGGCCTTACCGGCACTTTGACCAGCATTTCTTTTTCGCATCTCGAGCTGCGGTCTGGTTTCAGTTCTTATAGGAAGCACGTGTTCTCCCGCGAGCAGAGCGTGAGACCACCACCGAAGGCTCTCGCAAAGACGCTCACCCTTATCTTTTGGCACAAGGCTACTAGTACTCATCAGATATCGAGTCGTTGCCGGTGACCCCAATTTGATTGAGTCCTCAGCAGGGGAGAGGTTTAATCTTCGGTATAAGAGAAGGAACGCCAAAGCTTCTACCGCCTGAGTGCACCCTCACATTAGTTCTCCAAATTCATTGTCGCTTTGTATGGTCAAATTTTGGAATTGAGCAAAAAACATACGCGAATGCTGAACCGCTTTTATTGGATATCTTTGAGAAACCGTTCCTTTAGCAAGAGGATGTCATCTTTTTTGACGGATCAAAAGCGATTAAATCTTTTGTAAAGAGTTCGTTATCGGACTCTGTTCTTTAGTTTGCGTTGATTGCCCCCCTAATCCCTGTCAGACAAAATCAAACCCAAGATCGCGCGCTTCTCAATTCGCCGCCTCCGAAAATTTTTGCAGCTTCGTGTTTATTATTTCCAATTTCAGCTGTTTGGCATCGGGAGTGGACTCAAGCCCATTTGCACGCATTTCAGAATTCGATTAGGTATCAAAGGTAGTTACCTTCGCGTGTGTGCTAAAACAAAAAGACCCGGAGAACGCGGGGCTCCCACGATCCGCCCAGTTTTCCATCCAAAACGTTAAACTCTCACGCACGTTGATATCCGATCTACTTTCTTCGAAGGCACCGCAAAACACTTGTTGGTTGGTGGCCTCGTATTTCCTCGCGCTACTTCTGTGCT
>Ga0163217_1052007_pt1 | contig 11442 bp, 17 predicted proteins | sample SynspAceP_FD_185933 | JGI IMG/M metagenome (GOLD analysis project Ga0163217, IMG submission 185933) | Saline lake microbial communities from Ace Lake in Antarctica - Synechococcus sp. Ace-P (PacBio error correction) | ecosystem: Environmental > Aquatic > Non-marine Saline and Alkaline > Saline ... | reverse complement strand
AGGATCTGAGCAGAACCGAGTACACCATCGTTTGCATTGGGACCCTCGGCGGCCCTGGTTCGCCGGACGCGCCATGGGCGGTCACTGGCGGCGAATGGTTCGGAGCGCGCGGACGACGCATGCCTGGTGGGATGACGGGAGTGCTACGGCAGCGACGCAGCGGTGGGCTGGTTCTCAACTGCGGAGGTTCTTCGAGTTCCAGCGGGAGCTTGAGACCGCTGCCGATTCGTTGCCTTTACTGCGGCGGCCTTGAGTTCTGGCTGCGGCACCATTCCCGATCCCAGTCCGCTGGGTGGGTAGCTGGCTGTGGTTACCGCCGGCACGTGCGGCACCAGACCGCTTTTTGATGAGGCGGAAGCCGCGCATTCGGCGATGCTGCGCGCTGCAGCGCGATAGGTGAAGGAGCTGGATGGCTGTGATCGGGTTTATGCCATTCGCTTTCGGGAGGGGGCGAGTCATTTTCCTGCACTGATCCCCCGCCATTGGCGGCTGATTCAGGCACCGAGAGCTGGCGGGTGGCTGATCTCTACCGGGCGTGGTGTTGGAGAACCGCTCCCGCTGATCGTCGCGTAGCTCGTTCTTGTGCCAGGCCCGGCACGTTGTGCTGCTGGTGAAGGCGGCCGCACCCGGTCCGGATGATGCCATCACTGCCCCGGTCGCTCGAGCGTGGGAGATTCCGCATTCCCGCTTTCCCTCTGGCCGCTGTGCAGCGAGCGGCCGTGGAGATGCTGGCGTGGGGGAGCGCGTGCGGGATTTTGTGTGCATACCGTGACCGCGACCCTGCGGGGCGTACCAGATCTGGATGGTGGTGAGATGGCTGCGGGGGCGATCCGATGTGAGTTGTTGACCGCAAGGCCGCAGGGCTGGGCAGGGGCTTGGGAGCAGCCGGGCCGGCCGCGAGCTTCAGGATACACGGGGCTACGGCACGTCGGAAATGGGAAGCTGCAAGGCGGGCAGGAGGCCCATGCTGATCGTTTGGCACCCGCCGCTGGAGCGCTATCGTGGCGGCGGAGAACCGCTGGGTGCAGGACCGCCGGGCTCGAGACGATTCTGGCGCGCGACTCAGCTATCACGCCATGGCCCTGGTGCTGACCATCCGCTGAAGAGTTCAGGAGCGATTCCGCGCGATTGCGGCGGGCCAGATCTTTGGTGGCCGTCGCTGGCTCCTGCTCGATCCCATGGCGGGAGGCCCGACTGGCCACGGCGCTGCGCTTCCTGCACGGGCCGGCAGCGTGCGCGCACGACCGACCCGCTGATCGGGCGTGCCGCGATGACGCGCGTCTCGGCTTCCGCTGCGGCGGAGAGCCGGGAGCCAGCGCAGTCAACCTAGGTGGCTGCCCTGGTCGTTGGTGCAGGGCGGATCCCGCTGCAGCCGGCGGCGCTCGGACGCTGCGCGAGCTGGAGTTGCTGCTGAGCGGGAGCCGTGGCAGGGCCGCCTGGCGGCGTTGCGGATGGGGGCGCCCTGGCCCTGCTCGATGGCGGGCTCAGGCCGACGCCCACTGGCGGCGGCGTTGCGCTGGCAGTCCGCCTTCGGCCTTCCCCGTCGTGGCTCTGTTGGCCGGGCACGATCCGTGCGTTGCCGAAGCGGCTGCGTTCCAGCGGCCAACAGACCTGCTGGCGTGGTTGTTTGCTGGGTGGGACGCCTGGAGAGGCCAGTGGCGGAGTTCACGGGCCTGGTCGCCATCGCGCTGGTCGGCCTGTCCGAGGGTGGGGGGGACCCAGCGGCGGTGGCCCTGGGCCTGGCGGCCGGCAGCCGGCCCCGCCGACCCTGCTGCGCTGGTGGCTGCGTGCGCCTCTGCGGGGACCTGACGGGCGGCGGATTCTCGCGCCAGGGATCGGCTGGCCCCGGAGCTGGGGGAAGGGCTGCGCACGCGGGGAATCGGAGGGGGGACGCTCGATCGCGACGGCTTTAGGGTCATCGCCGCGGCGATAAGCTCGCAGCCAGCACCGGGGGCCAGCGGGGAACGAGGCGGAACTGCAGAGGAGGGCAGTTCTTGGCGTGCTGGTGGCGGTTGCCGGCGGCGGGTTCGTGCGGTGCCGAACAAGGGATGGCCGACATCGGCGGCGCCGATGGCTTGCGGGGTTGGTTGGAGCGCTTGCCGCCGTCCCGACGGGCGGGCAGCGGTGGTGCTTCGGCGCAGCGACCTGGTTGCGGGCAGGAAGGTGAGCCTGGGGTTTCCCGTTCTGTGACGCGGCTCTGCAGTCCTGCAGCGACCGCCTCGAGTGGTGGTGGAGCGGGGGCTGGCCTGCCGCAGGAGCCGCCGGGCGCAGTCGGGCCCGCCCGATCCCCCGCCGCACGGTGATGATACGTCAGGGGATCAGCCCTTCCTTTGATCGGCGGTGATCCCATGCGATGGCGTGAGGCTTCAGCGACAACCACAGCCATGACGTGCTCACCCACGGCCTGTACCGGATGGGCGGAGGTGCACAACCCGATGTGGTGAAAACCTGTTGAAGCGACGGCCGCGCCCTCTACTTCTCCCGATCGGCGATACGCAGTGGACGGTATCCGGCAGGGAATGGCCCAGCAGCCCCCTTTACTGGGGCATGTTGGGATCTACGGTATCGGGCCGGATTGTGGCTGGCGCGTGGGCTGCCGCCCGTCCGCGCTGGAGCAGATCGTAGAAGCTTGAGCAGTGCGCTTATCGAGGTGGCATCCCGTGGGCCCTTCCTTGACGGCGATTTCTTCGGTGGACCGCGGAGCGCTGGAAGCAGGCCGGGCCTGGCTCAGCGGCGACCGTTGGGCTGAGCACGCTGCACCAGGAATGCGCCGCACAGGACCCCCACCATCTCCGCCCTAAATCCGGCAACACGCGATCGGTTTTGCCGGCGGTTGCGGCTCATGCGCTCAGGGCGGTAACGCCAGCGATCCGCCGTCCGGTGATCGGGTCGCGCGGGTCATCGTGCGGTGGCCTGAGCTCGGCCGGCCGTGGGACCGGATGCGTCAGAGGGGGCCGGCGCAGATCGCCGGTTGTGATCAGGCCGGCCAGCGTTCGCACGGGCCGCTCTGCGCACCCAACAGCCGGCGCCCATCGCGGGTGAGCGGGCGATCACGGCTGGAGGCTGGCCCCCCGATTCGGCCAAGGGGTGGAGCCGCTTCGCCGGCCCATCAGATTCACGTCCACCGTGAGGGTTGAGTGCTTGCCGAGCGGAACCGGACTGGGTGGTTATGGCGAAGTCGCGGGTTGAGATTCCTCGGCGCTCATCCACCGCCGGCCAGGTGGCGTCACCATCGCCATGGCACCGGCGTGTGGCGGGTGGGGGCAGGGTTCAGTGGGCAGACCTCCGTCGCGCCGCATCGAGCACACTTCACAGCCGCGGAGCCAGGCTTGGTTCAACCGGAGCCACCAGGGCGATCGGCCAGTGCCCGCCCGGCGCAGGTGGGCAGGATCTCGATCCAAGCTTGGGTTTCGCCGCTGTTGGAGAGCAGCAAGCCACGTTTCGGGGGCCGGACGACGCCCAGAGTCACGTGCAGGGCATCGAGCGGGTTGAGGTAGAGCGCATCAGCCGATCGAGGAGAAGGTGGCGCGATCTTGCGCCGCCACGATCCCGCTTTTGCCACGCGGTGCATCACCAATTTGGCCGTGGTTCGCACAGCGCTCCAGCAGATTCCAGGGCCCGCATACCTGGTGCCTCAGCGCTGGCCCGCCGCCCCGCGATCGCCGCCGGTTCCTCGTTCAAGCAGCGGTCAGTGAGACATCAAGGCCCACTCTCTGCCGCGACTGTATGGGTAGCGGGCAGCGAGCGGCAGGGCTAAAAGCTGGCCATGGCTGAGAGCACTTCCGGTCAGGCTCTTGCGGCGTCGGCATGGCGCTTGTTCGTGCGCTTGCGGCCTTGGCCAGCCCGTGGTGGCATTGATTCAACGATCCTTGAGGTGGAGTTGGACGGGATAAGGTGAGCCTTCTTGTCGAGGGCGATGCGCAAGCTTGTTCGATCTTCGCGGCGTGGGCAGCAACTTGCGGGGCGCAGACGGCTCGTGGTTGTAGTAGGCGCTGGCGTGGCTGTGGGGGAGATGTGAACGTTGTGCAGCTGCAGCTCGCCGCTGCGGATGTCAGCAGAAGGACCATCGCGCAGGTTGGCCTTGCCGGCCCGGATTGATTTAGCCTCGTCCCCAGGTCCAGGCCGGTTTCGATGGTTTCGAGGATTTCGTACTGATGGCGGGCGAAGCGAGTTGTCGGGCAAGAGCGGTTGGCGGCATCCCGGGCGGCTGCGGCTTTTTGCTCCTCCTGGCATCTCTCACCAGCGCAGGCTGACCCTAACAGCTCGGGCCTGCCTTCTGTCGGGCCATGGCGATCGTTTCTCGGATCGGGCGCGGTGGAGTTCAGAACTGACCGCCGCGCCGCAGGGCCGGGGTTTGCTCGATCCCGTTGGCCAGCGCTCCAGGAGGGGAAGCCGGGCGTGCCAACCGGAGACGTCTGCGGCGCGGCGCTGTGATTACATGGCAGCGGGAATCAAAAGAATAGCTCGCATCGCGTGGAGCACCGCAACCGCGGCGAGGCCTCTACGACCACCGTGCTGCTGATTACGGGCCCCTGGCCTCGGCAAAAAACCACCATGGGCCTGGTGATCGCGAAGGAGCTGGGGGTGCGCTGCCGCATCACAGTGCGCGGCCCTGAGCGCCCGAGAATCGTCGGTGCTGATCAGACATGCAGCACCACGAGTGCTGTCATCGATGAGATCCCACGGCTAAACCGGGTGGCCGAGGAGAGTGCTCTAATCCGGCATGGGGACTACCGCTTGATCTCCCGTTGGCCGCGGCAAGCACCGCCGCACCCTAGGTGGCCTGTGGGCGCCGTTCACCCGGTGGGAGCACCACCAGGGCCGGCGCCTGTTGAGCTCACCGGCGTGACCGCTTCGGCTGATCAGCGGCTGGAGTTCTATGGTTCCGCGATCTACCAGGGCGATGTGGAGCGGGACCGCGGCTGGCTTCAATCTGGAGGTGGACGCGAGGCCGCGCCGAGGCTGCCGCGTTGCGCGGCAGCCCGCGTATCGCCAATCGCTGTTGGCGGGTGCGCCGATGTGGCGCAGCGGCCGCGGCCAACCCGCATTCGGGCCGGCCATTTGGTGCCGAGCGCTCAGCCTGCCATCGGGTCGACGACCGGGCATTGATGCCAGCGACGGCGCCTGCTGGAGTTGTGCTCACGGGCTACATGGCGGGGCCGGTGGGCCTCCGACACCCTGGTGCCGGGTTGGCGAGGATCGATCACTGGAAACGGTGGTGGAACCTATTTGTTGCAATGGCCTTCTTGCTGCGCCCCGTGGTCGGGTGGCCCACGCCGCGGCGCGCCAGCTTCGGCTTGGCGGGCGGCTGATGGGTGGTTTGCTGGCCTTGCTGCTCACCACCCAGTGGCACCTTTCCCCAGCCTGTGGGTTCCCCCGATCAGCCTGAAACGCCACCCGCGAGGGCCGCTCGGCGCGCATGCGCTCTGGATCGCGGTGCTGGAGCAGGCCCCACGACGCTTCGGCTTGGAGCAACGCGGGCAGTGGCAGTTGGCGCTTGTCCGCCTGAAGCGGCTATGCCGATCAGGCAAAGCCGATGGAGCTGGAGCAGGCCAGCCTCGATCCCATCTACGGCATCGCCGAGAGGCCCTCGGCAGTGGGAGCTGGCGGAAGCGATTACCGGCGGGTCTGGCCGTGATCGTGGGCCTCGCCTCTACAACTAGGGCAATGTCAGGAAAACAAAAAAAAAATGGAATGCTGAGCAGTGGAAGAGGCGGGCCGTTGCTTTGAGGGCGGGCCCGCGCCGCCGGCCGGGTTCCATGGATGGCCCGCTCCACGTCCGGCTGGCGGCTTCCAGCAGGGTAGATCTGGCGGGGGCGGAAGCGGAGTCCGCAGCTGATCCCCGTCGACTATCGCTGTTTGCCGTCGGCAGGGGCTTATGGCCTGCTACTGGTTGCGGCGGGGCTCAGGGGCGGAACAGCAATGGGCGCGGCCTCAGGCCTCGACGCGCGCGTACGGCCAGCCGATGGTTAGCGGCATGTCGCGCTGGCCCCGAAACCGTGAGCGCCTGAAGATTTCTGAACTGGGCGAGCCGATGATTCCCCCCAGCTGCACGTTCTGCTGCTTCCAGCTTTTTCTGCCGTAGCCAGGACTCCGCGGCGGCCGGCCTGCGAGCGCGGAAGATTCTGAGCGCTTTTGGCCTGGAGCAGAGCTGTGAGGAGGCCGCCGACCATGATTGGTTTGCGGCAGCATCTCCATGCCACCGGAGTGGCGGGGAACTTGAATATCAGACGGCCGGCCTGGTGGGCGGGGAGTTGCGGGCAGCTCGGTGGACGTGAGTGAGGGTCGTTGGGGCCGGACCGAGCGTGGTGCCGAGCTGGGCCCCGTGGGGGGCGCCGATGGTGGCCTTGGCGTGGATATGGATGCCACTTGCGGTAGGAGAGGCAGGGTCTGGCCTTTGCTCTGCCGCAGGGTCTGATACCGATGCGCCATGACTACACCACAGCGTTGGGGCTCGGGTATGGCCCGAGCATGTGGCTCCCTTTGCCGGAGAGCTCAAGGCCCGGGTGGGCTGTTGTTTTCAGCCCGCGAGAATCGCCAAGAGCGCCTGGATGCTGCCGATTGGCGCATTGGAGGGGGGTGCAAGCCCTGTTCGGCTTGCATTGTGTTTCCAAAGCTGGAGGTTGGGCAGCATCGGGGGTGACGCAGCGCAGGCCTCCGGCCGCGCTGACGAAAGTGAGAGGTGGAGGTGCTGGGCGGAGGGCGGCCAGTGGCGCAGACCCACAGTCGATTCGATGCGATCTGGTTTGGCGCGGGGGGTGAGCGGCCCTGCAGGGGCGATCAGCGCCGCCTCGACGCTCAGCGTGGTGGTCAGTTCGGGGGATCGGGGGGGCAAGGACTTCAATGTGATCGCGACCGATTGCCCTGCTCGGAACCGTTCCGCTGTCTCCGACACAGCGTGCCGCAGCTGCGGCTGGATCGAGACACCGTCAGGCATCTGCGCGTCTAGGCGGTGAGGCAGGTGCGCTACCCGCTGCATTGCACACCCGTCAACGACCCGCCTCACGGCCTGTGGAAGAGGCGGCCGTGACGCTGCTTGGAGCGAGCAGGTGTCGGTGGAGCGCCCTCGGGGCGGAGGATTTCCCGACATGCTTCGGGGCCGCTCCGGCCGATGTTCGTCTGGGGTGGACGGGCTTAGGGATTTGGCCGTCAACGGCCAGCTTCAATCCCGATGAACGGCTTCAGTCCGTTGGTTGGAGGAGTCTTGCAGTGTTGCGTCGGAGGCGGTCGGAGATTGCCTCTTCTATGTGGACTGCGGGCGGCGGCGTTGAGATATACCGGCGTGTGCGGGCGATCCCTCCCCACTGGTGGCCCTGGGGCGGGCGCCCCTGTTGATCTCGTGTGGCGATGATCAGTCCTGTTGGCGCGCCGGCGCCGGTTCAGGCTGTTTCCGCCACCCCCTGGTGTGGTTTCTGGCTGATGGTCACGTCGTCTGCGGAGTCGCGCCGGTCGCGCGGCTGGTGGGGGCCCCTGTTGGCCCAGCCGTGGCGTCGCACAGCGCCCCATCACCCGTTGCATGGAGGGTGAGGCATGGTCCACTCGATCGGATTCTGATTTCCAGGCGCTTCTGGGGGCCCTGCGCCAGGCGATCCGTTCAACGGCGACCGGTTCGGGCATTTGCCGGTGGTGGACCCTTTTAGGCCCCGATTTGGCCTGCGCGCCGTTTCCCTACTCCTGTCGCTGGAGCAGGAGCCTTTCTCGTTGCGTTCGATGAGTTGTGTGGCCTGGGAGTTTCAAGCGACGAAGAATGCTGGCGTTCTGATCCGGACTCAGTGAGGATCAGGGACGCGAAACGTGCGAGGCCCGAAGCGGCCAATGCCCTGGCCAGTACGGGTGAGCGAGGCCTGGCCTTTGCTGGCGCGTGCTTCGGCCGTGATTGGCGAGTGGTTGGTGCCGCTTGCGAATCCTCTCGCCTGGCTGAGCACCCGCGTTGTCGGGGCTTAGTTGGAGCTCTCGGAAGATGGCGATCGCGATTTGTGACGCACCGTGCGAGTGGGCGGCGTGAAATCCTTTCTCGTGGTGCGGATCGCCGCGCAGGCGCGCCGCATGCGGCTTGGGCCCCCAGAGCGGCCGGCGTTGGGTTGCGGGGTCTGCAGAGGACCCGGAGCCACCGGGTGGTGGCCGCGGGCCCTGAACGGACCTTCAATCTTGAAATCTTGTAGGTTTGGCCAGTATAGGGGTGCGGGCCCCGAGCAACTTAAGAAGGCGTTCAACCGCCCCGGCTGAGATACCCTCGAACCTGATCGGGTATTTGCCGGGCAGGGAGTGTCCCGATGCAACCGCAGGCGATCGGCCCCGGTGGGTCGGTCGGAGTTTGTGCCTCGTCCCAGCCCGGCCCGGTCCGAACGCCCTTTCGAGTCGTCATGAGCCCCCCCAGCGCTGGATTGGAAGCGTTCGTGGTGACGCAACGTGTCGGCAGAATGGCATTCGCGTCAGGGGTGTGGACAGAGAGATCGGCCTTCGTGGCTAAGCGTCGAGAAAAACTTACCCGATCACTGGTGATGGAGAGGTGGCCCGGAGGCGATGTCATCCGGGCCATCTCTCCCCCAACCTGGGCGTGCCCGATCCGGCTCCGGTCGAGGGGCAAGCGTGATTGCCACATCCGGGCTTTCCAAGTTCCGACCTTGATGAGAGTGAGTGCGCTGGCCGTTTTTTGAAATATGGCGCCGGAACCCGGTGAGGACCTCGTCCACCCCGGCGGTGTAACCTCGATGAGCGTGCGCCGGCGATCATCCCCAATGCTCCAGGTGGCCGGATCCGCCCCGTGCGGTATATCAGGGTCGGAGTGGCACCCGGGCTCGGTCCGAGAAGCTGCGGATGATTTCCTTGCAATCCGGAAGCCTGCCAGCAGGGAGTTGCATAAAACAAAAAAGAACATTTACGGCCATCCCATGCGGCTGTGACCGGCACTGGCCGGCGTGGTGGGGGCGCTGGCATTGTGAGCGGGCCGGCGGGTTGGCCAGTGGATGCCCCTGTTACCCAAGCAGGACGTGTTCCCGGCTTCCGATGATCATGAGATCTTAGCGCTCCCGACCAGTTTTTCGCTGGGTGATTCGATTTGGTCCGGGCGCAGCACGATGCTTCTGAAATGCCGCAGTTTGCTGGGCTGAAAACCCTCGCCGTCACGGGTGGGGGCAGAATGGGAGTGGTGGAAGGTCCGGGCAGTGCGATGGACCAGATCCCGGTTCAACGTCCAAAAGCAGAGGAGGTGCAGCCGAAGCTCCCTTCTAGTGTTGGGTCGCTGGTAGAATCGCCCGGTACGACACATCACCCGCGCCATCCCGCGCCGGCGCTGGGGGTGGAGGAGGGATGCCTTCGTGACCCAGACCTGGGCTGCCACGCGAAGCGTGCGCGGGGCTGATTCGCCCTTCCAAGTCGCCGCACGCCCGCGACCTCGCCCCGGGGGCCCCCCGCAAAAAACCCCCCGGGGGGGGGGGGGGCCCCGGGCCCCGGCCCCGGGGGGGGGCCGGGAAAAAAAACCCGCGACGCGAAGCGGCCCGTACGCTTCGACTGGACAAGCAGTTCGATCTCTGACTCGATCCGAAACGCGGCCCGCGAATACGAACGACCTGCCGGACCGCATTCTAAGAAGCGATTTTGTCAATGTGCGGCCAGCACTGCCCGATGAGACCAAGATACCGTGAGGATTTTGGCGGGATTGGAAGACCGTGTGGGCCAGGAGGGCAGTCCAAGAGTTGCGGTGTGTGTGTTTAGAGGGGGGATTCACTCTCCTTTGATTCTGTTGGTGGGGTTGGGGCGGGCTTTGTCCTTCCCTGCGTTTACTCCCTTGGTGATGGGTTGATGGATCCGATGAAGAGCATAGAGACGTGTGGTTTTCCAAACTCACCAGGTAGGTGGTTAGCTGTGTGGCCAGATGGGGTTTGCGAGGCGTTAGATACTAAATTTAACTCTTCTTTTGAAGGCCGTTGCGGTATTCATTCACTAATTTATAAATTTGATAGTTGACCTTGGTGCCGATGTGATGGTTAAAATGGCTGGCGTGACATTTGTCATTTAGCGAGGGGTAAGGGATTGAACTTCGGATCTTTTCCCGGCCGGGAGGATGTGTCGGTTTGCTTACCAGAGAGATGGGAGGTCGTCTGTTGGCCCGGTAAGGTTCTTGTCAGCATGTTGGTGCGAGTCGGTTGTTCTTATCTGGTGGATACTGATTTCTTGAGGGCGGAAAATTGCCTTCGCGCTGTCCTAGAGCCTTGGCTGATTGGTGATTGGATGTAGGCCAGCGACTGCCGTTGTGGTATGTCAGCAGCCAACCATCGATATGGCTCAGTGGATCCGTCGGTCGTCTGTGCAGCCCGCTGTGGTGGAGGGGGTTATGTTCATTTCCTACAAGTTGGCAATGCTTGGTTTTGAGCTTCCCCGAGCCGGTACCATATCTTGTATCTTGTTCGACCGTTATTGTTGGTTGGGGTTGGATTCAGAGAATTGCGCAAGACAAATATTTTTTCTTGCTCCCGCATGAGTGTGGGAGTAGATTTCAGGTCTGACCGCGAAGCTATTCTCGGCAAAAGCCGTTCTTCAAGTGTTTTGCATCAGATGCGAATTGGGGCCCGGCTGGAAACTAAGCAAAGGGAGATTTATTATTGGAGAGAACGTTAGTGTGTGATCAAATCCAGTGGGCTTCCCCGCTCCTATCGCTGACGTTCTTCGGGGCTCGTGTGGTTGTTGTCTTAATCCGTTGCCTGACGCCAGACCTTTCATGCCAGAAAAAGACTGGTCCAAGGAGGGTTGTTTGTGTCGGGGTTTTTGTAGCCTCCTTGTCGTAATGGTTGATGACGTGATTTCGGCTTGGGATTGGTTGGGAAGATATGGCCAAGATCTGATTTCAAAGCAACTATCGTTCTGATAAAAATTCCGGGAGTTGTGATGCAAGCAGGAGTGTAGTGTTATTGGGCAGTAAAACGGGATTTCCGATTACAAGGCGCGTGGAGAGGACCCGTACTACCATGGTTTGATTGCCCGGTCTTGCCGTCTGGTGGGTTGTGTGCAGCGTGATACGAGCAGTGGGTGGGGGTGATGGATTCTGGGTTTTGATGCTTAGTTGGGCTGGCTATTATTGTATATGGGTGCAAACTTTGGAGGTTCGTGTTTGACGGGAATTTTGTAGATTTCAAGCGGTTGGCGGGGTGGGAATTGCGGGAAAAGTTTTTAACCGTGAATTGTCCGGTGGCAAACGTTCAGGGGGCTGCTCGTCCGAAGGTTTGACTGGTTGGCTTGGAGTTATTTTGGGGGGGCGTGGTTTGATTGTTTTGTGGGAGGTTGGCCGTTTCTTTTTTCTATTTTTCAACGCTTCGGGTTTTAAGCGGTTTTGCAATTGCTTTCTGGGACAAACCAATTCAGCAATCCCCAAGGCACTTTTAAAGTTGAATCCTGTCGGGTAAGGGGGAGATTGGGGGGTCTTTTTTTTGTTTTGGTGTCTGTGCA
>Ga0163217_1110333_pt1 | contig 11443 bp, 18 predicted proteins | sample SynspAceP_FD_185933 | JGI IMG/M metagenome (GOLD analysis project Ga0163217, IMG submission 185933) | Saline lake microbial communities from Ace Lake in Antarctica - Synechococcus sp. Ace-P (PacBio error correction) | ecosystem: Environmental > Aquatic > Non-marine Saline and Alkaline > Saline ... | reverse complement strand
GCGCCAGGGGCCCCATGCTGAAGGGTCCGAGGCCGGGGGCAACTGAGCCTTCTGGCTGCAGGCTGTAGGCCAGGTCGGACGCCCCAGGCATCCGAGTATACACCGGACACCAGCGCGAGCGAGTGACGGTGCGAGCACAGCAGCAAGTTGTTGGCTACGGCAGAGCTCGCCGATGCCCTCCATCGGCTCAGACGCCCGTGGAGGTTTCGTGGCGATTGACGATGCCAGGATCTTCGGCGCGTTGGCGCAAGCAGCGCCGCTTCGATTTCCGCCAGGCGTGAAAGGCCTTCCCCCCAGGGCCGCTCGATGGTGTGAACCTCGGCCCCGGTAGCGCTGCAGGCCATGTCCACCAGGCGCAGGACCGAAAGTTAGCCCTGACGGCAACAAAGAACCCGCTGTTCGCCAGGGTTCAACGGTGTGGGCCAGGGTGGCCTCCATCGCCGCACTGCCGGTGCACTCATCGGATGCTGAGGGCGTTTGTCGTCTGCCAGCGAGCGCAGCAGCTCCTGCCACCTCGCCATCAGCTCGATGAGTAGAAGCGGATCGAGGTGACCGATCGGCTTGCGTCGAACCAGGGCGGGCCAGCCCGGTGGGATGGGCATGGGAAGGCCTGGGACCCAGCAGCAGCCGTTCCAGGGTGGCGCATTCGGATCCACCGAGAGGCGATGACGGTCGCTGAACGGGGGCGGAGGGACTGCGGAGACCAAGGCCAGCGGCGCGAATGGAAGAAGAAGTTGAAGAACTACCCAGCCAGGCAAGGGCGGCATGCGGCGGCATCAGCCGTATGCAGGCCCAGCGAGCCCTGAACGTTTGACCACTGGCAAGACCCGCGGGCCATGTGGTTGAAAGCGGATGCGCGCGAGATCGGCATCGCCGAGCCTCCTCGGCCAGCCGCTCGCGTACCACATCGGCGAGCAGGGATTGATGCTGCGCCTACGGTGGGGCGGTGGGCACACCCAGGCTTCGTAGGTGTCGTCGTAGCGGCCGTGAGGCACCCGCATCGAGGGATGGTGCGGGTCCCCGGCCACCAGCGCGTAGCTGGCGTAGCGCAGGAAGTAGTCCATGTCGCGCATGGGCAAGCGGACAGGCCGGGGCCGGGGGTGTGAGGCGTTGCCGCCGGGCAGCAAACAGCTCGGGATCCTGGCGCGAACAGCCGGGCTGGCTTCGCGGACGATTTTCGGCGGCCTCACGGTTGATCATCTCGGCGGCCGCCAGGCGCGCCTGAGCCTCGGAGAAATAGCGGAGATCCGCTCGATTCGCATCGCGATCGAAGTAGCGCCCCAGCTGCGTCCATAACCCCGGACCCAATCAGGCGTAAGCGTTCGCGCATGAACAGGTGAGATCGATAGACCTTGCACGGAAACTAGCATCTGGGAATTGCCCAGACCCTGTCCAGCCATGGGATTTCAAAGAAACCTGACAGAAAGGGTTGACGCAGGCCCTTCGGCCTGATTTCCCCGGATTGACGCCCCCTCCGTGGTCTTCACAATGACCGCAGGCCCCAACACCCCCGCCGCCCCTCCCCTGCCAGCCCAGCTCCAAGCTAGCGACGTTCTTGCCCAGGTGCGGCGAGCGGAGCGGATCGAGCTTATCTGATCTCAAATCAGCGATTGCACGGCAAGTGGCAGCACCTCCCATGCCCCTGACCTGCTGGATGCCGCCAGCTTTCAAACGCCGGCATCCGCCTTCGATGGCTCTTCGATCCGGAGGCGGAGTCGATCACGAATTCTGATAGGCGTGGTGCCGGGATCCAGCACGCCTGGATCCGATTCCTCTTCTGCCGGCCACCGCACCCTCAGCCTGATCTGTCCATCCAGGACCCGCGCACCGGCGAGCCCTTATGGGCGCTGCCCCGTCGATCGCCGCGCAAGGCCCTGGCCTGCCTGGATGCAACCGTGCCTGGCTGATACGGCCGTCTCGCCCGGGAGCCGGAAATTCTTTTTGTTCGACGACGTTCCGTACGGACTCCAGCCGCCAGTGGCGCTTCTACTAGCGTGGATTCAATCGGAAAGCGGGCTGGAACTCAGGCCGACTCGAGGAAGGCGGTCAACCTGCCAACAAATCCTCAAGCAGAAGGAGGGTTATTTCCCGTCGCTCCCAACGACACCTCTCCATGGCTACATCCCTGCAAGTATGAAATGCTGCTGACCAGGCCCAGCTGGGGCTGCCGATCGAAAAAGCACCACCATGAGGTGGCGCCCGCCGGCCAGCAGGAACTGGGTTGTCGCGAGTGCGCGAGCTGATCCACAGCGGCCCGACAACGTCCAGACCTACAAATACGTGGTGGCAAACGTGGCCAGAAAATATGGTCCGCACCGCCCATACCTTATCATGCGCGCCAAGCGCCGTGTTTACGGCACGACCACAGCGACAGCGGCATGCACCGGCTGCCAGCCCAAAGCTCTCGGTCAAGGGCGGCCCCAACCGCTGTTCTTCGGCAACGGGACCTACGCCAACCTCTCCCAGACAGGCCCGCTGGTACATCGGCGGCCGGCGCTGAAGCATTGCCCCCTCCTTTCTGGCCTCAACCAACCCCGCCCCAACAGCTACAAGCGCCTGGTGCCGGGCTTCGAAGGCGCCCGGTTGAAACCTGTGTCATTCCCAGCACCGCTCCCGCCGCCGTGGGCATCCCGCTGAGCCGGAGGCCAACCGGCGGCAAAACGCCTCGAAGTCCGCAGCGGTGGATGCCCTGGCCAATCCCCTACCTGGCCTTCAGCGCCCTGCTGCTGGACCGGCCCGACGGCATTCGCCCAGCAGAATCGACCCGGGCGAGGCCATCGACCAGGATCTGTTCTGAGCTCACAGCCGAGGCAGAAACATCCCAAATGACCATGGGCCCGGGATTCCCAACCGTGCCGGTTCACTTGGAAGCGGCCCTGGGAGGCTCTCTCGGCCGATAACGGCCGTACCTTGCTCTATCCCGTGATGTCTTCGAGTTGGACCTGTGCGCGGAGCACTTGCGCGATGACACCCTTAAATTTGCATGAAGAGTTCCAGGAGCTGCGCCAGCTGGCCCCACCCCCCACCGAATTCAGGCTCTACTACGGACGGCCTAGCCCCCATCAACGTCTCGCCTTCTAAAGTCTGACCCTCGCGGCACCGGTTGCGATCCGTTGGAATGGATGGACGCCATTCACAGTTTCAGGGCCTCAGACTCCAGACCGATGCCCGTCCGGTCAGCAAATTCGACCCTACCAGCGCTGCAGCAGGGCAAAAAGCCTGGTGGGCCTGGCCCTATAAGGGAAAGCAGCAGCCAGCTGCTGAGTTTGATGGCGCCCCAGAGGCGTTCCCCAGACAATTCCACTTCGCCAACCGGGCCGCTCGACCAGTTCCGCAGCTCGATGGAGCGGCCGGGCTGGAGCGTCGACTGCAGGACGCCGAGCGCGGCATCTACCCCTCCTCCCTGGCTCCTTTGATGCCCCCTGGCTTGACTGGGCGACCCGCTACCGCTGGTCTGGGCTGGATCTGGCCCAACATCTGGAACCGCCGCAGCCAGCGCGATGTGCGCGACCTGCCCAGACGATCGATCCTGCTGACTCCCCAGTTACTACCTCCAGAACTTCCACCATAGACCGACGGCTACCTGAGCGATCGCTCGCCGCCCTTCTACGACCATGCAGTGGAATCCTGTTCAACGGCACGGCCGATTCCGATGCACGCCGCCGTTGCTGGCGCCGTGCAGCGGGTCTGCGCGCCTTCAGCGGCCGCAGCCCCCGGCCAGTTGGGGTGCTGGATGTTGGCCACCGGCACCGGCCCGTACCCTGCGCAGCTCGCGCGCCCGCCCTGCCTGAGTGTTTGCAGCTGGTGGGCCTGGATGCTCTTCCACCGCCTACCTGCCGCGCAGGCGAACGCTGCCTGTCCAGCTGCCCGAGGAACTGCCCAAACTGGGCAGGGCATATGCCGAGACCATGCCCTTTCGCCGACTGCAGCCTTCCAGGCGGTGAGCTGGCATTTCCTACCTGCACGAGCTGCCCGAGCGAGGCCCCTAGAACGTGATAGACGAATGTTTCCGCAGTGCTCGAACCGGCGGCACCCTGGTGGCTTGGCCGATTCGGTTGCAGCATGGCCGACTCCCCTGTACTCATCGCGGCGATGGAGAACTTCGGGGCCGGATGTTCCACGAGCCCACTACCGCGATCATCGGTGATCGGATCGAGGGGCGGGCTCGAAGCAGGGCCGGCTCGGGCCATTCCGCGGCCGAAATCCCACTTCATGACCCGGTCTGGAGAGCGAGCACAAGCCGCCAGCCCTGATCGGCCAGCGGCCCAGGATTGTCAGCGCCGACGAGCAGGCCACCAGGCCAGCAGCATGCTCGCCGCCGCCCAACCGCAGGCTTCCAGAAGGCCTGCCCCTCGCGCAAAACCGCTGCGAAGCGGCGATGCAAGGGGAATCCGCAAACCGCTGGCCCAGTCTTTCCAGACGTTGACGCATCGGCGGGCCGTGCATTTGGCTGGTGTCGCGAGGGCCCGAGCTTTCGCCAACGGCCGTCCACCACCGCCAGCAGGAGCGCGAGGCTGTGCAATCCAAGCCACGGGCACGGTTGAGCCCAACTAGGGTTCGAGGGTGCGCAACCCATGGGGCATGGCGCCAGGATGGATCCCCTTGCCCCCCGCGTCCAGTGACGCTCCTCCCCTGAAACCTCCCCTCCAGCCGTCGGCCCCAGGCCAACCGCCCTGGCCGAGGGCAGCCGGGAGACTGGCCGAGGAGCTGGCACAGGCTGCTGGCGATCGAGGGAAGCGCGATGGCATGCCGGCTCAAAGCTTCAGAAAACGCGCCGTGGCGCCGAGCAGATCGCGGCGGCCTTGGCAACTGCTCAGCGCGCCGACAGCCCCCTAACCCGAACTGGCCGGTGAACGGGCAGGCGCGGAGCATCGCCCGGCTTGAAACATGGCTGGCCTGGCTGAAGGGGGATCTTCAAGACCCGGGCTGCCCCAGCCACGGCCGTTGAGACCAGCCGCTTAAAACCCGCTGTTCGTTAATCGCCGGCCCGCGGCAGGCGAGCTGCAAGCGGTTGCCTACGCCGCCCAGCCCGCACATTCATCAAAACGAGTGCGTGAATTCAGGAAAAAAAACCCCGGGCCGCAACAGCTTCCGGGCTGGCTGGCCAAGTCGGCGCAGCGGCGATCCAAGAACGAAACGCCGAGGCCATCATCCTGGATCTGCCAGATGATCCACGGGGCGAGAGGATCCGGCGTATAATGCCGCAGGCATGGTTGGGGTCGTTGCCCATTGCCATGGCGTCCGGCATCACCAGGGCCTCCTGGCAGGGCCCCAGATGCAGATCCCGCCAGATTCGCTTGACTTGGCCAGGGCTCCAGCAGCAACCCTAGCAGGGGGCCGAGCTGTGAGGTGGATGGAATGAGAAATCGGTCCAGCGACACTGGTGGGGGTGTCAAACGCCGGGCATTCCACTGCTTTGTTCACTGAAGTTGAAACCTTAACAACTCAGGCTTCAACTGGGTTGGCGCTTGTTGTAAACCTGGATGCAGAGGGCAACGCATCGAATCAGGCGCACCCCGCGCAGCTGGTGATCAGCGGCATGTGCCTTTCAGGCGGCCTGCAGCACCAGGTGAACCCCGGAAGGGATGAGCGGGTTCCAGGTGCCGCCGCGGTTTTCCAGCCCAGCTCGGCCAGAGCAGGGGCCAGCGCCCGCCGACGCTGCGCAAACGAGGCGTGCCTGCAGCCGAAAAACCGAAGCGTCCCAGCGAATAACAGACCCAGAGCGGTCGAGGCTGACCAGATCGACCGCACTATCGCCGGGCACTTCGCTGAAATAGGACCATCTTGAGCCCGCATGACTCGCAGCTGGGGCCGGGCGAGCGGCGGAGCAGGTTGGCCACTTGCGTGAGTCGATCGGCTTTCCTCGAAGCGTTGCGGGACAGGGCGCTTGCAGGGGCTCGTAATCGATGCCCTCGGCACTCGGCACCTCCAGCCAGCCCTGGGGATAGCGGGAGAGGAATGCCGCTGCCAGGCTGATCGTTATTTCGCGCAGCAACAGCTGGACAGGGCGCCAGCGGGCCCAGTTCGTCGCTATTTGGCATCGAGCCACCAAGGCCATTCAAGCAGCAGCGGTCGCACCTTCCCCAGCTCGCCCTTCGAGCTGGGGGCAGAAGGCTGCGGCGGCTGCCTGTGAGCTCCGGGCCCAAAAAACCCGGCCTCCCAACAACTTGTTACGGCACGACAGGCTGGTGGCGGAGGGTCCTGAGATCATGACGTGGTTCAGCCGGCGGATCGGGGCTGGCGCTGGCCCACTATGTCAGGGCAGGACGGTCCGGGTCGGGTGGTGGCGGAGCGGCTGGGCGATCGAGCCCCTTCCTGGCCGCGGCCGGCCCCATCGTTATGCCCGCAGCCCCGCCGAGTTAACGCAACGTGGCCAACATTCCCCCGGCGTCCCACAAACCTGCCCTTTTAGCGACGTATGCAGGCGGGCCCGAGATCGCACGCTCTACAAAGCAACGGGGTCGTCAGCAGCCGTGCATGCTGCGGACTGGCCCCGGGTGCGGTCCCGCGTCTCTGGCCGACCTGGCGGAAAGCCGGAAGGGCCCTCCAGGCCGGTTGCCGCGGCGAGGCCGGAACGGGCGGCTTGCCGTTGCGCCCCATTGCTGGCGCGGTGGCTGCGTTCAGCGAGCCTCGGCAGGGCTGGCGTGACCATCGACCTTGCCGTTCTGCTCTGGAAGGGGCTAACAAGGTGTATCGCCCACTGGGTGCTGGCCGGTCCAATTCGAGCAAGCCTGGCCCTTGCGCTGCTGGGGCGGCACGCACGGACGGCAAGGACCGACCTGCTGCTGGAGTTGCGAGCGCCGCGCGTCGCGTGGTGGGATCCTCGCAAGGCCTGGCCCCACACCGTGGCAGCAGCTTCGCGGCCTCGGCCTGCCCCGCCCCAGCCGAGAAGCACCGAACACTTCGAAAATTCGCCTGGCCGCCAGGCTCGTTGCCTCGTTGGCCTGGACCGCCCAATTCTGGCTTGAGCGAGAGTGTTCAGGTGGGTCGCTGCCGGAATCCACTCGCCCACGCCTTTCTGGCGGCAGAGATCTGCAGGCAGCACCGCGGACTGGAGCTGCGCCGCCCTCGACGAGCGCGTGCGCGGCTCACGTGGCGGTGTACGGCAGCCAGAACGTGCGCCGCCCTGGCCGAGGCACGACCCGGATCGCCCGGCGGCTGGGACGGAGCGGACCCGGTTGGCCCTGGAGGCGATTGCGGCGGAGGACTGGGCCGTCGCCTGCCGCCAAGCTGGACATTTACGACCGTGTGTTACGATCACGAAGCCGCCAAACAAAGGCTATGCTGGCGAGTCGCGGAATCTGATGACGCTTGCCAACCCTGAGGCCGCCGGAGCTGTTGGCTGCAAGAAAGGGCCAGATCAGTGGCACTGCTTATAAGGAAGTCAAGCCGTTCGCTGCCACCTCCGTATGCGACGCGATTCAGTTCTTTTTCGTATGGCAGTGGATGAGCCCGTTGTTCCGAATCCCCTGGACCCGCTCCCTGCGTGTGAGACCGGCGCTACCGTCCTGTCGACGCTCAGGCAAACCAGCCTGTCGTTGGTCTCGAGAACCCGAGGCCCTGGCACCGGACTTACCGAGATCTCTCTCGGATATATGTACCTCGCCAGGAAGCTCGATAGCAAACGTTCCGCTCTGGCACTGTCGCTCGCGAGAGCACACCACCGGCCAACTGGCTCGATGAGGAAGGCCGAGACGCTACGCACAAGGGCCGCCATTTTGACTCTGATGCACCCGGGCCGCCCCACATCCGGTTGCATGCTGCCAAGAGCGTCAATGCAACTCTGATCTGGAACAGTCCTAGAACCCATAGCGCCGACCTCCAAAAAGTCCACCCAGTACGACTCCCTCCGTGAAAAACAGTGAGCACCGCGAATTAATGTCTTTCTCTTCGGACACTGGCTCATAGTGCCCTCCCCCGACATCCTCTAGACATTGCACGGATCCCGAGGCTTCTCCAAGCCTGTGACCGCTAGGGCTGTATCGCCGGGCAAGACGCGTCTAATCCATGCGGTCCGTGCGCTTAAAAGCGAGCACGCCGAGCCAACCGCGAGTCTCGCCGGCAAAGTGTGAGACCGCGAACTCCCCAAGAACGGCTGAAAAGCGGGGCAAAACGCCTGGGATGTTATCCGTACTTATCCCGCCGCTGATCGACCCCAAAAGTGGCCGCACATAAGTTGCAGCCTCGGTTCCGTCTCGTATGCACGGTCGACCACTATGTATATATGAATTCTACTGTTTTCGTGAACGAGCGTACCCACACCGGCGGTGCTCACGCGCCGCTAGTTCTTTTCCGTGTCTGCCGATTTGTACTTGAGTTGGCTTCCGATATCGCCCTGGACGCTGAGAGCCGCGCTGCTTCGCGCGCACGCCACTCTAGAGCATAGCTCGTGCCACGTCGAAGGCCCCCACTACGTCACAGATCTCGCGAAGCTTGCTCCCACGCATGCCTGCGCGGCTGGTGGAGTCCGCCATGCTTGGTTGGTCATGCGACAGCCCGTACACCCTTGTTGGTATATATAAAATCCCCTACGCATCGCTACGTCGACTTTGCGCCATGTGCGCTGTAGTATTCTGATACGAAAACCACCAGGCACTCGTGTGCGAAGCCCGAGCGGGCGAGGCGCTGTTCCATTGCGACTGTGTTGGAGCAGGGTTGGCGGTACTTCGAGCTGGCGTGAAGGAAGAGCCAGGGTCGCGTCGACGTATATGCGACGCACGCGAGCTGGGCATGGACTACCTGATACGCAGTTGTACATGAAGAACGGCCTCCCCTGATGGCATTGCTGAAAGTCGGGTCCGAAGATTGTGCGCGGCGGTGCAGGCGGCGGGCAGCTAGTTGAGTGTGCATACACGGCGCAGCCGCGCCTTGGGCACACGGCGTAGCCGATGGGAGTGCGCTCAGAGTGATCTTCGGAGACCCCGGCGCTGGGCCTCAGTGTGCAAGCGCCTCGCCTGTAAACGATGTGTCCGAGAGTCCCCGCCCTTCGATCTGCTCCCGTGCGGGCCGTGACGGCCTTTCGTAGCCATTTGCTTGTGCGGTGCTCGACCTCCTTCAAGAGCCGCTGAAAAAACCGGCCCTCTGACTTTTCCCCGAGTGGCGGTTGTTGCCGATTCTCGCCTGGGGCCGGCGTGTCCAGTGGCGCCGTTGCTCAGGTCCGGCGTGCTTCAATCACGGAACCTAACCGAAGCATTGAAGGCGCTTGCCTAAAGCTTTCCAACTGGTTTTCAAATTCTCGGGTGGTTTTGGGGGGCGGACAGCGTCCAACCGCTTTCGCTGTCGCCCCCTGCAGGCGAGAAAAGATCACTATGCTAAAGGAGCGGCCCGCGTATCATTCCTGTGCCTCGAGTGGTCCGCCTTGCAGATGGGGTCGCGTTGTCAAAAAGGACCTGGTTTAAGCTTCGTTGGTCTTCGCGATGGCAGGCGATTCCCCGATGACGCAGCAATCGCGTGTATGACGCCGCGGGGGCCGGAGGCGAGCCTCTTTGGTGTTTACTTGACGGGTATTCATGCAACCACGAAGAACCGCATGACAATGTTCGATTCCTTCGGTGACGCGTACTGCCGAACACTGCTACATCTCCGCTCAACAGTTGGCTGGTCGGTGTGTCCGCGCTGCGCTAGGATTGCGTGCGCTGCCTTCTTAGCCGGCCGCCGACAGACGGCGGTTAAGCATTGTAGCATGTTGCTGCCGCCGATGGAGTGCCCTCCGACCCAGATGTCATTGCACGTGCTGTGCCGATCAGTTTTGGCAGTCCCAATGTTCGTATGCGCCGATCGATGGGCCGAAAACCGTCGCTCCCGGAAAGTGAGATATTCAGGCACCACGGCGGTCGTGGAAGGCCCACGCGGGCATCGACGCGGTCGAGTTTGCAAAGAACCCGTCGCAAAAAAAGGTGCTGGGAGATTCTTCTTACCTCCATGGATCGAGACGGTTTACCAAACAGGAATTAACATTCCGTTGACGCGAGCCATCTCCGATTGCGAGTTTCCGTTCCTGTGATGCGCTTCCGGCGGGGTGGGCACCGGATCACTTGGTCGATGGGCGTTGACCAGGGCGGCGCTTCCTGCAGTCCTAGCAGCGTCAGATTTTTCACTTCGGCGAATTCCACGGTCTCGCGTCAGGCGTAACGAACATATGTCCGATGCCGGGTATCCCTATGAGGCTCGCATGGTTGCCGAAGATTTATGGTGCGACGATCCAGTCTCGGGAAAGCGTAGTTGCCCCAGAATCCCGTCTAAGCAGCTGGACCGCCGCCAACTGCTAGAGCCAATGGGCCTCGAGACACAGTGTGCTGAAAAGTTCGGCGCAACGAGGGCCTCGAAGCTCATATCAGGTTACTCTGCAAACGCGCGGCGTTAAGGACTCGACCAAAAGCAAAGTTGCACCTCAAAGGGCGGGGCGGATGTGCTGTATCACCTTCTCGTCATGCTTGCGTCGCGGAGAATGTGGGGCGTTGCGTCCGACCGCTCATTCGCGAACTCGACCCCGCCGCCAACACCGAAGCCGGGTTCTGGCTGTGAAAAAGACAATCTGCGGCTGACGCGCAACCTTAGGGTGGCGCAGTGCCGTCATTTACGGCATCACGACCGTGGAGGGCGTGCAAGCATCTTTGATCGCGGAACGGGTTCTACGCTGAGCTTCCCAAAAGCTCCCTGCTGAAACTCGATTTTCGGCGCAGTCATATCTTGAGCATCACAGCTAACACCCTTTGGCTTCCACCCATTGGCCGCAGCGAGCAGGTGCTGGACCCCAATTTGCATCCAGATAGTGCCAAGATCGGGACCGAATAACCCCAATGCGCTCCGTCCAACTCTACTTTCGGGACCGGGCGTCGAACCGCGAAATATATCGACCATATCGAACTGCCCTTCTATATCGGAACAGATCGCGCCAATGACAGTCGCATTCAAACGAAGGTAAAACAGTCCCGCATGCGCTGGATTGACCGGAACGAGATATCTTAGCCTTTCGTTAGCAAATACTGCCGAACATAAGTAGCTCGGCCGCGACGGGTTCATTGAGGCCCGACAACAGCAATGCGTTTTCGTATTTCTTTAAAAATCTGTCGCTCAGTCTGGAGTGTCGGAAGTAAGTGGCATATGGTCCTTACTAAACTTTAAATGCGCCCAAAAAAAAGCCGCCCTTCACGTTAAACGTGAGGCGGAAAGGTACGGAACACGAGGGACAGTAGGTGGATCAGCAGGAGTTCCCCAAGCCTGACTCCCTCAATGATAAGACAAATACAGAATTGATTTTGGCTTCTTTTCAAAGAGCTAGTCTCTGCTTGCACAATAGCGCGTGCCCAAAACTATGAGAGGACATCAGCTGTTTCACTTTCGCCATCCCCTTTAGCAACGATTAAAATAACTGCAAAGAAGGCCCGTCTGATCCGCCCCACCTTTCATTCGCCGATTTCGAACGTCATGTGTCTTTTCTTAA
>Ga0163217_1038446_pt1 | contig 11443 bp, 14 predicted proteins | sample SynspAceP_FD_185933 | JGI IMG/M metagenome (GOLD analysis project Ga0163217, IMG submission 185933) | Saline lake microbial communities from Ace Lake in Antarctica - Synechococcus sp. Ace-P (PacBio error correction) | ecosystem: Environmental > Aquatic > Non-marine Saline and Alkaline > Saline ... | reverse complement strand
CTGAACGGTGACGGCTTTTCGATCGGCTCCAACCGACCTCACCCAACTCACTGGCTGGATCGCGATTCAGGCTTCTGGTGGCCGATCTCTTTCGACGGCGTCACCCATCGTCAAGGACCGATGTATCCAATGGCGATCGCACACAGCCAGAGGCGTGCGCCGCAAGGAGTCGGGCATCTGCGGCCAGGCCCCGAGCGACTTATCCGAGGTTTGCCCGTTCCTGGTGGAGGCAAGCATCCGATTCGATCAGCCTGAATCCCGACGCGTCGTGGCCAGACCCGCCTGGCGATCCAGCCCTGGAGCGGGAGATGGGCCTGTGAGCGCTAAGCTGAAGCTGACGCCTTGCGGCGTCCCAACCTGTCACACGTTGGAGGGCGCACTTGCGGCACGCCGCACCCTCCCCTCTCGCCCATGGCTCAGCCATCGAATCGATCCGAACTGCTTGCTGCGGTAGGCAGCCTCAGGTGCGGTGTGGCCACTTGCTGGGCCCCGCAGGCTGCGAGCTGCCTCGTACTAGCGTTGTGCCTTGTAGGCTGGGGTGTGGATCGTGTGCTGCAGTGGCTTGCCTTCGGCCCCTGATCTCAGGCCTGACGCAGGGAGTTGATCGTTTCAACGCCTTCGGCCTGCCGCCTTGAGTCTTTGAGGCGGCCCTCATCATCGCCTGGCCAGTCGCTGCGCGAAGGACTGCCGGGTGGGCTCACATCTGTGCCACCCTGGGGGTGGTAACTCTCCGTCCGCGGAGTCACCACGGCTTGAATTGCACCTATACTTGGCCCACTCGGAGCTGGCCGGCGGCCTGCTCTTTCGGTGTGGTGGGCTGACTCTCAGGGGCCACCGATCGGTTTTCGGTCGTAGATCGCGTACCTTACACAGGACAAGCCGGGCGGCTGCGGATGGCGCCTGGCGGGTACTGGTGGCGCAGCCGAAGAAGCTATGCGCTGAACTGGACGCGGAGCAACCGCTGCAGGTACGGGCTCTCTCAGTGTGGCGATTCGCCTTGTGGGCTCTACGGGCGCACGGATCTCACCGCTGGGCACCGTTCCGAGTTACCTGGCGGTCAGTCGTATCGTTTGGCGCGCGTGGCCTGCGGCGGCCTTCCGCTCTAAGTGCATAAGCAGATCCATGGGGTCGCTTGGCCCTGGTCCGGCCGTTAGCCGAGATTCCCCTGGTGGAGATCACCTTCACCACCATTGCTGGCCGTACGGCTCCTTTGGCTGGCGGAATACCTGGACGTGTCCGTGGGGCTGGCCACCCTCTACGCTGTGTGGCGGAATCTGTAGATGTTCAAGTAGCGTTACGGTGCCCATGGACCGCGCAGTCTCGCCGAAGGGCACGCTCCCGGTTGAGGCCGGTGGGGTGTCGTTCTGGGAACTCACGCCGCCTTCGTGGTAACTCGCTGATCTTCCTGCTGATGGGATGCTGGAGGCGCACCAGACTTCACGAGGTTTGCTGTCCGATCGGCATCGGCCATTTGTTGGTCACTGCGGGGCGGGCCCTGTCACCTATCCTCTCTGCAGCCTGTTCCTGGCGTTCAGCGCTGAAGGTTGAAAACCAGCCACCACAACGTGGCTCTCGGGGCGCCTGCGCGGCGCCCTGGCCCTGCTCCTCTCGCTGGGGCGACTGCCCACCACACTCACCCTACGCGACGCCGTACGTGACTCCGTGGCCTTCGCCGTCGTGTGGCCTATTCAGTTGATGTGCAGGGGACTCTCGCACGCCGCTGATGCGCGCCCTCGCGAGATCGGACGCCAGCGCCGAACCTGATGAGGCCGCTCTTCCTGAGGCCAGCGGCTAAGCTTGAAGGAACCCAAGGCGATCGCCCCTGTCACAGATTGCGCAGGGCCTAGGAACGGGAGTTGGGTGAGTTGCAACGATTTGAAAGTGGAGCCAAGCGGAATTCGAGATTCGGCTGCGGTGGACCCCTGCATGCCATGCAGGTGCATCTACCATGCTGAGCTATGGGTCCCCTTTTCGGGTTCACATTACAGCTCGCGGCCCCTAGACCTGGCGCCAACGCACCGCTTCCCTTTGCACGGGCCCACCTGTTCGGGGCCCTCGATCCAAGCAGGCGAGCATTAGCGGTGTTGGCGCTTCACGGCGCCACGCGATGCGCGGCGTTGCCGGGGAAATGCCTTGAGGCGTGTGTTCCCGCGGCCCTCCACCATGGCGGCCGACGATCGTGCCGGCCTGAGCGGCTGGGCTTCGTTGACGGGCCATTCAAGACCACATGCCCATCGTCGATGTGGGCGGCCATCATGCTGTCCCGTTCACGGATAGGGGCGAAACAGGCCCGGGGTATCCGAGCAGGGTCTTGTGAGATCGAGCGCGTCCTGGATGCTCATCGAGGGCTTCCACAAGCCGCCAGCCGCCCACGGTGGCCCCAACATGGGGAATCCCTGGAGATGGCACCCAGCAGCTGCAGGTGCGCCTGCCCTCCTGCCAGGTGATCAGCCCTTTCTGCCTGCAGGTGGGGCGCGAGCGGGCTCTGGATCGGCGCGCGGCGAGCGGGCAAGCCCATCGCCGTCCATTCATCTGGCGATCGAGGGGCTGTGCGGAATGGCTAGTCGATGTAACTGGCCAGGCCACTCGTAGAGTCTCCTGCTGGGCCGAGGTGAGCGTTGCGCTGGGGAGCAGCGAATCCGAATTCTGAAGGAAGATCACCAAGCTGCCCTCAACACCGGTCATACATTTGTGCACTAATTTGGCGCGCATATGTTCAGCCCCCGGCAGGAAGTCAGAGGGCCCGCCCAGCAGAGCGGCGCAGCGCCTGGCTGTGAGCGATGAGTCTGTGTCGCCTGGTCGAACTCCGGCTGGCGGGCCCATCGATGACCGCCGCGCTGATTTCGCTCACCGCGGTGGCCGGCAGGCGAATGCAGTCCCGGGATATGCCGACGGATCGGCCCGCCGCCAGCAGGGCTTCATCGAGGCAAAGCCGGCGAAGGCCTGGCTCGCCGTTGCCGTTGTTCTGCTCCTGCCCATCGGAGCCCAGCACATCGGGGTGTAGAGGGGTGCGGGCACCCGCACCACGGCAAGCCACGGAATCGGTGGTCAGCTCCAGGCTGGCAACGCCCCGCAGCCAGGGCCCTGGCCTGCTCCAGACGGCTGAATTCAGCTTGAAGCCAGCTGGAGACGGCGATTCTGCACCTACCCCCAGCAGGGCTCCGCAGGAGCAGCAGCGAGTGGGGCCACGTTGTTGCCCATCGCCCACGTAGGCCAAGGGCCAACAGGCCACGAGGGCTGCCGAAGCATCTGTTGGAGGGTCAAAAAATCAGCCAGGGTGTCTGGGCAGGGAGTGCTCCCAGTTCGGTGGGAGGGCATTGTATCCACGGGATTCGAGGGCCAGGCGCGTTAGATCAGGAGATCCTGCTGGCGGCGGAAGGTGGCTGATGCCGCAGGGCATCCACGTAGCGGTCTGAGCACCCCGGGCCGGTGTCGGCGCATCGGCTTTCGCCAGCGGCCCCACCTGGTGACAGGCGGGTGAGATCATGTCGGGGGCCACCGAGGCGGGCCATGGCCACCGAAAAAACTCAGCCCGGGTGCGGGTTGAGGGCCTTGGTGAAGATCAGACCTAGCTGCGGCCCTTTCAGATCCGAATTTCTGGCGGGCGACCACGTCCTGAGCTCATCCGCCAGTTTTGCAGCAAGCTTTGGGCCTCCAGAGCATGAGATCGGCCGCAGGGAAGGAGAGCAGGTCAAACGTCCCCGCAGGGCTGCAAGGCGGAACGGGTGTGGTGATCGGAGGGGCTCATGACCCCATTTCCAAAGATCCCTTAATCCGGGTCAGGGCGCGTCCGGCGGTGCAAGACCGGTGGTGGCCTTGTGTCGTTCCTTTGGAAAACCAGCCCAAGCTCAGCCGGCCACGCGGCTGGTTCAGCCTCGCGGGCCTCTCCCGGCAGCTGAGCAGCCCCCGGCAGGTGGGCGGAGGCAGCAGGTTTTGACGATCATCGCCCTCGATTCACCTCTTTTCGAAGGATGCTTGCCGGCCGATGTCATCGAGCATGGGAGCGGTTGTCGTGCCAGTGATCGTGAGGGGCCCGGTCAATGGGCCCGGACTCCACCAGGCGCGCGACTACCTTGTCGATCGCCTGGGCCGTGGCATCGCTCACAGAGCGGCGCGGGGTTGGAGCCGCCGCCAAGAAAAGCGATTGCCACCCTGTTTGTCCTAGGGCCAGGGTGCCAAGCGTTGTTCGCTCATCCGTTAGGTCCCGACCATCTGTTCGGCGAATGTCGGTGGCCCGCTGCAGGTCGGTTGGCGGCGCCGGTGGTGACTTCACCAAACACGTCTCCTCAGCCGAGCGGCCCCTCGCCAGCCGAGCGGTGGCGAAATCTGGACCTTCAAGTTCTTTCCTTGGATGTTGGAGAAAACCGTCTTCTGGGGCAACGTTCAGCGTGTAACCGAGGGCGCTCATGCCCCGGGGCACGATCGAGATCTGCCACCTTGCTGCCACCCGGGCATCAGGTGCCAACGATGGCGTGACCCACGCGTGGAACGCCATCACGCGCTTCTCAGGCGTTTGGAGCAACCCTGTGCGCTTCTTAAAAACGCGGTCACCTACCGGCTTTCGATTCGCCTCATGAGATTCTTTCTGCTCCACAGCCCGAAGCGCATGCCGCGTGCCCGCGAGCAGGCCGCTTCGTTAACCAGGTTGGCCAATCGGCGCGCCTCGAAGCCAGCTGGTGCCTGGGCGATGCGATCGAGATCGACAGGCACTCGGCCAGCTTCACGCCTTCTGGCATAGAATCGTAGAATCATTCTTGCGGCCGCGAGAGAATCGGGCCGATCGACAGCACCGGCTCCGTCCGAACGGGCCGGCCGCAGCAGCGCCAGCATCCAGCGTTTTCGGGCTGGTTGGTGGCGGGCCAGCACGATTCCACGGTTTGTCTTGGAAGCAAAGCGCATCCATCTCGGTGAGCAGTTGGTGCAGGGTCTGCTCGCGCTCGTCCGTTGCCGCCGGACACGCCCATCGAGCGCGGACGGGATTTGGCCGGATCGGCATTCGAGTTTCGTCAAGGAAGTGATTGCAGGGCGCTTTGTTCTTGGCCTTGCTCGAACAGGTCGCGCACCCGAGCCGGCCGCGCGGCGCCGACCAAAGAGTTCGGACGAATTCAGGAGCCCGAGATGATGAAGAGCGGAACTTCGGCCTCACCGGCCACCGCCTTGGAGTAAGGAGTGTCTTGCCTAGAGTGCCGGGCAGGCCCACCAGCAGCACCCCTTTGGGGGATGCGGGCGACCGATCCGCCGTGTAACGCTCGGGTTTTTTGAGGACAAGTCAACGATTATCAGCAGTTCAGCCTTGGCCTCATCCCAAAACCGGCCAATGCATCGGCGGAAGGGTGAGCGCGCGACTTCGCCTCATCGGGCACGGTAGACCCGGCCTTGGATTTGGTGAAGCTTCAACGCCCGCTGGGCTCCGCCGCGACCATCTGGCGCGTCGCGCGAAAGACTGCAGCACCAGGATTTGAAGATCAGCGCGCAAGCACCCAGCTCAGCAGCGCGCGTGGTTGTAAGAAGTTGGGCCGCTTCGGCGGCGGCGGCGCGAATGTCAAAACGCCCTTCCTGCTCCAGGCGCTGCGCGGGCCAAATCCAGTGAGATCGGCGGTATGTCAGCCAGCACGAGGGGCTTCCCTTCCGGATGCCATTGCTGAGCTCGCTAGCTGGGAATCTGGTTTCGCTGGGTGATGATAGCCCGCTTGACTGTCGCCGTCGATTCACCTGATCGATGAACAACGAATAGGGCGACCCGTTGCACCTGGGCGGGCTTTGACTGGAGCAGGGAAGTTTGCTTGAAACAGCAGCAACACGCCGAAGCCGATCAACACGGAGGTTGATGTCCGAATCGCGGTTGGGGCGGATGTCGTCTGGCGGGCAGGGCATGGGTGTGCGGCGCTGTGAATGGGGGCCAGCTTGAGCCGAGCCACCGCGGCCATGCCGTCGGGGCGGGGGTAAGAGAATACCGAACGTGATCTTGCTTTCTTCCCATGTGTGGTCGCTGATCGCTGTCAGCACCGAGTTGCGACCAAACTGCCGCGCTGTCTGCCGACAGCCTGCCCGGCTTGCCGCTGGCCGCGATTACGCCCGCGATGACGAGGTAGCAGGCCCGGGTCAGCGGTGCTGGGCCTGGCGCCAGGAACCATGGGGCCAGATTCGGCGCAGCCTGACTTGCTCTGGTGGGTTTGCTGCCGAATGGTTCCAAGGAGTCCACTGGCGCACCCCCGATCAATGCCGCAGCGAAACCGTGGCAACCAGCAGCTCCTTCCGGGGCCCCTTGGCCGCCAAATCGCCAGCTGCCTGGCGCGGCTTGATGGCTTTTGATGATGGGAAAGGTCCGCCCGTGCCGGGCGCAAGCAGCCCTGGCTATCCGCCGCCCGCGACCGGCGGGCCGGTTCTGGCGTGTGCCCGGCGCTCTGCGGACCGTTTGGATCGAGCCGATGGCAGTGAGGTGGAAAGCTGTGCCTTGCTCGACCACCGACGCGAACGGCTGGTTGCCCCGATCCGATGGCCGCGTGCCGGTGATTCCCTGCCCGCCGGCTTGTGAAGAGGCCTGGGCTGGCGCGCTGCCGATGGCCCCGGACTGCTGCCTGGAGCCGATTGTGGCTGCTGGGATCCCCGGGCTGGGAAGCGCTGGCCGTTGGCGCCAGTTTTCCATCAGCTTGATCTGCTCGGCTGAACGTTTCGAGGGACAGGCTCCAGGAACTGGCTTCCACTGCTCGAACGGTGTCCCGTCCGACTGAACACCTGGTTCAGGCCCGATTTCCAACGCGCTTCTGCCCGCGTCGCGCGAACTTGCGTCGCCGGTCATCGCTTTTACCGGGAACCCTGCTGCTACTGCTGCTGCTGGTGATGGTCTGTCTGCCCTACCCCAGGACCCCTGCGCTGGCGGGGGCCTGGGCCTTACAGGCCTGACCACTGTTGCTCCGCTTGTCTCCTCCCCTGGAAAGGCACACGCCGCCACGGTGGCCGGGGCCATTCGGCTGGACGCTGGCCCTACCGCTGTTGGTACTGCGACGCTCGTCTCCAGCTGGTTCTGGTATTTTCACACCGGTGGTGAACAACAAAGCGGTTCTGCCGGTTTGATGGGGCTCTGATGTCCATGTTCTGTGGCCTGGAGCCTGCTGCGGCTGTGGGATATATGGCCGAAGAAGAGCGGCGGATCAACGGCCAGTGCTGATGGGGGCGGTGGCCGTATTCTTGCTGCTGGGGGCTCACCGCCGGCATGCTGTTGACGTGCTCGAAAACGGCTGCAACCGGGCAGCCAGCAGTTCCCAACAGGCCCTTGGTCGTGACGCTGCCAATCAGCTGGCGAGCGGAGAACCCTTTCAGAGGGATTCTGGGATGTGGATTTGTGCGTCTCAAACTACTTCGCCTCGGCACAATCACCCAAACAGTTCGGCTACGGCGATGTGTTGCCCACCACGCCGATCGGCCCAGATCACCAGCATTCGGGCTTCGGTGATTGGACCTTTCTACCTGGCGTTGGTGATGGGGCTTGTGATCGAGCCGCTTCACCATGCAGGGACAGATCGCTGATTAGTTTCTGCAACCGCCGGCATGCGGGCACTGCATCGAAGCCCAAATTCACGCGTAAGACAGGCAATTCTGGCGCCGCCGCCAGCCTGAGCCTCCAGCAACTCGATGCCTTTGCTGCCCGGCCACAGCCTTCAACCACAAGTGCAGGCCAGGTTGAGAGCGAGCACTCGAGCTGGCTGATTTCCTCATGCTGGCCCGAGGCGAAAGGCCTTACGCCGTGGAAGAAAACAGACTGCTGCTTCGAAGCCCAGGCGAACGCGAAGTAATGCCCAGGCGGGGGGCCAGCTGAAGTTGTTGGAGCAACGGGGGCTGGTGACGAGCGCAGTCCGGAGGTCTGCGCAATTGCAGTTCCCGGCCTGAGCGGCCGTTGGGTTCAGCTGGATCCAGCCCGGCGGCGGCCGGATGCTGCGTTCCTGCTGCAGGCTTGCGCTGGCCAGATGGCGACTGACCACGCAAGCAACAAAGCCAAGTGGAGCGCAAACGCCAGACAGCTACGCTGGATCGGGACGGGGCCAGCTGGACGGGGAACCGCCGCGCCGGCCCGCGGCCTGACGGAGGCCTGGCCGGGGCCCAGGGGCATTGCTGGCACTTGGCCGGCAGGACCGATGCGACCGAGCCAGACTCCTGTCCACGGGCGCACCGATTCCAACTTCCGCAAGGCGGGGACAGACATCGTCGAAATCGGGCGAAGGAGTCAGGGAACGCAGGTTGAAGGTTTAGGTTTGCAGGGCCGTCAAACCTTCGCCCGGTTCCTGAACATCCAGCAGAAGGCGGCGAAAACTCACCAGCAAACCGGAGCATGGCCCTATCCCAGACTCACACCCGGGCGGTGAGATAGATAGGGAAGCAGACTCGGCAGTAAAGCGCCACTAGGCTTTATCAAGTATGAAACACGGAAAGGCCAGCACCAGGGGTCGCCGCGCCAGAAAACCTGATCACGGTCAAGCTATCCCCACCAGCAAGACAGCCACGCCGGAAATCCATTGGTGCCGCCTGCGCCAGAACAGCCAGGACCGGAATTCGCCATCAGGTAGGCCCGAGCCAGACGGCCATGTAGTCGAAACGGTCTTTGTCCGGAGCACCAAGCCAGGAGTAGGGGCAGATTAACCAGACGGCTGTCTCCCGAAAAGGTGGCCGAAATCAACTGTGACTGAAGGGCGCAGTCGGTTTTTTGTCTCCAAGTCTGTCCGTGCTGCAACACCTTCATTCACTGAGGGATTTACATTTTGGAGTGACGAGGCATGCATCAGCGAGACAGATGGCCGTGTCCGTTCGCTCGTTGAGGGGGAAAATCCACTCTCCTGGGCCGTCCCCTACGACAGCCTCAGCACAAGCATCGAGTTCTTTTCTGGATGGCGAGTCGCTCAGGGGGTATCGAGTCGAGAAAATGCCGCATCCGAGGCGGACTCATCCCGTCAAGCGATTGGAACGCGTTGGCTTCCGCGAATGCTGGCTCGGTGTATGCCTCCGATCGATCTGAAGCCCGCCTTCGGGCCGTTTCCTGTCCTTTTCTGGAGCGGGAGGAGATAGCCGATCCTCTGGGCGAGGGGAATCTGGGAGCCGCGCCCACTGCCGCGGTGAGCTGGGTCAGCTCTGCCGCCGTCGGACCATATCGGCCGAGAGCTTGCGCGCGCTAATTCCTCAACAGCAGCAATGCGTTGGCCTATCGGGCCACAACGCGCACCAGTGGCATGACTGAACGTCGCGCCAAGACGTCCCTAACAGTTGCCAGCTGCGACCCTCGGAACGGCCACCTGCGGAGAGTATGTCCAGGAACGGCTTTTCTGGCCCAGATCACCCGCCCGAACGGTGATGTCGTGCCGGGTCCTGTCTACAAAGCTGGATCCGCCGCAAGGCTATCGGTCGTCGTCAGGAACCGGCTATGGGGCGACTCCCGGGTGGAGCCCGAGCAGATCTCGAACCCGGCTTCCGTATCGAGTTTTTCTGATGATGCGTCGATGCGGATCTTCTCATTTGAGGCAGGGATCTATCAGGCTCTCTATGTTCGGGCCGTTGGAGCCGTTGAAACGGGGAACTTGTCGGCCGTGCCTGCGCCAACTGGGCGTGCCCTACGTGTTCCATCGCGCAAGCGGCGCCCAGGGCAAGCGGCAAAGAACTCCTCACCCGCGGAGGTCGATGATTTGCGCAGACGGCCGGCCGTAGTGTTGACGATCGCGCCATTCCGGGCCATTGGAAGGCGACGCTCATCGCGTGGGGGCTCAAGACTTCAGCGATGACGCTTCGTTGGAGCGCACCACTCCGATTCGACCCTGCTGCCTGCAACCTGCCCCGCCATTGCAGGGCCATGGAAACAGCCACGCGATCGAAGAACGGCCCCCCACTGACCGGACATGGCTGCAGGGCGGCTTCGTCGATGCGATCGGCCGTGCACGACGATCGACCACCGCGTTCACTGCTCAAGCGGCGCAGATCCCTGGACCTGGGACAGGCGAGGCTGAGGATGTGCACAACACGCTCAACTCCGCATCGGACACGAGGCCTGAGGCATGCTTCTTCTTGCGAACCCGCTAAAGCCCTCGGCGTAAGCGCGCGGGGTCGAATGTGAAAACACCCAAACGGGCTGCTGCGTGAGTACTTCCCACAAGTACTGATTTGTCCCGGCACCACTCGCCGTAACGAGCTTGAGTGCCGTCGCCCTGTGGCACTCAATACACGCCACGCAAAACCCTCGTGATGGGGAGCCCTTGAGAGGCCTGACAATCATCTTGAGGGCTTTGTGAAATCCCCTTTCTAATTTCCGACTGGCCTGTCCTCGCGATCGCTGCGCATCGGACCTTAAGCTACAGATCTGGCATTCCTGGTTCCCTGAAAAAACCATCTGTGCATACATGGCTTTGGAATCCATAGACCCGTCTGTTAATGAAACGATCATCATAGTGAAGCCGTGTGAATCCTTTGTTCCCTCTGAACAGAACCGCCTTGGCGGCAACGCGGAGCGGCGTATCAGGCCACCACAAATTGCCCGACTGAGGTGGAACCCGCCGCAAGCGGGGCGGGGCCCAGCCGCTGCTGCGTTCGTTACTAAGCTGAGATCCAGCGAAAAGAAATTTAAAATGATGCAGTCTGAGAAAAACCTCGTATCTACAAGCCCTTATTGTCCTTTTCCAAACCGGTGTTGCCGACACCGGTGGAATCCACTCCAGTCAGCACGCCGGGAACGGCGCCGACCCGGCGCATCGGCAGATTCCATTGGCCAGGCGAAACAGAACTGGATACCCAACCAACTCCTTGGGCCCCAGGGGCCAACCAGCTCAAGTATCATCATCGTATCTATGTCTCCACGAGCCAAGCCCGGTGCTCCAATGGGCCATACCGTGTCGTCGCGTATAATGCTATTCATGTCGATCGGCGAGAGGCTGAGGCATGGTGCCCATTTTTGTCGTCCCATGGATGCGCACGGGCCAGAATGGACGCAAACCAGGGCCGAGAATGGCCGGCCGGTGACGTGTGCTGCGGCGTGGCCTCCGCGGCTGCTGTGGCGCGTCAAGGGCGGACCCCCATTTGTGCTGGTCGGGGTCCTCGTTGGAGCTGCTCGCTGGCGGGGATACCATAGGTCTGCTGTTCCTTTGCAGGTGCTCGAAACCTTCCAGCCCAGCCCAACCCTAGCTAGGCCTGTGGCCGCCCGACCGCCGCGTTAGCCACTGGATTGGCCTTTTGAGCCCTGGCTCTCGGGGCCGCAGCTCTGCGTAATGGTAAAGGTGTGGCCCCATTACTTCGACTGGGTGGTGGGAAAATGCAGGGCGGATTCATATCTATAGCTCTCTGTGGGCAACGTACCCGAGCCAAACCCAAGCGCCTTTTCGCCGTGCCGCCCTTGTGGGGGGGGCCCCCGGTGGGGGTGGGTATGGCCCTCTTATTTCCAATTTCCCCTTCTGGGTGTCCCTTCCCCTTCTAC
>Ga0163217_1111337_pt1 | contig 11444 bp, 13 predicted proteins | sample SynspAceP_FD_185933 | JGI IMG/M metagenome (GOLD analysis project Ga0163217, IMG submission 185933) | Saline lake microbial communities from Ace Lake in Antarctica - Synechococcus sp. Ace-P (PacBio error correction) | ecosystem: Environmental > Aquatic > Non-marine Saline and Alkaline > Saline ... | reverse complement strand
TTTCCCGCTTTTTGAAAGCCCTCTTTGGCGATAGCGCAAGCAGCGATTAATTCAACAACCTAATAGGACCACACGTGTGTACTACTCTGAGGAGGAACATAACTAAATGCTTAAAAAAAAATCCGGTCGCTTCTATATGTTCTGTTGTGTGCGCGGGGGTTGCGGCGGTATGCAAGCCAGATGCAAGACGGGAGGGGAAAAAACCCAACACCCACCCACCCAAATCCGTGACGACTCAACAAAGATGCGATGCTAAGTACCCATACAAATTGGCCAACGAACATGCTAGGTTTAGAAACCCACAATAGTGGGGATTATTTCGGTGCACTGGCTCCCACCCGTTCCCGGTCTTTGCTCGTGGCGCTGGAAATGGAATCAATTACTAGTATCGGCGTGGTCGGAACTCTGGCTACAATACGCCCCCTCACGGCCGGGGTTTCGTGACACTGCTTCAGCGCGGCTCTACGACGGCCTGGCGCGTGTCGGGGGCCGCGCCGAGGACGTCTATGTGCTCCAGACCGGAGACTCCCTTCGGCCCCGCTGATAGCTACATATCCCACCAGTCAGCAGCAACGCGCGTTCCTTGGAATCATGGTGCCCGGCGAGGACAGCCCTTCTACAACCAGGACATTGAGGATCTGGATCTTCAAGGGCCACCCCCCGTGCTTCCTCCTTTTCGCACCAAGGGAACCATTGGGCTGGCCCACTCCGATGAGGGCCCTCGCATGGCTCGTCCCAGTTCTTTCTGTTCCCTGTTTACGCGGAACTCACCGCTGCCTCAACATGATCCGACGGCCGCTACGCCGCACTTCGGCTATGTGGTCGAGGCTTTTGAGGTGCGCGAGCGAGCTGACCGGGGAAGCGATTGGGCATTGTTAAAGCCAACCGTGGCTGGCGAAGGGGCCGAGAACCTGCGCCCCATGGCTGGGGCACCGATCCGGACCCTGGTGACCTGGGCGAATCAGGGCGTGCTGGACGGATCGCCGCTTTGGCCGGCCCGGACAGCGGCTCGATGATGATGCCGCCCTGCGGCAGGAACGCAGCGGGGTGTTTGATCGCTGCTCAACACCGGATAGTCTTGGTGGATAGGCGTTACAACTTCACGTGTATGCTCACCCTCTCTCGATCCGAGGATCTGGGCTTGGCAGCGCCGCAAGCCGCTAATCTCTCTGATCTGGCGGCGATGTGGCTGGGCCAGGAAGGTGACTCGGACTCTACCGTCGGCCTGTCCGTGGGCGCCACCGCCACATCCGTGAGCTGGGTGGCGGGGGTGTACGGGGCGTGGAGGCCAGGCCTCGATCGTATAGGCGGCTCTGTTGGTCGGCTTTGCACGCAGCGGCCGAGCAGCGGCCTGTGGCGATCTATCCGCCCGTGGAGCTGGGCCGGGCCGGGCGATCCGGGGCGGCCGCGATGGCGGCCCGAGACCGGGTATGATCAGCCGGTCCCCATGGCCTGGTCGGCTCTCGGTCTGGCGGTGCTGGCCGGGAGCCGCTGCCGGCCTCCCTTTGCCGCCTGGCTTGCTAGAGAGGCCGGGGCTCTGGCTCGGAGCAGCGACTCCGCCGCTCCTAACCCGCTTCGAGCCGTGGGACGCCTTGGTCGACGCAGGCCCGCCGCTCAAAGCCCTGGCGGGTGGCCGGAAGCGACACAGTGATTGGCCTGGCCGCCGCTGTCGCGGCGATTGCCGCAGCAGCGGTTGCGATGCCCAGCTCGACCCGGTGCCCTGCCGATGGCCGCCGGATGGATGGTCTTGCCAGCCGAAGCCTGGGTGTCTGGGGGGAGCGTGAAGATTTTCGAGTTGATCCTTGCCTGGGTGCGGCCTGGCCGAGGCTTGCTCAAAGCCCTGGCCTGGCCAGCCCGATCGAGCCAGCTCTGCGCGGTTACCGGTTCAGAGGCAGGGCGGACACCTGTGCTGGGGCCCAGCGGCGAACCGCTGGATCGGCGGCATGATGGGTTTCAGTCACTTACTGAAGGGCCTTGAGGTTGCCCGGCAGGTCGTCAGGCCTGGACTGAATCAGCCCAGTTGCGGGCGACAATTTTCGGCCAGGTCGACGAACCCGCTGGCTGTAACGCCACTCGTTGTCGTACCAGAGAGATCACTCCTTGACCGGGATGTTCTTCGGCCCACAACCGGGTGAGGTGTCAGCGTTCAACGATGGCTGAACTCATCGTACCGGCGTCTCAACGAACACCAAGTGCAGATCGCTAGTTACTTGATGATTCCTATTTCATGCCATTTTGCGAGGCATTTTTGAGGACTTCATTCACCTCTTTCCTTGCGGGTGCCGCGGCTCACTTCCACCACGAGTCCACACCGACAACGTCGACGGGTCGGAAACCCGCATGGCAATTGCCGTTGACTTCCCCTCCATCTGCGATAAACCAACGCCACGGCCTTGCGGCGCCAGTTGAAGTGGGCACGATGTTTGATCGCCGCAGCCCGGGCCCCGGCAGATCAGCGATGTGCTGTGCATCAAAGAATCCGCTGGTCACCTGTATATAGCTGTGTGGTCATCTCGTTCCTTGATGATCCCGAAGTTCTGGTCAAGGCCTTGACCAATCGGAGCTAGGCAGTTCGGTGGTGCAAACTGGCGTGCGGTAGTCGAATCGGCATGGTTGTAATCACCTCGTTACCACGACCACAAACGGTGCCGATGCCGGGAACCCCTTGCCGGGGGCCGTGATCAAGATCTTTTTTGCGCCAGCCTGGATGGGCTGCTTGCTCCATCTTGTCAATGAAGACGCCTGTGGCGTCGATCACCAAGATCCACTTCCCATTCTTGCAGGGAACAAGGGTTGCGGTCTGCGAGAAGCAACGGACGTTTGGCCGTGATGATGAGTGAATCTTGGTCGATCAACCTTCAGCATACGAATCTTGCCGAGCATCGAATCGCTGATTAGAAGCGAGATGCCGCGTTGGATGTGCGAGATCAATGTGTCGTGAGCACCAACAGACCTTCCAATATTCGGCGGTCCCGCGCTCAGCAGCAGCGCATGAAAAGGGGTTGTTTTGTGTGACCACTCGCAATCCATTGATCGCAACACGCAAGGTCATGGCAACGGCGGGGAAACCGCAACGCAATTAGGGTTGGATGCTGATTACATACAGAAATGGCCTCTGGCAACCCTTTTCAGGGCCAGCGAGCCAGCTCCCAGAAGCTTCTGACTGGCAGCGCTGACAAGGGGGTCATCCACGATTAGGTTCGGGGCTCTGGGTAGGGCCGTTGGGACGTTCCTTGATCGTCAGCGCGCGCTGCATTCATTGAATCGGTGGCAGCGCATGTCCGCGACTAGCGGTGATCCTCGTGGAGCGGGGCCTTTCAGCTCGGATCTGACAGCGCGAGGATGTTGGCCGTGGTGAAACCTGCGCCGTCGGGCGTGCGCTCCATCACAACGCGCAGGACGCCTCGCTGCGTTTGAGGCCCTGTTTGCCAGGCCATGGCTGATTCACCCCAGGTGGGATCACACGCCGGTAAGGGAGGGCAACCCTGATGCGGAAGCCGCCCGTGGGCGCCCGGTCTGCTGCCAGATCCACTACCGCCGGATGCTGGCGGCCCTGATCAATGCCCAGCCTTCAATTGCTGTGCCGGGCAGCCATGGTGCAAAATCGGACTACGCAGCAGCCCTGGTCGCCACGCTTCCTGGCCGTTCACGGGCCAAGACCCCACGCCGTGATCGGTGGGATGGTTCCCGGCCTTTTCAGAGCAACGCGCGGGTCCGGCAGTACGCTGCTGGTTGCCGGAAGCCGACGATCCGATGGCTCGCTGGTCAAGATTCAGGCCCAGCCTTGGGCTGATCACCAACCTGGGAAGCTGACTCACACCGACTCCACTACCCAACCTCGAAGCCGTAAGTCGAGACCCTTGACTGAGTTCGCCGACGGGGTGGGGGACCTGTGGCCTTGTCCTGGCAGAACACGATTGTCCGGTGCTGCGGAAACATTTCCTGGCCGGTGCCTGGTGGGTTCGATCGAAAATCGTTTGAGGGTTGGACTTCACGCCGACCCTAGCCGTCGAGGCCATGCGCGGCACTGTGCTGATTCTATGAATCGGGATCTGCTGCTGGGCGCGTTCGCCTGCCCCTGCCCGGGCCGCCACAACCTCACTCAATGCCACAGGCGCGCCCTGGTGGGCCCTTGCCGCGTTGGCGGGCCTGTCCTTCGCTGATTTGGGCGTCGCGAGGAATCGCTGCAGTGCCGCGGCGCCGCTTGTACCGCGGCTGCCTGGACGGGCAATTGTTGTTGTGACTATGCCACTCATCCCAGCGAGGTCGACGACCATTGTGAAGCTGGCCCATCGATCCGGTGAGAAGCGGCCGCTCGCCTATATAATAGCTACAGCTGCACAGTCTCGGAGTCCTCCTCCCGTTCGCCGCGCAGTCCCTGGCCAGCCGATGCGGTCGTGGCTGGCACCCTCTACAGCGGCTGGCGAAGCGCCCTTCCAGACTATCTCTCAAGCCAGCGACTGGCACGGAAGATCCGCCTGTTCAACCGGCGTGGCCGTTCCAAGTCTGCGCCGAGCGCGATGATTCTGCCCTAGCTTGCCTTCGCCGTTTACGGCCGCCAGGCCGGACCTGGTGTGTCATGGCGCCGGGGAATGTGAACAGTCTTCTGGGACCGGTTGCGAGGTCCAGCACGGCAAGCGCAGGCATACGCGCCCCCCCTGGCCGCATGACGGCGGCTTCTTCACGCGGCCAGCTGCGCGAAGCCTTCCAGCCTGCTGGGTCTGCGCCAGCGGGTGCCGCTCCTCAACTACACCAACCTGGAAAGTGGCGGAGCGGCCGAATGGTTGCCGCACGAGCCGCGCTCTGCGATAACTGATCGCCCTGTGCCCGCTGGGCCGGCAGCAACAGCTGCTCCTGCCAGCTGATCGGCGCCGGCTCCGAACTGTTTGTCAGTGATGAGGGGCTCGATGGGCTGGTGATCTGCAACCGGGCGCCTGCAGGGAAAGCCGTCAGATGGCCAGCAAAACGGCTGGCTGGAGGCCCAAAGGCCGGCGAAACCCCTCCCCGGCCTGGCCAGGCGGGCGGCGAAGGCGGGTACTCAGTGGCCTAGGGATATGGGCGGTGGCATCCCGGGCACGGCCGCGGTGGCTGCGGTGATTGAATGCCGGCGCCAGGGTGGGCTGTGCCGAATTGGCTGGAGACGGTGACCGTGCGGATCCGGCGCCGGCGCGTGGCCCTTCCCACGTCTCAAGGGCTCCGTAGCTGCAGCTTCGCCTATCGCCACAAGCCGGCTGCAGCTGAAGCCGCTGCTGGTGCTCTCTTCTGTTTCAGGCCTCAGTGCGGCCACGATCCAGCCGAGATAGGGCCGCCTCGCACCACCGCCAACCTGCAGAGCCGAACCTAGCAGTCCAGCCCTATCACCAACAGCGGGCGGGCAGTTAGTGTTTTCCGCAACGCCCGAACCGCTCAAGCAGCCGGTGATCGGGATCTCGCCTCAAGGCTGGCTGTCGGCGGAGCGATTTGTTTCGCCGCTGCGCCAAAACTTCATCGTCCAACACGGCGAGGGCCAAGGCTGGCATATTCGACCAGGTGATCCAGCAGGTGTGCAGGCGTCCCTTGCGCCGCCAGTCCACCAGATTCGACTTGCACCCTGAGATTCAAGGCGGCTCGGTCACTTCGCGCCCCTAGCGTGCGGCGGGAGTGAGCTGAGCCCAGTCTCTAGGCCTGTGGGCCACACGCATGTCAGGCATGGCGGCTTCGGCTTCCCAACTTTCGGGGACAACTGACCGAGCTTTTCCGCAAGGCCGCTAGTGCAGGGGCGGAAGTGAACGAGCCGCGTGATCTCAGGGTGCAAGTCCGAATCTGGTGACTGGCGCGCACCGCCGCCTGCACCTGCTGTGATCACCTGGATCGATTATGCCCAGCCTTGGCTCGCCCCGGTGCTTGACGATTTGTGAAGTTGGCAGCAGCGGCCCCGAAACCATCGCCGCTCCCGCGCCGCAGCCAGGCCCTTGAGGCCCGAGCATCACCTCGCATCAGCCGGCTGCTTGAGGGTTCGGGGTTGCGGGAAAGACACTGCCGCCGGCTGGGGTTGGTGATAGGCTGACTGCTGGATTCGCTCTGCAGGTTGGCGGTGAGTGCGGGCGGCTGAATCTCGCTGATCGCTGGCCCGGCACTGTAGCCTGAAACCATGACGAAGAGCACCAGCGCGGCTCCAGGCTGCAGCGGCCTGTGGCGACTAGGCGAAACTGCACGCTCGGAAGGCCCTTGAGCGTGAAGGGCTCCACCGCCGGCCGCCGGGATCCAGTCACGGTTCACCGTCTCCAGCCACTTCGCCGTGCTAGCCCCCCTGGGCGCCCGGCATTCATCACCGCAGCGCACGCTGGCCGTGCCCGGAGGGATCCCACGCCCAATCCAAGGCCACTGAGCCCGCCTTCGCCGGCCCGCCTGCGCCAGGCTGGGAGTGGGATCGGCAGGCCTGCGGCCTCCAGCCAGGGCCGCTGCTGGCATCGAGCCGCGTTTTCCCATGCAGGCGCCGGTTGCAGGAACACCAGCCCATCGAGCCCCTCATCACTGATTCAAACAGGTTCGAGCCGGCGCCCGATCAAGCTGCAGGACAAGCTGTTCGCTAGCCGGCCCAGCGGCCAGGGCGATCACGAGTCATATGTCGGCGGGCTCGGCGAACCATTCGGCCGCTCCGCCCACTTTCCAGGGGGTTGGAGTTGAGAGCGGCACCCGCTGGCGCCAGCCCAGCAGGTCTGAGAAAGCTGCCCGCTGGCCGCCGTGGAGAAGCTCCCGATCATGCAGGCCAGGGGGGGCGGGCGTTGCTGCCGCTTGGCGCTGGACCTGCAACACGGGTCCCAGAGACTGTTCAACATCCCCGGCGCCAATGACCAGCACCAGGTCGGTCCTTGGCGCCCGTAACGGCAAACACAGGCTGGGCCAAGCATCATCGAGATCAGCCACCCATGGGCAACTGAAACCGGCACAGCGCCTCGTATCCTTGAACTACTCCGTGGCCCAGGTCGCTGGCTTGAACTCGTTCTGACGGCGCGCTCGCCAGCGCCGTGAGACGGATCGCAGCAAACGGACCGCAGTTACGCCTGGGCAGGGTCGGGCGAACTGGGAGGAGGAACTTCCGCTGTGCGGGCTGTAGGCGATGACGGGTTGGAAACGTGCCACCACCCCGCTGGGGAGTGGCAGCAGAGGCGAGCGGCCCTCTCCACCATCAGATGTGGCCAGCTTCAAGGTTGGGTCGACCTCCGCTGGGATGGGGGCATAGTCATCAACAATCAATTTGCCCGCCAGCAGCACGCGTTAGTCGAACGGCCAGCCCGGGCGACGGCCAGCGATTCAATCGCGACGCTCAAATCAGCGGAAGGACAGGCCTGCAAACCGCAGGGCAGCCAGCGGCGGCCGTGGCGCATATGCTGAGGTGTGGCGGCCGGGCAGGGGGCAGGCGTAAACGGCCCACCACAGATCCGCGATTCATAGAAAATCAGCGACACAGTGCCGCCGCCATGGGCCTCGACGGCTAGGCGGCGAATTCCCACCCCTTGTCAAAACGTTTCGATCGAACAAACCAGGCACCGGGGCAGGAAATGTTTCCGTCAGCACCGGACAATCGCGGTTCGCCAAGGACCAGGCCACAGCTCGTTCGCGCAAGAACTCAGTCAGGTCGCGACTAGGGGCGTCGAGGTAGGATGGTAGTGGTCGGTCTGTGATCCAGCTCCAGGTTGGGTGATAAAGCCAAGGCTGAGGAGCTCTCTGAAACTGTACCAGCGACCCACCTCTCGGTGTTCAGATCTGGTGCTTCTGGGCCCATACGTGTGTGCCCTCTCTTGGCCGACCCGTGCGCGTTGCTCTTGAAAGGCCGAACCAGTCCCACCGATCACGGCGAGTGGGGTCTTGCGCCCGTGACGGCCAGGAGCGTGGCGATCCAGGAGGTGCTGGCTAACTTTGCCATGCTGCCGGCACCACAGAAATTGAAGGCTGGGATTGAACTTCAGGGCCGCCAGCACATCCGAGCGGTGAGCTGGATCGGAGACGGCGGCACCTGGCGGGCTTCCAGCTCAAGGTGCCCCTCTCCTTTTACCTGCCGTTGCTGATCACCCACCTGGTGGGAACATGGCAGGGCCTGGCACAGCTCCCCCACGCCAGGTGCGTCCCTGCGCCCAATAATACACAAAACGAGTTCTCCTGTGTGGAATTAGCGCCCGCCCCGACGGCGCAGGTCTTCAACCACGGCAACTTCTGCGCGGCTGTCAGATCCGCTGGACCGGAAAGCCCCGCTCCACGAGGAATCACCGCATAGGCCGGACATGCCGATGCCACCGAGATTCCACTGAAACTCGCAGCGGCCTGCTGCACGATGCAAGCAGAGAGTCCCACGGCGCCCACCCAGACGTCCCAGAAAAAATCTTATCGCTGGAATGCACCCCCCCTTGTCAAGCGCTGCCAGCCAAGAAAGTTCTGGGCGAAAGCTGGGCCCTTCCCCGCCGCATGCGGACGATAGGAATTTTATTAAACCTTGGAAGACCGATGCTCACGGCCTCGAGTTTGCACTTTTGCTAGCGACCATTAAATGGCACCACCAGCAGCACACGGAGCACAGCCTAATTCAACCTTCCGCTATCCACTACTCCGCTAAACAGGACCGTTAATCCACCACGCGGGCCGCGACCACACCGGTATTCAATGCCAGCAGGCTATGCGACTACACTGACCAGACAGCTAGCAACCTTGATAATTGGGTGCGTAATAAATGCGCTAACCGCTGACTCACTCCGAGACACTCTGACACTCAGCTCGCAAGACAATGACATCGGCCGTACCAGCTCAACCGGGAAACTGTCATCGAGCTCTCTGCGAGAGTGGCGCCACCTATCTGTATAGCCCTGAGCGACAAATCTGCTGTAGAAGCGTGAGAGCGCAATGCGGCGGCAGGTCGCAAAATGCGAGAAGGCGACGCGTTCAAAAGGGATAAAGACGCAGCCTCTGAAAAGGTTTGCCCAGAGGCCAATTTCGCTATGAATCAGCATCCAAAACCTATTGCGTTTGCGGGTTTCCCGGTTGCCCATGAACCTGCGTGTTGCGAGCAATGAGATTTGGCCGAAATTGGTCGCAAACTTTTCATGCGCTTGCTGGCTGAGCGCGGACTGACACGAAATATTGGGGTGGTGGTCTTCAGACACATCTGATCCGCCCACACCCAAAACGCGCATCTCCTTCAATTACGATTTCGATGCTCCAGGCAAGATTTGTAATGCATTTCACTCTCATCAACGGCCAAACGGTCCGTTACTTACTCAGACGCCAACCCCTTGAACCTATCCCTGGAACCGCCTGGCGCGCAGGGATCTGGTGATCGAAGCCACAGGCGTCTCATTGACAAAGATGGAGCAAGCAAGCACATCCAGGCTGGCGCCAAAAAAAGTTTGCACGCGCCCCCGGCAAGGTCCCGGCAATCGGCCACGGTTTGTGGTCGGTGTCACGAAGGCTGATTACGAAACCCCATGCCGATTTCGGACCTCCTCAGCACGCCCAGTTGCACCACCAAGCTTGCCTAGCTCGATTGTCAAGGTCCGTTCGGACCAGATCGGGATCATTCAACGGAACGGATGACCCGACCCCAGCTATACAGGTGAACCAGCGCAGTCTTGATGCAGGCCATCGCGATCGGCGCCGGGCCCGGGGCGGCGATCAACATCGCCACTCAAACTGGCGCGCCCAAGGCCCGTGGCGTTGAGTTTGAATCCGCAGATGGAGGGGAAAGCTCAACGGCATTGCCATGCGGGTTCCACCCCGAACGTGGTCGGGTGGATGGGACCTGGTGGTGGAAGTGAAGCCGCAGCACCCAGCAAGAAGAGGTGAATGAAGTCCTCAAAAAATTGGCCTCGCAAAAATGGATGAAAAGGAATCATTCAAGTACTGCATCTAGCCCTGGTTCGTCTGATACCACGCCGGTACCGATTGAGTCAGGCCATCGTTGACAGGACCTCACCCTCAGTGCAGGGGCGGACAAATGTGGTCAAAAGGGATCTCCTGGTAACGACAACGAGTGAGGTTACAGCCAGCGCGCTCTCGACCTTGGCCGAAATTGTCGCCCGCAACTGGGGGCCTGATTCAGTCAGGCCTGACTGACCTGCCGGGCCAAACTATCAAGGCCCTTCAGTGAAGTGACTGAAAAGCGCCGAGGTCATCCGCGACCAGCGGTCGGCCGCTGGGCACAGCTCAGGGGTTCCGCCTGCCTCTGAACCGGTTAACCGCGCAGAGCTGGCGATTGAGCTGGCCCCAGGCAGGGGCTTGAGCAACAGGCCCGGCCCAGGCCGCATCCAGGCCAAGATCAACCTCGAAATCTTCACCTCCCCAGACACCAGCCAGGCCTGGGCAAGACCTCCCATGCCGGCGGCCATCGGCAGGTCACCGCGGTCGAGCTCGTGGCATCGCACCGCTGCTGCGGCATCGCCCGACAGCGGCGGGGCCAGGCCATCACTGCTGTCGGCTCCGGCCACCCGCCAGACTGAGCGGCGGGCCTGCGTCGACCAAGGCCGTCCACGGCGTCGAAGGCGGGGTGGGGCGGCGGTGAGGCCCGCCAGGCCCGCTCCAGCAAGCTTTGGAGGCGGCCAGAAACGTACCCGAGCAAGCACCGACCAGGACCGAGCCCGACTCACGACAATGGAGGGACGGTGACTGATCAAACCAGGTTTCCGGCCGCTCCTTCGCGGCGCCGGATCGCCCCGCCGGCCCCAGGCGTCCAGGGCCCGGTGGATTCCGCAGCAGGCGCTCTGCCGCTGCTGCAATCGGCCCAACAGATCGCCGCCAGAGCGATCGAGGGCCTAGCCCAGGCCGGTACACCCCCGCACCCTTACGTTGGCGGGGGCGCCACCAGGCCACGGTGGTTCGGATTCCACCTCCTGGCAAGCCCATCGCCGCCAGAACAGAGAGAGTGGCGGCCTGCCGGCGCGCCAGCCCAGATGGCCGCTCTGGTGCATCACTGAAGTGACAACGCCTTTCCACCAAGAAACATCGCGTGTTGAGCACAGCACACCTTCCGCTGCGTTCCTGCAGCAGGGCCGGGCATCATCATCTTAGCTGTTCCGGGCGGCGCAAAAAGCGGCGGATCCGCCCAGCAGCCTGATTCGCCCAGGTAGCCAGAGGTCGGATCCGCGCTGCCTCAGCCATGCGGCCCGCAGGTTCTCCGCCCCCTTTCAGCACGGTGCGCTTTAACAATCCACTCGCTCCCGGTCAGCTCCTCGAGCACCTCAAAAGGCCAATCGACCACATAGCCGAAGGCGGCGGTGCGGCCGCGATACAAGTTTGAGGGCCAGCGGGGGTGGATTCCGCCGTTAAAAACAGAACAAAGAACTGGGACGAGCCATCGTCGAGGGCCTACGGAGTCGGCCCAGCCCCAATGTTCCTTGGTGGCGAAGGGAAGCACGGGGGTGGCCGTGAAGATCCGCCAGATCTCGAAGTCTGGTTGTAGAAGGGCTGGTTCCTCGCCG
>Ga0163217_1056660_pt1 | contig 11444 bp, 7 predicted proteins | sample SynspAceP_FD_185933 | JGI IMG/M metagenome (GOLD analysis project Ga0163217, IMG submission 185933) | Saline lake microbial communities from Ace Lake in Antarctica - Synechococcus sp. Ace-P (PacBio error correction) | ecosystem: Environmental > Aquatic > Non-marine Saline and Alkaline > Saline ... | reverse complement strand
CACCTACCGATGAAGAAATCAAGGTTTCTTTTTCCATGCTTAACAAATAGTCTAAAAATTGTCTATAGTAATATATGACTAGTTCCAGTATTTTTTTGGCATATTTCGTTATTACACTTTTCTCAAAACCTCATCACTTAAGGCCCAAACCGTTAAAAGACCAGTGATAGAAGAAAATAGCTTCTTATCGTAAAAAAATGCTCATCCTCGCTTTCCAAAATACGAAATTGTTAATTTCGTACATTTCGGATTCATTGCCCATATTCAGTACCATATACCAATTTGTCCTCGATACTTTTATAAAAGCGTTTATGTATAACGGGAACAGCAGCACGTCTCTTGCAAAATCTTGCGATATATTACGGCATACATATTGTCATATTTACCATAGGACTACCAAGAATTTCCAAATCATGGCTACCAATTTCGCCAAAGTGACAGGCTATAAAAAAGTAGTCTTTGGATGTTCCCTAACAGCATTTTCCAAGGTGGCAATTAATCTCCATGGGTCAAAATAGCCCTTCCTTATTAGTGTCTATGCGCCATTTGTAAGCATTCATTAACCATCATTATGGACATCCATGGGTTCGGTACAATCCCACATGGATCTCCGCAACATGATATGCTCAACCGGCATTACCCAGATTCACCGCATTTTTCCCACAGAGGCTTCAATCCTCTCATCATCTGCATTGCATCCCTGTGTTGGTGTGGTTTGGAGTTAAAAAAAAGCCAAGGCCTTTACTCTCCCAATTCCCCTACTCCCCTAGCTCCCCATCTTGTTAGCATCTTTCCAATTCCTTCACAGCACGTTTGCTCCACCCCTTTTCATTATAACGGTAAAATCGAACCGCACCAAAGTTCAAAAACGGTTCCATATTTAGGGAAATAAAGGTTTACAATACTATCAAAGGACTTTCCCGGTTTGGTATGTTAAGTATTATGGATTTTGCAACCCCAAATTTGTCCATTGTCTGTTACCCTATTCCCTTATTTTCCTGTTTCTTGATGTGGTTGGGATGCGAATGGAAAATCACGACCGGAAATTTAGCTTTTGGCTATTTTGGTCTTTGGAATATATATAATGGGATACTGGATCGTAATCCTTCATTAAAATATTCTCTTGTGCTTTAACTGTGTAGAGATAAAGGCAAAAACGGACAAAAAAAATTTGATGTGTAAATTTCATTATAGAGGATTTTTTAGAATTTTAGTATCGACAAAACCCATGACCCCTAAATATAACGATTTAAGCCTTAATTTCATTCCTCGATTAACCAGTTATTGGAACAAACGAAATGGCCAAATTGGATCAGCGCTAATAGCATCAAGAGCTCTCTTAAAAGCCGTTAAATTTTAAAAGTGATAAACGGGTATTTTGGAATGCATTGGTCACATCCTCCCCTAATACTGCCCATAAGAAATGGGAAAGTCCTTTCTTGCCATGAGTCGGTAAAACCATAAATCGGCATTCCTAGCCTTCACTAAAACCAAGTTATCCCTTTCTACAGAATAGTTCATTATAAATTCTCGACCTCCAAAAACTCGCTTTCGTAAATGCAGGGAACTTATTTATTTTCTTAAAGCATCTTTTGTGCTCAAGAAAACTTCACTGGAGTATTATGTTTACCAAAATCAATTCTGCGGCAAGTTTATCGGCCAATTTCTTGGCCTTATGAAAGGGCATCTAGATTTTTCCTCTTACAAAATCACATGGCAAAAAACAAAATCCTTTACTTTCGAAAACCCTCTATATAATCCTTTGATTACCAACACCGGATATTTAGAATTTCTTACCCATTTTTTCAGCATTGGAACCTACAAAAAATCTCTTTGATTCATCGGTTCCATGAGACCCCATAATTAATTAGATCAGGCCTCGTGCTTTTCCGCCTATGGAATTGACTTCGCTAAACACCTTGTTGGTGTTTAACAATAGCGTGTAATTTTTATTTTCCTTTTAAAAATATGGTTTTTTTTCCAGAAATGTTTTCAAATCTTTTTTTCCGCTAATTTTATTAAAAAAACGAGCTGCTGGTAAATGTGGCCTGTTCATTAGATGAAATAAGGGCCTCGACAATTCCAACATATGCAGCACGAATATCTCAGAGCCGTATTTTTGTAAGCAATTGAGCTGCCGTTTTTAGTGCATTTCGGATTGTTCGGAAAAAAATCTACGGGTACTATTAATTTTTCATCTGTTTGTATTTAATTGATTTTTATTAGTCGATGTAGTTTTCACTGCACACCAAGGTTGGCATTTACGGTTAATAAATTATTCATCATAAGATTAAATCTAATTATATATTTGAAAACCAACATGACTAAAACCCATACAATGCAATTATATATATTACTCCGTATTTTACCCAGTGCTTAGATTGTCATTGAGAACAATCTTGTATTCCGGCGGCTTACGATGCAAGAAACAAAACGAATGCCATGATACATTTACGCACAAATGGCTGCCTTTTTCGGTTAACATAAATACTATTCTGAAGTTATTTTCCACCAAACCATCCATCGCCATTTCGTTTAGTTATGTGCTTTACCTCGAGGCAATTCGTTAAAACCTGTCTTCTGGATTTTCCCAATTGGTCCTAACTGCACATTAAATTTAAGATATGCCCCGAATTAATCTTGTCTTCATTCGTTAAAATGTGTCCCTCTATAAATGGGAATAAATTATTATTTCCAATAAGGACCATTACTCTTCCAAATTTTTAACATTTTTGGGCAAAGCTGTCCCAAACTATCACTTTATACTGGAAAACTCCCAAACCTATCATGACACGGTTTGGAGGCTGTATATCCATAAAATCCTATGTAAGGTGCCATTCTTCATGCGCTATAAAGCGAACGCGTCTTATGCGAAGAAAATGATCCATTCCAATTCGGAATAACCACTCAGCCAACAAGGCCTTTCCCATCTCATACTGCTCCCGCTTCACCTCACCTTAGGCAAATCTGAATCTTTATAACCCTCGTTGTTCCATTTCCCTTTAACCAAGGAACATGTGCATAACTGTAGAGGCCAAACGTCCGGCATTAAACTCCTTGGTCTTTAAAATTGTTTCGCAACATGTCTATGGACTGGAAGGGCAAACCAAAAATAATATCATTGCCCTACCGAAGGGTATATCCAATTTCTCTGGCCCATTCGGTAACATTTTTTCACGTTTACAAAAAGGTTGCACCTATGAATGGCAGCTGGAACTTTTTTATTATAATTCCTGAACGCCATAACTCACTCTCCTAAAACCTACATCGTAAAGGGGATTGTAGTGTTCTTTGGGTGTGTTGTTTCGGATTGTCCTCAAAACTAAATCGTAATTCTCCGCATGGGTTGGCAGTCTTAAAAATTCCATTTTTGATAAGTCGGGTCAAATTTCAGGGAGAAAAATTGTTGGGGTTCCTATCCCCCAGATGAAGTTCCTTTATTTTTGGTTTTTGATTCAAACAAATCACAAGTAAAGCTTCCACTCCTTTAAAAAACATTACTTATATTACGGATTTTCAACCTTTCATGCCGTTTGGTAAATCTTCTTATGGGCAACCACAAAAAATACAAAGGCTTTCACAGAAAAGGCAAATGAATAACAGCTTAATCCCTTCCTCTCGTTGGCTTTCATTAAAATTTCTGATTAATGTAGACTTCCATTGATGCCCAGAGAAAAGTATCCAAATCCCAATAGGGAACAGTAGAGGTAAACTGTATAACGGACCAGGAATATTATATTTTGCACCAAAGTGGACATAAGCAGTTTTGTTTGAGATTGGCAAACAAAAATTTTACTATGACATGTTCCAGCTTAAAATATGGACACTTATTTCAGGTTTTCCTAATCGGTCAAAAATATTTTGCGCTACTTTTTACCACTTTAAAGGCCGAAATAAAACTTCTTTCACTCAGGCATTGAATGCCCATTAAGCGAGAAATACGTTAAAAACCCACAATTTCGAAACTATTTTTTAAATAATACGTTCTAGGAAGTTCCCCTTTATGATTAAAATCATATTTTTAATCTTAAAAACAAACCCAATTTGACATTACTTTTACATGGCTGCGTAGCGGTAGCCGATATGGAAAACTTAAAACAATTCGGATGATTTGGGTCCTAAGGAAACGAATTTCTATGAATTCGGCATCTATGATGCCCTGAAAAAATTGGTTTGACCATACCTTGCCATTACGAAGAAAATGTAGAATTCTTAAAGGATCACTTATCCAGTTTAGATGCCAAAAAAAATGTAAATTGGATGTTTTGGCGCAAGAAATCTTCGATCTTCCCGAAGGTGTAACTTTTACTGGAGAAAGAAGCAAAAAACCCCTTGGGGGGTACAGCACATTGCTGTTTGGAACAGCCAGGAAATGTCATTAATGGCCCATTCGCCATAATCAATGCCGATGATTATTACGGGAAAAAATGCCTATTGAAAGTGCGCCAGCTTTATAAGAAATAATTTTGGTAGCAAAGAGACCTTTGGACCTTTATTGCCTATGTACTTAGAATACTTTATCAGAACACGGTTCAGTTTTTTCTAGGGGCGTTTGTAATCAGCGCATGGAAAACTTACCTCCAATCATGAACATACTAAAATAGAAGCTCAGATTAATGTGATTATTAGATACTGACTCAGACACACGAATTCAACTGGCCCAAGAATTTGGTTAGCATGAACTTTTGGGTTTGCCAACCTTCTATTTTTCCGTTCATAAAATTATTCTCAAGGATTTTATTGGCAATAAAGACCAATATAGCCAGGGAGAAATTTACCTGCCTTTTGCCCATAAAAGAAATGATTATCCAGAAACTTGATTAGATTGTTAATGTAAATTCTTCAGCAAGTCAATGGTTTGGAGTAACCTACGCCAGCGATAAGGAAATAGCTGTTTCCGAATTACAGCGTATGACCGACTAACAATGGCTACCACCGCCCCTCTTTTGGAATAATGATTAGAAAGGCAAATTCATGATAAAATAATTAAATCGGTTGAGCTCAACGAGCTTTGGAGGGAATTTCACCATTGAAGGGAAAAAATATCATTCAAGATTACTCAAAGGCTATATAACGACACTTATTTAGTTTGGACAACAATTACCCCTTGTATATTCTTTCAAACGGGTAAACCATAACGTTTTTAAGGATGTACATGCATAATGGGCAATATTGCAAACGCATTTGATATTTACAGGACAAAGACTATTACGGCATCGATCTATTAAAAAACCAAAACGGCCAGTTCCTATTATAAAAAACAGGAAAAAACAGGGTATGGAGATTTGATGACCTTATTAACAAAACACCATTGCCTATGACAATGCCCACTTGATACTGAAATTGCCACATTCCAAGCAACGGAAGTTTAGTCGGAAAATTTCACCAATTGTTGGCAGACGCTCCATTGGACAATTATGTGGACACCATTACCTCATTCCATGATCTTAGTTGCGACAAAAATCAATTTGAGGAAATCCCTTTTTATCCGCTTAAAAAAGGAAAAAATTGGAAAACGTCTAAAGGGGCTATAGCTTTTGCCAAAAGGAAAACTCGAAAAATTTAAAAATATTGGGACAAACTCCAAGTTGCCATTTTGCGAGTATGCCACAATGACACCAATTAAAACACATTTCCTATTTCTCCAAGGAAGAAAATAAGGCCCTCTGTCTTAAGATCTGGACACTATTATGAAAGGTATTTTTATTATGATTTTGCGATGCCATTAGAACTGTTGCCCAATACAAGCAGCTGAAGATTGAACAAGATCATAGCAAAAATCACTTTTGAAAAGCCTTTGTTTGAAGCCTTGTAAAAAGGCTTGGATAGTAAACGGTGCTTTTTTATATAAGGAAGAATAGACCTGCTAGCCTGTGCGGAGCTATATTTATTGCCATTTATACATGGATTAAGGGCCCTAAACAGACATATGAAACGACAATAAGGTATTACAACGGTTATCCTAGAAAATCAGAATTTTGGGACCGTTGTCTTAGTTTGTTTCGATTTCCACCAATAAAGCACTTAAAGAAATAGGGTATTGGACTTCAGTAGTAAAGAGGGCTTAACACCATAGATTAATTATTTTTTTTGGGATTTGAAGGTAAGAATTAAACCTTTTGGTTGGAATCCCGTACATTAGACTGGTTTTAATCACTTGAGGGTCTTTCATAGGTTTTTGCTCTCAATCCTTTCAATGAGCCACTTTTGCCGCCCGTTTCACCAATAAAGGTTCCATGCTGACTTACCGCAGTAATGCCGGTGTTACCCGCGTAACGGGATTAATTTGCCATTGGTAAATCCAACAACAGAGATGTCCGTCCGTACTCTATATCCCCTTGGCCTGATCAATCTTTAGACCTTCTACGGCCCGTAATTTCATCCAAAGCCATTTCATACCGTCAATAGGCTTATAATTCAAACACCAAAGGTCAATAGGACCTCCAGTCGTACTTTCTTGCCAACCCTAAGTATTAATTGATTCATCATAAGGGATATCTGCTTCCTTCAATGTCTTTTTGTATACCCATCTACCCGCAATCTACCAACGCTGGAGTGATCAATAGCTGAAACCAACTGCAACCGTTTTGCAAACTAGATTTAAAAAATATTTGGTGGTTAGTATCCCGCTCAAAATCATCTACCACAAAACCTTGTCACATAAGATTTATTCCGAAACCCTATCCGAACATAACCAAAGGACCTGTTCACCAATATATTCTGAAAATGACCTAGTTGGATTTTTTTAACTGAGTTTCTCCGCCATGGAAAACTATTAGGGACCATCAACCGTACCCCTCCTAGAAATCCAAGTTGCCACCTCCTTTTCATAGGATTCATCACTGATGCAGCTTAGCAAAAATATAGCCCACGTCGTTAGCTACTTTTTCTATCCCTTGAAAACACCTGCCCCGTTTAAAAAAATAATTGAGAATTAGGGCACCACTACCCCCAATGGTTTGGTCTTCTTTTTGCAGTAAACTTAAGGCTTACCTTATGGGGGCCCTATATTATTGTTCCTTAGCGTAAGTTTGGGATCTTAACTTTAAACTCCCGGCTTATTTCATGAGCTATCATTGATGGCCTTGGAAACCGTTGAAATGGAAACATCAAAACACATTGGGCAACTCCTTTAAGGTTATTTTTTCATAAATCTTAAAAATGGCCAGGAATTATGGTTAATGCTATCACGAGAAACGGGGTCATGCCTTTATAAACTAGAGCAATAAATGTAGCATCCGTAATAGCTGTATTATCATTCAAGGGTAAATCGGTCTCCTTTAAAATATTTACCAATATTTATTTCTTAAATAATTCTCCTATTTTCTGTTAAAACAGATGGTAAGTTTTTCAAACACCATTTATTCTCAAAATTCTAATTGACTGAAAAACCTTAATTCGTTCAAAAATAGAGTTCTTTTTCATTCATATTTCCATAGCCGTTGGATTTGATGTACTTGCCCCATCAACCTTCAACGATTCAATTTGTCGGGATGCCATATAAAAATTCTACATATAGTTTCCCCAATACTATTGCTGCTTTACAAATTTTTTATCATCAAAATTGGTTTTGCCTTAATTATGCTTCCAAAAGAAATGCCTCTTGCGCGTAGGTTCTTTCTTAATTCCTTCCTGGATCAATTTAGATCTTTCCTGTTATGGATACAACATCTTCTTCATATTTAGCTTCTTTATAAAGCTCCCTCTTTTACTAAAGAGGGGTGTCCAAACGCGTTGGACGGGCGAGATAAAGCGGACTAAAACCTGAACATTAAATTCAGTACAGGTTTATCCACTAAAAATATAAACATCTTGATCCCTCCGTCCTTCGCCAAAGCGAATCCACCTCCCTTTAAATAAGGGAGGAGCAAAAATTAACAAAAATGACTATATAATGCAAAATAAATTTTGTACTTTCAAATATAATATTTGTTTGAACAGCTTATATTGTTATATGGTATTGATTGATTATGTTTTCAAACAACTCTTGCTTCCGCTCTTTTAGTTGTAATTCCCCATTCTCTTGCGGCCATCTTGTTACAGGCCTCCAAATTAAGTTCCCATTCTCGAAGTCTTTTTCCTTTTCCGGAATCGAAAAGAGCTATATCTATCCGCAAGCATCTTTTCATACGTTTGAGGAAGAAAATAATTTTATCGGCGGTAATCAAGGCCTTAGCAAAAAGTATCTGGCCCCTCAATATGTGCATGGAAAACGTCGTCCAAATCGTAGAGTTTCTTCTGATTTTGCATCAAAAGTTTACTCCACCACCTTGAAGTCCTCCTGCCTTTAGAAGACCAACATGCTTCGTAGTTTCTTGTTATATTGTTCGGATTGGTCGGTATTCCCATCCATTTTGGTAATCCCCTCTGTTAGCAATCTATAACTGCCCAACATCCCAGCTTTAGCGGCAACTGCCAATCGTGTTGAAAGGTATGCTGCCGCCAAAGTAGCGTGATTTACCTCTTATATTTATTTTGAAATCCTTCTCCAAGCCATATTCACGAAGGAATCCTATGGCAGTGTGCCGTGTCAAAATCGTATTTGGTGCTTGGAAGGCTCCAATAGGGAGGCTTGGGGCTCTATAAGAAGGTCCCTTTTTAAAACCTTTGGGGCTCTTGCGTAATCCCTTGCCATTCCTAAGAATTTGAGGACCAAATATGGTCCAATTCGCGGCCCATATTCTGTTTTTCAAAGGGGACATTGTAACCTTCCCTTCCACCCCAGGAAAACATAGTTCTCGCCGCGCCTAGGGGCATGGTGGCATTCCGAAGGCCAATTTTAATCTTGCCCCTCCGCTCTTGCCCACCACATAAAATTCTGGTGTTGGTAGCTGCCCCGTTCATATAACGGGGATTTTGAAAAACAATTGGCTGTCCCCCATTAGCAATTTTAATGCCGGAATCGCCTTCTTCTGTTTTAGATAATCGGTTATTATGACAATCGTTTTTTCTGATCAGCGAAAGTAGCCCCCTCTTGAATAAGATCAAATCATGTGGAAACAAAAATAATTCAACCCCATTTTACTGATAAAATTCAAAAAGCGGTCATCCGCCTTTACCTTTGCTGCCGTACTGGATCTGAGGCTTTGGGTCCCAAGCAAAATTTTGTGTCCCCAGGTCCAACGGATCTGCCCCCCTGTCCACAGAAGGTATGCAATAGGCAATGGCGAACTTAAAAATGTTTCGGACTAGTTTTACCAGCAAATCACTTGCTTCGGATTTAATATTTAAATGCCCAAAAGGATTATCAGATTCCTTTCCTTCAAATTTAATGTCTCCGATACCTTAAAGTATTTCTTGTTCCTATTTTGCCCATTCTTTGTTTTATTATTTTTAATGATTTAGTTCCAATTCTTTCTTCCAATTTTCATAAGCCTTTTGATAAGCACTTTTATCCTTCAATGGTTTTAAAGGTCTTAAACATGGTCGTTATTGGTTTATATACCTTCCAAAGTTCTCAAATCCGCCTTCTTGGATCCCAGCGGCACGTGCAGCACCAATTGCCCCTGTAGTTATTGTAAATTTCCAATTTCCTGTTGATTACTAGGGGTTTGCTATGTATTGTGAGGAAAAATTCGGATCGAATAAATTTGTCGTTCCTGCTCGCATACCTGTTATGGATATTTTCCGTCCGGATTTCAAAATTTCCATGCCATAGACAAAAGAAAAGGCTATGCCTTCCAGAGCGGCCCTACAAAATATGTGCCTTGCATGGTTATTTAGTATTGATGTTCACCATCTGGTTCCTACTCCCTATTATTCAAACATGCGTTCAGCTCCGTTACCAAAAGGTATAGACATTACGCCGGTCCGAGCCTACCAAAAATTTCTGAAGCCAACGTATTTCATTTCTTCTTAAGAGTCCACATCCAAATTAATTTCAACAGCCAGCGGTATTGAAATCCAGCTCCATTGTGTTTAATAAATTTATGCCAACTCCTTGGAGTTTTTTTGAGTATAATTGACGTTGTGCAAATTATTCACCCTAGTGCTCCCTACCAGAAAGATTATCCGTTAACCCAATACAGCCTGAGTTACCACCAGTTGCCGCCACCTCTCCTGGATTAAACACGTAAGGGACAAGGCATTATGGGTTGATCCCCGCCCTATAAAGTATAGGAGTTCCCCGGCGCCAAGCCACTTTCTGCTGCACCCTGTTTATCTATTTTGGATTGAAGGGGCCAAACGTATCTACAATATCCGGAATAAGATGTGGGAATTACCATAATCTCCAATAAAAAGATCGGCCACCGAATCCTGCTTAAAATCCCATAGGATAACCCTTCTGATAATCCAGAAATAGTGGTATTGATCACATTTGAAAAACGATAGGCCAATATAATCTCCGCGGGCTCAACATCAACTTATCCGCCAACTGGTGAGTTCCGGTTCGTTTCCTTTTACCCATTTTTAATTTAGAAGCGTAAAAGTTTGCTGTCGGAATTGTCAATAAATGGGCCTTACATATTTTCCTCACCTATAATCACCATACGCTCCCTAACCTTATTTCAACAGCAACGACTATCGCACCAAATAATGGTTTTCCGAACGGGCTCTCCCTGCTTGTCCACCAATACCAAAACCGTGCATCTGGTAGGCAATACCCACTCCCTTTATTTGATCTTGCTCTAACCCCGTGTTTTTGTTTTAATTTTTTTATGCCGTTAAGACAGTGAGTGCGCGCGCGAGCGACTCTTTTGGGGGTCCTTGTCTGCCCCATTCATTTTTTTTAAGCAAATCATTTCCATTCCGTTTCCGGTTCCTGTACCACCCCAACACTTTTTCCTGTTGGCCACCTCCACCAAGGCCACCTTAATTAGAGCTGCCCAATATCCAAACCCAAATAATTACCATATGTCTCAAAAATTTTATAGGATTATTCCCCAATATGAGAAATCCTTAGAAGATTATATTCAAATATATTTAAATTCTTATTATCATGCCAGCATTTTGACCTGCAAGGAATCAATAAACGAAAAGTAGGGACCGATAAAAATATTTAGAAGACTTTTATTGTGTAAATTCAACTAAAAAAATCAGGCATCTATAATTTTTTTCGCAACCATCACGAAAAAACTTTCCGAAAAACGGCTTTCGTAGAATTTAAGGAAGCCTAAGTTGATATTCAACTACAATTCTATCCGATTTATAATTTTCAAAACCTTTTAACTAGTTAAAAAATTTTTCATTCTTTTTTTCTTGCTTACCAAATCCCCTTTTTGGTAAACTCGTGTTTCACATGTTTTCTTTTTTACTTTTTTCTCCTCGGAAAGTCAAAACCTTTTTTATTGGTTTTTTCGGGGGAAAATTTTCGTTTTAAAACTTTTTCATCTTGCCCAACCCAAGGGGGATTTTTCCCATCTATTTTTATTTCCCTTTCGGGTTTACTGTTCTCTTCCAAAACAAATTGGCACTTCTCCCGGCCATGAGAAACAACGCCCCAA
>Ga0163217_1013181_pt1 | contig 11444 bp, 6 predicted proteins | sample SynspAceP_FD_185933 | JGI IMG/M metagenome (GOLD analysis project Ga0163217, IMG submission 185933) | Saline lake microbial communities from Ace Lake in Antarctica - Synechococcus sp. Ace-P (PacBio error correction) | ecosystem: Environmental > Aquatic > Non-marine Saline and Alkaline > Saline ... | reverse complement strand
TACTACATCCGCTCCCATCAGCCACTAGAAAAACTCCAACGGCCCTTTTCACACAAAAACCATTCTGCTACTTTTCGGCAGGTTGAGGTGGAAAAATCCCCCCTGCAAACACCACAATCAGGGTTGATTTTGGCATAGACCTTTTTTAGCGTAATCCATTGGCAAAGCCGATAAGTACACAACCCCCATACCAAAAGCTTGCCACCCAAACAGCTGAACCATTCTGCTTAGAGATTTCCAATCACTTCACAAAACTGAGCCCGCGTTTATTTCATCACCACCTAGGCGCTTTGGCACCAAGGCTCGGTAAAATACCTAAAAAACTGCGAAAGCTCAATGACATCCTGACTAATAAATTGCTGGATCATCGAAACTCGGTTATTGCGAGCACCGAGTCTTGATGTCGCTCATTCAATTGTTTTTATAAAAACGGCCTCAGTTTTCCAAAGGCATCAAAATACAGGACCCTGAGGCTTTTTCTTGATAAGGCGTAACCGTGTTTTTCAGACTTCATTTAATTAGCTCCTTTTTAATTGTAGATAGTTACGGACTCCAATAGTGGACGAAGTGAACTGTTCAAATGAAGAATTCTTAGTGTTTTTTACTGCATTGATAAAATGACTAGACTTTTTCTCCCACCATCGAACAACAACAAAAACCAACATCATCCACGTCTAGGACTGTACCGCTCAAAAACATAAATAAAATGTATAAAGAATGCTAATAAGGTCGTATTAATTACCTTTACTGTCAACTATTTTTCAAGGTAATCATCAACAATAAAGAGACTAAAAAACATTGACAAACAAATTTAAAAAATTCAATTTCACACACAAACAAATACAACTTCAAATCATTGTTTTTATTGATTAATAAACAAAATATTCTTTATAAATCACTTTTATGACACTCGAGAAGAACTGCAATAATCCGTCAAAAAAAAGGAAAGCAGGAAAAAAGAGATTTTTAAGATTATTTTATTTGTTTTTTTATATGTTTTTTACAAAAAACAATGGCAGGCTAACTTCAGATTAAGTATGGAAAATGTATAAATCTAATAACAATTAAAGAGAAGAATAATTATCCCGCTTAATGAGTGCTAAATTGACTCCAAAGCGATAGGAAAGCCGCTGTAAAACATTACATAGTGTTAAAACACATTACAGGGAAAATCTTTATTGACAGCTAAAAAAGTAATACTGCTTTATTTCTAAGTTCTTTCGCTACTGCACCGTTAGCAAACGCTGACATTAAAATGGCCACCGCCCCCCCCCGGCGTCCGTCAAAACTCGAGCACTGGACTATTCGCGACTATAGGTATTCCCTCAAAAAAATACCCATCGCACTCCTTCCTACCTCTGCAGGGGAGAAAAAATCTCCTTACACTCCTTTGGATGAAACGGAGCGACCCTACCCGCCCCACGGTTAAGCATTTAAAAATTGTAATTGACGAAGAACACGGGGATGCAATTTCATAGGACAAGCGGCTAGGCAACGCCAGGCTGTCATTCCAGTTTGCAGCGAACAGCGCACACCAATGCTGCACCAGTGCGAACCGCTGCCGCCGTTACTACCAATGACCGCAACAAAGAAAATGGGTCTCAAAACAACACAAAAAATGACGGACTTTAATTGCTGAAGCATGGTTCGAAAACAAATGAAAATCAACTGGCACAAAACCATTGGTCTCATAGGACTGGGCAGATCCATACGGTTGAAAACTGGGCCAAGGAATTGAAAGGACCTAACCCAAAAAGCAGGATTCAAAATTGTAGCGGACGTGAAACAATTTTCAGCGCCAAGATACCTTCCCATGAACAGGTCAGGAGCTTAAAAATCCTGATGGCCAGCCCCAGATGCCGTTTGATTGCCGGCACCCTGGCAGCTCACAGTAATGCCGCAAACAAACCCTTAAAGACCAAGGCGTACAGCGGGCAAAAAAGCTCCAAAACTCCACGGCGCAGCACTCGAATGCTTTCCTTTCGTCTTGGCGGCCCCAAAGCGGTTTGAAGCACTAATTCCTTGCTGCAAGCTCTAGCTTGTTTAGATGAGTGCCAAACAGCCCTTCTAAAGAGATCGCTACGAAATACATCACAGACTACAAAAAAACTATTACGGCCGAAACGCCTGCCACTTTGGGCGGTAACGTGTTTAGATGAGTCTACTCCTTTCCAAAACGCCCCATTCCGAACGCAATTATTAAAAATCAGGCAAACCGGGCTCCAGCTGAATTCCGTAGCGCCCTTCGTGACGCACTGCGAAAAAAACCAAAAGGAAATGGCCAGCAACGCAAGCATTTACAACATGACTGCAGAAGACCAACAGCGGCCTTTGACAAGCGCGGCGAGTTCTGATCACTATCAAAAAAATGGTAAATGGGTACTACTAAAATAAATTACCCCTTCGACTTGGGGTGGGGGCACACACATTCCAGCCACCCCAAGCTGAGAATATAATTATAAATTTTGCCGGCCACGAAGCCACAAAAAATCGATGAGAACAAAAGGAATCACAATAATGAACTTTCAGATCGCCACAACTGCTTCGGACAGGATGGCCTAACCAACGGGGCTATTTTAATGCCTTATTGGCCCTGTCTTATTTTTTGTGCGTTTTTACGGTTACTCGAAGTTATTGCTTAATTCCACTAGGTTGAGTTCGTAACGTTTGGCGCACTAACAATGGCCCGCCATGGCAATGGGTAAAGCACAAAATCGAATGGCTTTTACTCCCCGGTCTGTTTTTGATCGATTGGCGCCCTAGATTTGTACCAACAATCAAACATCACATCGATCGAAACAAGATGAAAAAGAGGATAAGCCTTTAAACTCGGTTATGCCTTAGTATGATTAGGTTGTTAAATAATTTGTCTTTGTCAGAAAATCCCAATGGGCTTGCAAGTTTTATTAACACTTTGCTGATCGTGCCACTTGGCCAATTAATAATATCGCCCTATTTTTTCCAAACCCATTTAGCAGGACGCACCTGCACTGGTTTTATATTGTATCCATTTTGCGCTTTTTCATTGTCACCATGTAGGCCATAGGGTCTATTTACTATTTGGCCCCCGAAGGCGCCCGCACACACCTTTCTCCGATACAGGGATTTCCCGTTTGGGTGAAGTGATGCTGAAGAGCCAAACACTGTGGTCATTCTAGATCTCTATTCTCCTCATCGTGCCTTATGCATGCCTTTGAGCGCACGCTATTGCAAAGCACTCGCGCCACAGCCGTAAATCGAATGGCGCGCTCGATTGCAGGTATTCACCCGTGTTTGGCTGTTAAAAAAAAAATGGCCACTTTCGCCTTAGCCGCTTTTTATCGGGATTTAATAGCGCATCAGGCATTTTTGATCGCTCCATCACCACCCTTTATTTACGACTCCGGTTTCATCATAAGCCTAAAGGTTTCGTCGGCGCCATTATTGCGGCCTGTTAGCCTTACCCAATTGCCGCCATTTGGCGCAGTCGCGAGTTGGCAATTGATCCGGAAGCTTTTTCCATGATTTTGGTGCAAGTAATTACAAAGGAAATCATCGTTTTCACCTGATTATTCCTTACCTAATCTGGGCGCTCCGATGAACAGCCACATGTAGAGGATGACGAATAAATGAAATCAGCGTTATTTTAAATTATTCTTTGCGCCATTAGGTCACTTACTGGCCAGCACCTCAAGTGCTACCGACATTCAGATCACCCTACTTAAACTATATCGGCCTATATGCACTGTCGTACTTTGGCTTTGGTTATTTGCTCACTGGCGGTAAGGCGGCATGACAAGCTTTGGTCAAGCGGCTTTTGTTGGGCTTTTGGCGCTTTACTCCACGGCTTTTTACTTAAACCACCACAGAAAACAATTACCGAGTGGCTAGCTGGTCTGCAGGAATCACCTTGGATTTTGGGCTAGTTATTGCGTTTGCTATTAACCGCCGCCGTTGCCTTATTCCTTGGCGCCACTCACCCTTAAAATTATCAGTGCCACTACTTACCATTAGGCACATTGCTTGGGGTATTTCGCTGTATTTACTTGTTTGGCACCATTGAAGGCTCTAGGGCGGACCACACAGGCATCAGCGGACTACCTTCTTTAAGTTTGTTTGGCATTTGCTCTCGAAAAGGGAAAAGATTTTATTAACTTGATTTGGGCGATTCTGATGTTTGGCAGTCTGGATTACCAGCAACTACTAAATTCCCGCGAAGGTCGCGCCATTCGCGCCTTAAAAGGCGGCCAGTAATGGCAGAATCCATGGGGCTGTAAACCCACCTTTCGCTCAAAGATGGTTATTCTTGAATCTCTGCTCTATTTTGCCGCTGTTTTCGGCTGGCTTTACCGCCCACCCTCAACGCTTTGTAAACCCAACGCCTTTTGTGGCCTCAATATGGGTATTGATTAAATCTATTTATGGCATGATGGCGGTTGTTGGCAGGCGTCTGGGGCGCGATTACTTGGCGCAGCATTTCTAACCCCATGCTTAAACAATGGCTCCCAGATTGGTTCCTCTCCATTATGGTGGAAAACGGTCAGTACGAATCCATTGTTTAGGGTTCTATTAATCATTTTTTATTGATGCAGCGATTCACCCGGCGGCATTTGGCCTTTATTGGTAAAGTTTTTGCAACCAGCATTCATGGCCGCAATTCAGGACCCACATAAAAATAAAACCATTCCACTGCAGAGCTATCACGCCGTGATTTACCACAAAAAGCGGAAATTGATATTGGAGCCTGGCAAATGTCACCCGCCCGCTTTGGTGTGCCAATTTGCAACAACCAATGAATCTTCAAACTGCACCGCTGGTTTGAAGTACTGCCTCATCGGCCCAACCGGTGCAGGCAAAGTACCATTGTTCAACCAAAAGCTATCCGCCTCGTTGATACACCAAGGATGGCGAAGTACTCTATTTTAAAACCAAAGTCTAAAGGCAAAAAGTTCTCGTCAAGTCGCTCATATCGGGGCATGAGGGTCGTACCTTTCAGCACGTTAAAATTAACTTACACCATGATCAGGCATTAGAAAAACGTCGCACTGTAGGCGCACACATGCGTGGCAACAAGGGGATTATCAGCTCCGCATTGCCACCTGAACGCGAAGAAGAGCCAACGCCTTTTTGAAAGAAGCGAAAATATCAACTTGAAACGCGTTGGATTAGGCGAGACCTCTACACCGAAGCAGGGAGTTTATCTCTTGGACAGCAAGCATCCTTGAAATCGCTTCGCGGCACTTTGCGCAGATCCATGCGTATTTACTACTAGACCGAACCTGCTGCCGACTTCGCCACCAAAAGAAAAACAAGCGCTCGCCGAGCTTACTCAGAAAACTCAGCGATGAAGGCTTGGCTGTTTCTTTTGGTTGAGCACCGATATGGACTTTGTTTATGAACGTGCTGATCGAATTTCGTAATGGAGTTTGGCGAAAAAAATTGCCAGAAGGCTTGGCCTGAGGAAATCCAAATCAAACCCCAGCTGTTTAGAAGCCTACTTGGGAGGCAGCTGAATAATGACTCAATCGACAGAAAAAAAATCTACTCGAACGTCAGCGGCTATTACTTGTTGCTACGGTAAAGTAGGAAGCGCTAACAGGTATCGACCTTCAACCCTTTTAAAGAGGGAAAATTTAGTGACCGTTATCGGCCCAAATGGCGCAGGCAAAACCACCCTCTGTCCGCCCATCATGGGATTTACCTTCCAGGCACTATTCACTTTAAGGCAAGACTTCACTTAGCCCAGAGGTTTGAAACACTTGTCGGTCCACGGACTTCTGGCTTGGTAACCTGAGAAAACGCGAAGCATGTTTTCCCATAGACAGTTTCAAGACAATCTATTACTAGGTGCATTTCAAGTTATCGCGTGGTGACCAAAAGCTACAACCAACCTTGGCTGAAATTCTACAGCCTCTTCCCCTCGTTTTTGGGAACGACGTCAACACAAAGCCGGCACCCATCTGGCGGGCGGAACGCCAAATGCTTGCCATTGGTCGCCGGCCATTGATGAGCAAACCAAAACTATTGATGCTAGACGAGCGAGTCTTGGGGGCTTAGCACCTTTTAATTACCACGGGAATTTTTCGTATTTTGCGACTTACGCCGCCAAGGTGTTATCCATACTGCTGGTGGAACCAAAACGCTCGCGCGGCACTAAAGTGGCAGATTAGCTTATGTTCTTGAGGTGGCAAGGGCAATGCAAGGTCCAGCGTCAGAAACTTTGCGAATGACCCTAAAGTCATTCTGAAGCCTACTTTAGGCCTAGCCAGCAAACATCAAGAGCTGCTTTCTAGCTAAGCCCCAACCAAACACGAAGCAAATTAAGCAAGAAAAGTTATTGCTTAAATATGAGAGTGCACTCATTTTTAGAGGCACTCTCATTTTAAACGGAAAAATTTGATTATGAATATTTGTATTCGCAGGAGCGGCGCTATTGGATGCACACTAGCCGCCCGCTTATCTAAATTAGGCCAAACCGTTAAAATGTTCTTGCTAGACGAGAAACTCTCGAAAACCATTCAGAAACAAGGCATTTCACCTCACGGACATAGACGGTGAGCAAAAGTCAAAGTTAACGCCTCAGACTCTGCAAAAGAACTTGTGGCCCACAAGGACATTATTTTTATCTGTACCAAAGCAACCAGCTTGCCTGCCATGCTAAGCTGATCACCCCCATTGCCACGAAAAAAACGATTGTCATTTTTCCGTTGTTAACGGGCATTCCATGGTGGTACTTCCAAGGCATTGAAGGGCGCTTTTCAGGCAAAACAGCATCAAGCCATCGCATTCCGATGGCTGCAGTCAGTAAATTACTCCCTCTAAACCACTAATTGCTGTGTGGTGTATTTATTACCGCATCCCCGAAACTCGCCTGGGTTGTCACCTCGACCAATCCACACCTAATTGTACTGGCGAGATCAATCACCAAATGAAGCGAGCGGACTTGAGAAGTCCGCAGGAATTCGAGGACGCAGGTTATTTGAAGCACGCGCTACCCGGGACAACATTCGCGACCAAACTTATGGACAAGGTGGCCAGCCCCAACATCACCTCTAACCCACTTTCAGTTAGTCACCAAAGGCACTCTAGAACAGCTCTATACTAATTGATCTCTTTCAAAAGCCCACTTGTTCGCAGAATGCTCTCGACGAAGTTCTACTCATTGCCGCCGCCTTATGGGCGCAACGAATTTCGTTTGCTCCTCATACTTTTATGGAACTTGGCGGCAGGCATGGGGTGCCGTTTTTAAAACCTCCATGTTACAAGACTATGAAGCCGGCCAACCCTTTAGAACTAGACCGCTATCGGCTACTCTGTCTTTTAGAACTGGCAGACAAGAGTCCAATATCCCATGATTGCCACACCAGAAACCTTGCTGGATTTGACCCAATTTATTGCGGCACAATCGCATGTTTCAAACAGGCATTCTTGACATCAAACAAACAACAAACACGATGAAGGGAACACATAATGAGTAACTCAGTGAACCGGCCCAACCCACATTAGCGAAGAAGAATGGCTCTTCGCGTAAAATTAGCCACTGCTACCACCTAATAGGATTTTTTTGGCTGGACAGAAACCATCTTTAATCACATTTCTGCCCCGCCTCCCCCACATTGAAGGGCGATACCTGGTTTAATCCATTGGCCTAAATTACACAGAAATCACCCCAGAAAATCTGATTAAGGTAAGACGTTAACGCCACAAACTGGGATGACTTCCTCCAACGATGGCAACCCCCCAGGCTTTGCCCTTTCACGGGGGCCATACCACGCAGCACGAGAGGACGTTACACTGCGTTGGATTCACACTCACACCCAACGAAAGTTTCCAGCCAATCGCGATGAAAAAACAAGGATTCACGCACGATAGCTTTGGACCGGCGCACAACTTACGGCCGCGTTGCCTATCATGCATTTTGAAGCATCACCTTATTTGAAGATGAAAAGGCCGTATGCTCGAAAGCCGGACAAAAACACATCATTGTCTACGAAATCCGGCATCGCGGTTTTGGTGAATTTGACATAGAGGCGCACCTTTTTCCTTTTATGACGGACACCAACGCGCCGCAGAAATCAGGTAAACCTCAGGGAGCAACTTGGCGGTGAAGACGTACTTACTAGAGCAGAAACATTCGCGAAAAATGCGCAGACTGACGCAAATGCTGATAATAGATAGCGGCTTGCAGACAAGTTTTCTACAATGCATATGGTTCGCAAAATGGAGCCGAAAAAAGGGCCCCTGCTGGTCATCTTTAGCCAAAAAATAGGCGACCTTGGTTGAGCTATTCCAAAACAAAAAACACTCTCTTACTTTTTGTTGAAATTGAGAATCATTTATTTGATATAAAAAACTTTGATGTTCAATTGACTAAAAACGTCATTTTTTTGTACATTCTCACACCTATAAAAAAGTAAGGATTCTTAATACCAGGCAAACCTAAGGAACACCACGAAGGTCCAACGATAAACCTGCAAGTGAAGACTTTTTCATAAAGAAGACATTTTCCCTTTTTATTGGTTAAATCAGTTCATGGTCGTTATAGCCGCTGCGTGAAAAAAAGCATTAAAAAAAAGCAATCTTGATATTCCAAGAGGCGAATCCTATTCACATTAAAAGAGAAGGCACCTGCAGTGTCTCGCAAATTGCAGTTCACGCCATTCAAAGCTTCCCACTGTGACGAAAATAATCCAACGCATGAAACAAGTGGTTAGTAGACACAAGAGGTAAGAAGCGATGACCGGGTCGCGTTACAGAAGTTTGCTCACCGAAAAAAAGCATTCAACGCCGTGAAAGACATTCCGCTTCGGCCACCAAAGATTTGATTCAAAACAAAGCTTCAAAGGGCATGACAGGGAAGCCAAAATACAAAGACTCAACAAACTACTTGAAGAGCTTGGTTCACAATTACAGAGGCACTAAAACGAAAAACGGGAACCACCTACTCACGCCGCAATACATTCCTTAACGCACCAAAGTTTTTTCAAGTTGAGATTCTTCCGCTCAAACTCGGTGCATTTGCACAAATTTTTTTGTATTTTAAAAAAATATTTTTTCAAAAAACACTGTAAATTAAATAGACGCCATCCAAAACTCTCCACTTCCTTCTCGAAAAAACACCACTAAAAAAACATAAAAGCATTAAAAAATCAGCAAACTAAAACGTATCCTTCTAATTATTAAACATTAAATATACACGATATTACGCAAATCAAAGATCAATAACCCAATCAAATATGGTTTTTGCACAATACTTGAGGCATGATAATTACTTTGGAACATTCAATTAAAAATGTGTTTCTATAAAAAATGCATTATTGGACTCTCCCTTAGGAGAAATCAAAATTAAAGTTCAAATTAAAATTATCGCGGATAAACCGCTAAATGCAGCTTCAAACTATTTCTAGATAGTGAGCATCTAAGAGAACCCCAATGTCTTAACAAGCCATTTAGTTACTTGCGCTTTTTCTCATCAATAACCGATCCATGGGATCCATGGGAGCAACCGCTTCTCGGTTTCGTTCTAGACATGCAAAGTGGCTGGGCCACTTACATTGCCCCGCCAGTGGACAGAGCGCTCAACACCTAGCCGATAGGAATTCAAAAACAAACCTCAGAAAAGACATCAAGTCAAACTTTATTCCGCTGGGGAAAATTGGGTTCCCCATCTCTGGAAATTTTTGATGCTGTTCAACAAGGTACACTTGATGCAGGCTACCACAATCCCCTCTGTACCGTAGCGGGGCGATTGCCTGCCTAAGCTTTTGGCGGTGTTTCCATTGGCCCATCAGCACTAAGAATATGTAATTGGATCTATAACGGTGGCGGCCTAGAGCATTCTGGCGTGATATTTATGCAAGCAAGGTGTTGTATTTGTAACGGATTCCATGTGGCTTAATGGATGCAGAAGCAGGCGGTTGGCTACAACTTCGAAATTAAAACACTTTCGATGATTTTAAAACGGTTAAAAAAAATTCGCTTTTTGCAGGCCTTGCTGGTGAAGTAATGAAAAGCAGTGCCGCATCGGTTGTATGCTTAGTGGCGGGAGATATTTACCCTTAATCTAGAACCGCGGCGTCATAGATGGAAACTTGAATTCTCTTATGCCAAGCCATTATGCCGCTATGGGGGTTCGAGGAAAATCGCTTAAATATTACTTACTTTAACCTGGCTGGCCACCCAAACCTGCACGCAATCAATGAGTTGAATCGTTAATAAAACGTAATGGGGGACTCTATTGAAGGCTCAGCACAACAAGGCCTAATAGAGGAAACACTTGCCGTGAAACCACTACTATGACAGTCTCTGTCCACAAAACTATCGCCAATGCTTGAAGGCGATTAATTTAAATTTCCAAAGCCGCTTGGAACACAAATTAAATCCTTCCCTCCTGCTGTTCTAAAGCGCCTTCCAAAAAGGGCACTAACGCAGTCATGAGTGAAAGCAGCAAGCAAAGGATGAGACCGGACTTCAAAACGCACTTTAGATTTCACTCAATAGCCTATCGTGAGAAAGTGGTCGTTTTGTGGACAGAATATAAAGGCAATTAATTCCATTAGAACTTGAGGAGAAACTCTGTGTTTACTTCTCAGTCTTATTTTTTTGACTGCTGATATTCCGACTTTACACAAACCGGAGCTATTTTTTTAATGCACATTGTAACTTCCCATTGCCGACAGATCGGAGCGGTTTTCCGGTTGCCGTCGGTAAAAAGCCGGGCTCTCTCATTCTACCTATTTTAATTCTTCACCATTTTTGATAAACGTTTTAATACTACGATACGGTTTTCAAATATAGGCTTGGTAGAGCTAGAGAGGGTGCAATGGCACCTAAAAACGCCATTGTTGTTTCATGTTTCCCTGTTAGCTTATGAACTACCAAGCAGATGAACACATTCGTGTCCGATACTTTTATTTAATAAGATTTAGGGCCCTAGGACCGTCGTTGCATGTGTCGGAAAAAATTCTTGGCATCTTATTTTTTAGTCCTCCCTTACGTCATTTTTCTCGTATCATGGCACGCATTGGGGGAATAAGCGCTACCTATTCTTGGTTCAATTACGTGGACAGGCTCTCCCAATGGGCCTTCTGGCTTTTACCCTGCCGTTATATCATAAAAGGGGCGTAAATGGCTTTTCGGTCTGAGCCTTTTGGGCATAGCCAAGGCGTTGCCATTTCCTTTTTGCGCAATTGTGGTTTTTTTGCTTCAGCCCAAACACTTTCATCCAACCTCGGTCAAAACCACCCACGGAAAAGGGAAAAAAAACTCATCATGAATGAAGCTATGGTTTTTCTACTGTTTTTCTACACTTCCATGTTCATTCTATTTTCAGGCTTCCCCCGTAGCTTTGTTTTAGGCGGTGGTTGGGCGTCTTGTTTGCTACTTTAGGCAGCATCCTAGTTTCTCATTTGATATCTACGACGTTGCAGAAAACTACCGCTCCATAGCTTATCTCTCTCTCTCTG
>Ga0163217_1115471_pt1 | contig 11445 bp, 12 predicted proteins | sample SynspAceP_FD_185933 | JGI IMG/M metagenome (GOLD analysis project Ga0163217, IMG submission 185933) | Saline lake microbial communities from Ace Lake in Antarctica - Synechococcus sp. Ace-P (PacBio error correction) | ecosystem: Environmental > Aquatic > Non-marine Saline and Alkaline > Saline ... | reverse complement strand
GCGCAGGTCCCCGGTGGCACCAGCCGCGGCATTCGCTTTTTGAGCGGCAGGGCGCGGGTGCGGGCCCCCTGGTCTTGTTGCGTGGATGGCCATGGGCCGTGCGCTTCCTTGACTGAGCCGGTCGGCGGCGTTGGCTCGTGTTGGTGCGCGGAACACCGACTGCTGCAGTTGTTGCTGCGGATCAGTGGCTGAGCAGATCCGCCTTTGCGGGCATGTTGCAGGGTGCATCACCTGCCACCGCGGCGGGAGCCGGTTTTTCAGGGTGGCCTGCAGTTTACGGGCTGGTGCAGCAGACCGTGGGCCAACTTGCGATCGAGGGGTTTGAAGGTGGCCAGAGAAAGCAGGTTCGGCGTTTGGCCGCTAGCAGCGCCGGATTTTCTGGATGTCGGCGGATGAGAGCCATGTCGAGATGCGATCGGCTTCATCGGCACCAGGTTTCCAGACGATCGAGGGACGCCGTTTGCGGGTACAAGATCATCGCGGCCGGGGGTGGCCCACCGGCAGTCGGGCTCGCGGCGCAGCCGCTGGCATTGCGGGTTGATCTTGAACGCCGAACACCACAATCACTGCGCAGATCGAGGTATTGGCCGTATCCGCACGCTTTCGGCCACCTTGGGCCGCCGTTCAGCGGCGGGGAGTCAGCACCAGGGGAGCGCACCTGGTTGTTGCGGGCGATGGGCCCATGCGGAGACGCTCCGCATGCAGGGTGAACCCGCCGTTTTGCGGTTGCCTGTCTGGCGGCGGCCATCACATTCATGACCCCGAGCACGGCGGGATCGGACTGAACCTGAATCGGCGACGGAGGTGGTGTAACCACGTGGCGCGATCGCTTGAGCAGGCGGTTCAGAGAGGCGAAGGCTGAAAAAATCGACGACGGAGGGGGTGGGACGTAGCGGTCTGCTCCATGCCCGGGCTGGGTGGGTCAGAACAGAATCGGAAAAGTTCGCAAGAACTCCATTTCTACGTGGGCAGAACTGAAGCTATGTCTGAGGGCCCTCCCGTCAGCTGTTTGGCTACCGCCATGAATCCAACCTCGTACACGGCTGCGTCAGGCGAGTGGAGCCGGCGAGCGAGCTGGCGCCCTCCCTTTTGCGCCCTGCAGAAGATCACGGGACTGGGCCAGCTGCCGATCCCAGCGCGGTCAGGGCCCCCAGCTGATCAGTGCAGGGTCAGCCGCATCAACCAGCGATGGCAAGGGTTGTCGTTGAGGCGTTTCGGTTTTGGCAGTGGACTTCCGCCGGTCAGTGTGCTACAGAAAGCGTTCTTGCTGCCAAACTTCAATGCCGCATCAGAACTGGAGGCAAGCGGAGAAGCATTCGACAGGAAGAATCAGGCCAATCACGTGCTAATCCCGTCTATTCGTATAGTATGCTCTCGGCCCTCTGGCCCTGCGTCGCCACCGCCAAGCTCCATTCACAAGGGGATTGGGCCGTTGCTGATATGGATGGTGGGTTGGCGCGGATGGAGTTGGTTGCGCCGCGTGGCGCTGGCCCACAGTTAGGCGGGAGGCTGTTGCGGATTTTATCGCGAAGCAGCCGAGCCAGAAGTGGCAACGCCTCTCCTTGGCTGCCGAATCGGCTGCCGCCTGATCTGACAACCTCACTGGGGGCCAGCTAATCCCTTGCGGAGTGGCGGACTCCTGTCGAGCTCGTCTGCTAGGCCGAGTTCGCGAGGTTCTGCATGCAGGCCCTGCAGCACCTGCTTGGCATCGCGAACACCATGAGTCTGGGGGTGTTGAGCGCTCAAAAGGATCGTTGCGGATGCGCATAGCCCGAACCAAGGCTGCGCTTGAACCACGAAACCACGAGCGGGCCTGGCTCGACTCCAGCAGGCATGCCGTTACAGGGGGCTGGTTCGGATCGCTCTTGCGCGGGGTTGACCACGTCGTTTGGCGCCCAGACTACCACGTCGGTGCGCGGAAAACTCCGGGATTGATCCATCCATCTCGATCAGCTTGGTGCGTAGGGCACATCGGCTCGGCCAGCAGGTTTCCGTTCATGTGGCCCGGATCGACCCGCCCCGGGTGGATGGCGTAGGTGACGGTCGTACGCGTGTTTTTTTGCTCGTGCAGCGGGCCCAGCTAATTGAGGCCTGTAGCTGGGCCTGGCCCGCCAGGCCCTAGCCGCACGAACACGACCCGCTCGGCCGGCCTCGAGGGTGAGGGTCACTTCCTCGGGGTGCAAGGACTGGTGACATTGGTATAGGTCTCTTTCCTTCGCTGCAAGCCTCTGTGGGCGGCACTCGAGGGCGCCACGAAGAGCCGGAGGTGAGCGAGCGGTTCATCGCCGTGCGTATGTATCGGCGGCGCCCCCACCATTGGCCAGCCATGTCAGCGTTCACTGACACCACGGTGTCTGTTGTGCTGTGGGCGCCACGCCCGATAGGAGTTGAGCAGGGGATATTCAACCCGGATGTCGGCACGCCGACGGGCAGGGTAGGCACAACGCCCAGCAGCAAAGCGATCGACGGTTGGCGCACCAGCGCCATGCGTTGAATCCCTTGAGCACGAAGCCGCTAGCAGATCAGGGTGGTGTTGATATGATTGGCCTGTTCGAAGCGTCAGCGCGGGCGTGGCCAGTCCACTTCTTGTGTGTTCTCGCTGTCGTAGTCTCAGCGAACCGCTGCAGGTGATCCGCCCACCAAGCGACCGAAGCCAGCACCGAGACTGACCCAGCAGGTTGAGGGCCGGCCGGGGCAGTCATGGGCGCCGAGGTTGTTCGACGCAGGAGGAGACGCCGGCCGCAGGCCGTTGAACAGGGCGGACTTGCATGGAGGCATTGGCGACCGGGAAGGCAGCAGGGACGAGCCGCCGTGTGTGTATTGTGTGTGTGTGGCATCCAGGGCAGCCGGTGTGGTGCTGGGACAGCAAGCCGACCAGCAGGGGCAGGGGCTAGGGCGCCAGCCGTTGGCGTGCAGGGCTCTTTTGGTTGGCCATGATCTCAGTAGCAGCACGGCGCCCAGTTCGAATCGTCAGTTCGCCGATGCAGTGTTCTCTTTGCGTGGGACATGGCACATCGGGTCGGTGACAGGAAGCGCCGACCGTTGACGTATATTGTGTGTCGTCTTTGGCACCACCGCGCAGGGCGGGGATGGGGCCTGGTGTCAGGTCAGGGCGGCCAGGGGAGGGTGTGATGCCGCTGATCGCGTTCGCCCCGGAATCAACGGCTGTGGTGGCGAGCCACTGTCTTTCTGTTTTTTTTTTTGGGGGGGCCGTATCAGCCCAGGCCAGGCAGCTTGCGAGCACGAGACCCAGAGGGCTTGGGAAGGCCGATCTCACACTCGCACCACCTCTACAAGCGAAGGCAGAGGTCGGTGCGGCGGCATAGCCCGCCGTGGGTGATCAGGCAGGGTCGAGAAGGGATCTCGGGTTGAGTGTTCAGGCGGTCATCGGCGAGCAGCGGTTTCCAGCAGCGCCACCAGATGCGGAGAATAGAGGGCACTGAGCGTGGGAGGAACGGTGGAGTGGCAGGTTGGAGGCGCCGATTGATCCGCACCCCGCCGTCTCCCGTGCAATCGGGTGGGCTGCCAGCAGCAGTTAGCCACCAGTTGACACGCCGCATCCACACCACGCACGGGCCGCCAGGCGGCCAGGCAGTCCGTGGTGATCAGCCAGCGGAGCGGGGCTTTTTCTGGCCGGGCGAGGTGAGTGATACCGCATCGGCTCGGCCAAGATGCAGGAGGTCAGCTGGCTGGCGCTGCGCTCAGAGGAGGCACCCGCTCGCGGGCATAGCCACGCGCTCACGGGAGCTCGCGTCGGGGGATCATGAAGCCGGGCGCCGAGGGATTCCACCTTGCTCCCTGGCGGCCGCCCCACGTCAGGACACAGCTTGACCACCGCGCGAGGCGGCGGCGGTGGCGGCCTGAAGCCGGCCACCCCGGCGCCAGCACAGTGACTGGGGCGGCTGGCGTGCCGGCCGCCGTCATCAGCATGGGGAAGAAAGCGAGCGAGTTCGGCGGGCGGCAGCCAGCGGCTGATAAGCGGCGTGTTGGGCCCTGCGACGAGAGCACCGTCCATCGACTGGGCGCGGCTGGATGCGGGCAGCAGTCCAGGGCATTGGCGAGACGGCCACCGGCGCTTCAAGCGCTCGATCAGGACGGTTGGCGTAGGGATCGAGCAGGCCGAGCAGCAGGAGCCCGAGCGCAGGCCGCTCGAAGGCCGGCGATGGCCGCCATCGGATTCCGGCAGGGGGGGACTGACGCAGAGGGCCACATTTCGGCCTGGCTCCGCTTTCGGGGCAGACCCACGAAACCGCAGCACGCTTGGCGGTAGGTGATCGCTGAATCAGCCGCCAGCCGCCCGCTCCTCAGCGCACCTCACAAACCTTGGCGAGCAGGCGGGCGCACCGTAGTCCGGCGGGGCGGCCACCCGCTGTCCTGACTCCGTCGTTCCGCCGGACCAGCACCCTGACCACGTATCCCTTCAACGAGCTGGCCATCTATTGACGGGCCCAGGGATGTGGCAATCGCAAGCGACTGGGGGCGGCTTGTGTTCATGCCACACTGGTGGGAGCGGCCCCGCCCTGTGTGACGAGCACGTACCCGCAGCGCCAGGGCGTTCCTATCAGGAGACTCCTTCCGACGCATCCGGCCATGAACCTCCTTCACGATCACCCTGGACACGGCAAAGCTTCAGCGTCCCGACGAACAGTCGTGCTCGATGCGCGAAGAGCAGTGGCAGCGACCTGCCCTATTGCCTGCCGGGCCGGAGACCTGCGCACCTTGCCGGCAAGATTCTCTCGGCAGCGTGGATCAATCCGATCAGAGCTTCCTCGATTGACGATCAGATTGCCCAGTGGCTAACGCGTTGCTCTGGTCAGCTATCCGATGAGTGATATGCAGGATCAAGCCGGGCGTTCAGAGGATTTGAGCCTCCTTGGCGCCAGCACCTTTTTGGCTCAGATCGCCTCAACGGGGCGATAACTGGAGAGTTCCAGGACTGGCCTGATCCAAGGCCGTTCGATCGCTTTGCTCGGGTCGTTGTCGCCAGGCGGGCCAGCCGCTCTGGCACGCCGCGATGGCTACGGGCTTCAGCACGGTCTGGCACCGACCGCCACTCGCTGGGTCGGGCATTCAGCGGGGGCTCGGGAATCCGTGCTGGCTGGGATGCGCTGGCAGGCTTCAAGCGGCACCACCATCGCCTCACTCACTCGCGGGCGCCACGCCACGCAGGGCGAAAACCCAGTCGGGGGAACAGGAAGCAGTTGTTGACTGACGATCCGGCGCGACGTTCCCCCACTGCACCGGATCGAAGGGGCTGCCGGTGCCAGCCAGGGCGCGCCCGCCGGTCCAGGCCAGCCAGACGCCGGGCTGGCCTCAGCCAGATGGGTGGGGTTCGAAAGGAGGATGGATTCGGCCGCTCACACTGGCGGCCATGCCTCAAACACGACCTGGATCGAAGGCTCGGGCACCGTGGAGGTGCGATCGACGGTGGGGTGCACTGACGCACCACTCCAGCAGTCCGATCCGCCCTGAGGGTTCCCGCCCGAAGCTGTCCTGCTCGGGCCGCCGATCGCGCAGACGGCGCGGCCATTCGCTTGGATCGAGCTGGAGCCCTTCCGCCAGCAGGCCGTCGCGATCGATCATCAGAACGGGCTGGCGGGCTTGTTGCTCTGAGAGGCCAGCGCGCTGGGCAGGACCACCAGCCTCGGCAGATCCACACAGCGGCAGTGCGCACGACCAACCACGATCCGGATTGATCTCAACGGCCATCCGCTCCCGGGGAGGCCGCCAGCACCACGGCCGTGGCCACGCCGTGGTGCCTGGATGTCGTCGTGAAGCTGGGCAAGCTGTGCGCGGTAGAGTCGAAGATTGGGCGGCGTTGCCGACGCCGAAATCCCCAATGCAACAGGCGCCGGGAAAAGGCGCTTGAACGGGGCCACGAGCGGCGATCACGGCGTCGTAGGCGCCGCCGCCAGGCGCGGCTGGCGGCAGCGGGTAGGGGGATCGTTTCGCGCAAAGCTGCGGGTGGTCGGTGGCCACGATCAAGCACACCGGAAGGCATGACGGTGGGCGTTCAAGTCCGCGCAGAGAGGTACTAGACAGCAACTTGCCCTGGCAGATCTCAAACGCACATATTGCCTTGGTCGCCCAGGCAAGAATGCCCTGCCGGCTCGGTGACCAGAATCATATCGACCGGGCCCGGGACGACTGGCGCAGGGTGTGTCGAAGTTGATCCTGGGACCTGGTGGTGGCGGTAACGCACCGGAGGGCTGCGAATCCCAGGCTGAAAGCGTGAATCGCCGCTCCCACCGTGGGGTGTAGACGTCGGCAGGCAGTGGCGTCGATGTGGTCGCGAGAAAGCGGTGGAAGGAGGTGGCATTGCTGGCCCTGAGACCTGGGCGAAGCGATATCTTCTCCAGATCGCCGAAGAGATCGTTGAAGGCCATGCAATTACCCTTGGGCCACCTGACTGCTCCAGGTTTCCACCGCCAGCGGCAGCAATTCCGATCGAGACCCCAGCGCCTGGCGCTCTGCGGCGCTGGAAGGCCGTGCCTTTGTTGGGTGGATCGGCCAGCGTCGATGACTCGCAGCTGGCGTCTGACGCGGTGTCATCAAAATGCTTGCCGGGATCTGTAGTGCGAAGCGCCCCAGCGTAGGAGCGAAGTCTTCTCTGGCCCGTTACTCAACTGCGTTGACGGCCTCGCAGGGCAAATGAATACTGAGCGCCGCTATTGAGCAAGGAAACGGGGGATGAGCCGGTCCTCCAGGCCAAGAACCACTTGCCAATCGAGTGTACTGGGTGGGCCGTGCGATCATTGACGGCGACAACGCAAACTCACCTCGCACGCCCAGCGCCAGCACCGCGAACGCCGGGAGAATGGTGCACGCTGAAACAATTTCACCCACCAGCGGATCATCGCCGGGGCCGCTGTGACGTAACGGGCGCGAGCAATCCCATCGCAGCGCGTAGTCGAGCTTCCACCACCTTGCCCCACGGCCGGGCCTGGACCAGCGCCCGGGCCGCCACAGACCAGCAGGCACGACGGCAACCAGAGGCGCTCAGCGTTGGCCAGCTCCACCGGTTACAGCGGGGTTTGCAGGTTCCGCTGGATGTTGCAGGTTTGGCCGGATTTGATGAATCGAGCACGGAGGCCAACTCGTGAGGAGGCTCGTGGATCGGACAGTGAGGCGATTTACTGGCAGCGGATCCAGCGGGCTGCCAGCGGGCTGTACTTGGCTCCCGTTCTCAGCGATATTCAGCGAACGATCTGCCAGGTCAGCCGGGTGCCCAGGGGGCTCCAGGAGCAAGGTAGGGCACCAGCAGCACGCCGGCAGGCCTGAATGAGAACGGCCAAAGAGACCGTGAGCGCCACGCTCCGACCCAGCCGGCGAAAAGCGACGGCCGTGCTGCGGTGAGGCTGGAGCGGGTGCGGCAAGATCAGACCAGTGTAGCTATGGACCAGCAGCAAACGAGCACAAGGTAGCGGCCATCCGCCACAGCCTACTACCGGCCCGCCAAGTGATCAGGGCGGAGCATAGAAGCAGGCCTAGATCGCCAGCCGATCAAGGGGATCAAGGACGTCGAAATGTCAGCCAGCGCCGCGCCGGCCCCGCAGCTGCAGAAACACTGGAAATCTCGCGGTGGGGTTCAGCGCCAGGTGACGCCAACCTGGACCAGAGAAGCAGGATCAGCCAGGCAAGCATGGGCGGCTCAGAGAGGAATAGGATGGGCCTGAATTCAAAATCGTCATGCATGGCTGGGGTCCTCCGCCCGCCGCCAGAGCGCCAGCCCCCTCCTATTCACAGGGCAGCCAACCAGACGGTATTTCAGCTCAGAAGCCAGCAGTCAGTCCCAGACCCTGTGGCGATCAGGCGAAAAATGGAGCTGGAGGCCGTGCCGGGTGCGGCCAGGGGACGAATCAAGCCAGCAAGACGAGTCCGAAGACGAACCTGTAGCCGCTCGAAGGGAACAGGAGAGCACGGGACGTTTTGCCTTCGAGCCAGGCGTGGCCTGGAAACGGCAGCTCCGGGGCCCCGATCCCAACCATGTTGGCGTCTGGAATGCGCCGACTGGTTCAGGTTTTCTCAGGTCGCTGCTCGGGCCTGACCGGTCAGGCTGGCCCCCAGGGCTGCGCGAGATGGCTGCGCTGATCGCGGCGGGTTGGCTGGCTGTGGCGGCCAGACCTTCTCAGCAGCCAGGTTTAGCCAACCGATCGGCGTGGATGCGATGCCGTCCCCTTGCGGCGGCATGATCCGTTCACGTCGAGCAGCTCGGACATCGGGCCACGCGTAACGCCCGAGCAGGCACCGGTTCAAGGGCGAGGTCTGGCTGGCTCGCTATTTTTTTGGCGGGCGCGTACTTGGTGCCAGACCCGCCTCAACCGCCGGTGACACGCTACCCAGCAGCAGACCGGAGGCCGATACGATTGGTTCTGTTGTTCTGCCGCCAGGGTGGCTTCGCTTGCCAGCAACGGCGCGAGCAACGAACAGCGGAGGTATGGATGGATCGCGCAGCAAATCCAGTAAGACCTATCCAAGCGGCCCCGATTGGTAGAAATTAGCCGGTGCCAAAGACCCGGAACAAGGATTGAGCAGCAACGACCACCCAGCGGCAGGAAACTGGCGACAGGTTTTGGAGAGGCTGGGCGGGCGTGGCGGCTGGCATCGGATCAGGCCGGAAGCGTGAGCTTCAACTCTCGGAGCGGGACAGGCGGCGCCGATTCCCCCCAGCGGTCGTGTGACGATCTGTGAGGGATAACGGCCCGACCATCTCTAGGTGATCGGAGTAAGTGAACGGTGACGAGGAACGGCCAGCGGGACCCAGGATCGAGAGCAAACACGACAATCTCTACGCTGAGGAAGGAACCATCCAGGCTGGCGAAAGCAGGGCCGAATGCCCCAGTTCCATTGCGATCCTGGGCGAGGTCGCGGCCATCGCACTGAAATGTGGCTGTTCTCGGGCATTTCTTGATTCTCACCTAGGCGCGGCGTTGTGCCCCTACAGCTGGTTATGATGGCTGCAGGAGTGTCGATTGGCCTCCAGACCTGCCCCTGACCTGCCGATGCGTGAGTTCCGGATGCGGGGACGTGCGAGACGGAGTATCAACCTGTTCGCTTGAGGCCATCTCAGCGGGAAGGTTGAGGCTGCTCTCGGCAACCCGCCGGGCCTCACTAGCACCGGATCTCGAAACACCTCGAGAAGGCGCTGCCAACTTGAGAGGCGCCGAATCCAGGAACCTCGATATCGGTGGCCTGCTCAGCCTGTCGTTCAGCAGGCAACGGAAACGGGGCTGTCCAGGCCGCCAGGCCCTTCTTTTCAACAGCCAAGCGGGGCCTTCGCTTCTTCACCCGAAGCGGCGCCAGCCAGGCCCGCGCCGCGCAACGGTGCCTGCCCAGTTGAGCAGCAGGTACTGCTCCCGCGACAGCTTCTGAAGGTCGGCCTGCAAAACCTCGCCGATCTGATTCAGGGCCCTGGCCCTAGTTGCCGAACGCTTTCAAGCCCTTGCCGAACTCAGAGTGGAAATGCTGTGCAGAAAGGCCACTTCCCTGAGCCGGACGGCCAGCGCAGGGTTCGAGTGCCCAGCCTGCCCGGAGCTTCCCCTTGAGGCGCACGCGCGCCCGACTACGTTTCTCCTGCTTAGATGCCCACGCCACCTTGATCGTGATCCTGGAGCGCTTGATCGAGACCCTGGGACGCGCTGCGCGATCCCACAGTTAGATCCAGGGAATTGATGACCGATCTGGGGGTGGTATCTTACGCCATTACTATCACGTTCAAACCAGGCGGCTGGGAGCACATACCCGCGCCGGGGGCAGCTGCTGCTGGTGGGCTCCCACAACGGTGGCACTGGACCACCCACCGATAGCCGATGTTTATTTGTACGACTGGTTGCAGGCGGTTCGGCATATAAGCCGCCAGGTGTACGGACTCGCCCACGCAAGCGGCAGACCTATGACGCCGATGGGCCAGGTGCGCAGCGGCGGGTGGGTGGCGATTCCCTTCTATGCAGAAAATGCACACCTGGCGACCTGGATCAGGCAAGCCTGCTGGTTGTACCGGAGGCGGTCACGACGCCTTTTCGCCCAATCGTAGACAGTGGCCGTTCTTTCGGCAGGGCCGCACGGCTTCTGCGCCTGGCCTCTGGCTTACCATTGCGACTCCTTCCACTGATTTCTGGGGCACCACGACACCATGATCGTGCTCGAACGATTGCTACACAAGGGTCAGCGATTTACATTGCCTCGCTGCTCTGCTCGCGCTCTCTGGGAATCGATCCCGAAGTGTTTCCGATCTACCTCGGCCTGCCTGGGGAATCGCTCGGCCCTCTGCCGCAAATATCCCTGCCGGCACAAATTCACACCCGTGTCTGCCGCCGATCATGTTCGGGCGAAAGAACCGGCCACGCCGACCAGCGTGATCGCCCTATGTCGGAAGGGCCTGCTATAGCGCGTGGTGCAGGAAATTGAAGCGGAACTTGATCGATGCGGAGGAAGGGCAGTTCAAGATGACGGGGCACTGCATTTTGCAAAGCAAGGCAGTATCCATTCGAAGTTGTATTTAAAAATTCGAGCAGTTTCAAGCAGGCGTGAGAGCAGCAAAAAAAGTGGGTCGAAAATTCTTCGAATGCTATCGGAAAAGAGGTTTAACCTTTACTGCAGCATGGACAAACCAATGTTTGCTCCACCGACCTCCCATCTGTTTCCCCGCTAGTTTTGCCCTCTTTTCGAAACTTTAAGTTGCCGCACAAGACTTTGACCTTCAGGAACCATTTTAGCGTATTCTTCAAGGCCTCTTCAAAAAACTTGTGGCTTGAAAGTCCATCCCATAATTCGTTCACTGATTTTGCTGTGATCGATCGTATACGACGATCATTTGACCGGGATCCTATCAGTTGACAGTGTAATAGGTGGAGTGAGCAAGCTTTGCTGCGGGTAAGAAGTTCATCAAGTAAGAGGGGCAGAATCGCCTCACAACCTGTTTGTGGGTTGCGCTCGCATGGCCGCCCACGCAATAGCTCTGGCCAAGCGTTCCTTTTGTGGCTGAGAGGGGCAAGCAGAGAGCAATCAACGTGATTCTTCTACATACAGCAATCGCGATGTTCCGCAACCATGTCTCCCATTCACGGGAATGGGTGTCACCCCGCGACTGGCACTTTGAGGGATCACGACGGGGATCTCAATTTTTCGGGGGAAAATATGCCACGCCCATAATTTAGTGTGCAATTAGGTGAGGAACAACCAAGGGGCAGGGGCCATAGGTGTGTGCAGGGGCACTCACAAAACGTGATCCCTGGCAGCCTTATGCTGGGGAGTAGGAGGAAGGAGCCGTGGGATTCGTAGGGAGTGGTTCAGGAAAAAGGCGACCTTTGTTATCCCCAGGGGGGGGAACCCGAAACAAAAAAACAACTTTTTCATCCGTTGGGCTTTTTTTTGATTGTTGATGCCAAAAATCGGGGGAAAAAACTAATTCCTTCATTCTATCTTTTTTTTTTTTTTTTTAAGGTT
>Ga0163217_1112470_pt1 | contig 11445 bp, 5 predicted proteins | sample SynspAceP_FD_185933 | JGI IMG/M metagenome (GOLD analysis project Ga0163217, IMG submission 185933) | Saline lake microbial communities from Ace Lake in Antarctica - Synechococcus sp. Ace-P (PacBio error correction) | ecosystem: Environmental > Aquatic > Non-marine Saline and Alkaline > Saline ... | reverse complement strand
GACTCAGCATTAGCGGCTAAGGGGCTTGGCGATTTGCAGAAATACTGAGAATTCTTCCCATAAAATTGCCTAATTATTTTCGAGTTTTTCAAACTTGGTACTAACGGTTGTAGCAATTACTTGCTGGAATGGCGGCAAATAAAGCCATCGCCGTCGCTATCAAAAGCTTTCAGCAATACCGGGCGCTGACCATGCTAGTGGTGGCTTGTTGTACCTCACCCCAAAGCATAAAGGGCTTCATATCCCCCCAAACAGTTGCCCCAAAAAGGACCAATGTAGGGGACTAATGGAACCCGCGTAGCTAAAAATGGCAGTGATTTTCCAGGGACCGTCAATTCTTCTGCGATAAGGCACTCGCATAGAGCGAATAACAGCCTTCCATACCACCTTCTGCTGGGTCGAACTGGTTTTTACGTAAGACGTACAAATCGTTAAAACCGGCGCAAAAACCATATCGACATACCTTGAATCGACTGTCGCGCGGACAATTCTTGATTATAGTTTATTAAGATCAACCCCGACCAGAACTTGTCTTCGAATTTTTTCATTCACTACGTGCAAGTTTAAGCTTTATTCTTTCAAGATTAAATGCAAGGAGAATATGGGACACCGCTAACAGCAACAACATCACAAATTGCACCAAACAGACTTGGTTGCGAAAAGAAAAGATCAAAAAAGTTTAAATCAGATGACACGCGCTAATTCTCGAAAATATTTTGGCTGGTATCGCTTGCGGCTTCATTCATTGATAAATTACGCAGGGCTACTTGATTGTTGCACTAACCAAAGCATTCTTCCACTTGGACTTATAATATTTGTTTGAATACCAGACTAACTCGCTCAATTCTACTATTTCGCTTTGAATACCACCAACAACGATTGAAGCGAGGCAGGCGCCATGATTATCCATTTCAACGCGTTTGACCGAAAAACAGAAGAATTGTTCAAAAGTTTATCTTGTTCTATGCCTAAATTTCTTAAACCCACTCTGTTCTGGCTCTTTCAAAAATTTACAATAGTTGGCGTAATAGGACAATTCCACGAGCATCTATCCTCGTAATACACTTTCTAGGGTGTTTGTGGCCTTCATAGTATCAGTAAACCATTCGTTTTAACACTATAAGCCATCTGCTTCATCTTTTGCATTTTATATGCAGCGAACTCGACTTGCCTATCTGAAAAATTCACTACATTAAATTTTTACCGAATAATTTTTCATAATGTTAATTTCAAACGGCACAAAGAAATAAAAGCATTAAAATTTAGCTCCGACTAAATTTTATATCCAACATAAACGCATTTACATGCACAAAAATTAAAAAGAAAATTATTACCACAATTATTTTAATCGATTAAAAATAATACAAAAAAATAAAACCATTGTTTTTTATATGGTTTTATTAGTTAACAAGTCATAATAAGCTCATTAATTAGTATATTCCGTCACCATGCATTAATTTTTCTAATGTGAATAAAGCAATTTATCTCAGTTGTAAGTCACCTTCTAGCGCCTATAATACACGGAGTTTTCTTGGCGGAGAGTTTGTGCTTAAATCAGTACGGCAGTCGACGGATGCTCTCGGTCAATTTGTGTTCTAAATTTCCCTGGATATTCTCAACAGTTTTTGTTGTTAACCCACGTCTTTCGTGGGTTTTTTTTTGCTACTTTTTCGCGCTTATTGCATTGGACCGGCATAGTTCCAATGACTTGGACGAGCTTAGCTTGGAGAGTAATCTCTCGGTGAATGTAAAAAACCGCTCGTTTTGAGTCGCAACTCTGGCCTCGAGGTTGCGGCGTGTAAAAAGCCCTGTTGAATTAAAAACGGCTCAATAACATCTTCCAATTGATCTTTTTCTTCACCGATCGCTCGCGGCCAAATTTCTAATCCAACCGGCCCCCCCATAAAACTTTCAATAATTGCGGACTAAACAATTTTTTATCCATGTAGTCAAAAAAAAATCCTCTCCCGTCCACATTCTAGCATGTTTAAGGCTAGACAACGACTTTCAGAAGGTAATTTCACCACTGCTTTAATTTCAGGCGAAAAATTCTCGCACCCGTCGTAAAACGGTTACTTATTCGCGGAGGTACCACAGGAACGCCTTGCGATCCAAGAGCCGGCTTCATCTATGGGTAGGTTTTAAATTAATTAGAAGAACGGTTTAACTATGGTGTGTTAAATCTTTAACACTATAAAATCAAGACGCTTACGATACCAAAACGACCTAAGCGTGAAGTCAAAAGAGGCTGCTCTTTTTGGTGCGGTTAGCGCCTACTTAGGTGAAAGGCGGTAACTCAATTTAATGACGGGCAGCAGCGTCCTTCGCCAATTCATAAGATCTAATGGTAATCTTTCCATCGCAGGATAGAGAATTTTCCTTCAACTTACAGGAGATAGGCGATTGTATTTTCATCTATTTAAAAAACACATCAATTTCTTCCATGATTAGTCACAAGCGGCCAAATCTCCGGCTTTTTTCAAGCACGGCCGGAGGTCGTTTTAATCCCCCCCCCATTTCAATTTGCACAATATTAGCTAGTCGTTTTACCCAATCCGGGGGCCGTAAATCAGCAAATGACTAAAGGTTCTTGGCGTTTTACGTGCCCGCAGGCAATAAAGATTTCCATTTGGAACAAACGTGATCCTGCCCTGTATAACTCGACAACATTTTTTGGTCGAATAGCACGATCAATAATTTCATCTTCTTTATTGGCGACGGTGTTGTATTAAACGATCAGCTTCAATCATGTGCTTTGCACAAACTTCTTATGTTGAATAATATTCTAACCCTGGAACAGGTTAAAATTTAGTCATTATATTTAGGTGACGGTATCAGAAATAGTGGTTTGCGTCTTACTAAAAGCGCATCTATGTTAAAAATTAATCATCGCTTCGTAATGCTTTCTAATAAGGGTTTCGCATCGCATATCTGCTTTATACACGAGAGTTAAATCATTTTGCTTCCCTGGCGGTTTATAGCCAAGGCACTAAGGCGCTTAATGCTTCTTCTTTTGACATCGTTACTTTGTTAGAAGGTATTTTCAAGGGAGACTCGCAACTCGCCCAAGGCTTCGGTGTTGGAGGCGCGACAGACAACTTAGTTAAACCTATCACGCAATTCTATCACCAAGCGTTCAGCTGTTTTTTTGCCCACGCCGGGTAAACTTGGTTAGACCGGTGACATCATCTTAATGATGGCTTGCATAAAATTGCGCAGCATTCATACCTGACAAAATAGTTAAGGCTAATTTTAGGCCCTACTCCACTGCGCTTTAATTCAATTCTCGGAAAAAAACGGCTCTCTCCGTTTGTTAGCGAAGCAAACATAATTGCGCATCTTCGCGCACGACAAAATGTCACACAAACTGACTTCTTGCCGATTCTGGCAATTGGTAAAAACTGGTTCATCGGCACCTGCACCTCATAACCTACCCCTCCGTGCCTCTATTAATTTTCGGAGGTTGTTTTCTATAAGATCCGCGAATACTGCCAATCATGTTGTTTCCTGTAAAACGATCTTGAGTTTACTGCTTTGCCGGTGCTCGATTCATATTTTAGAAAGAGAAACATTATCTTAAAACGACCACGCACCGTTTTAGTTGCTTGACCCAGCTTTTTATCAGACCTTTGTGAGTGTGGTATGGCACAGTGCTTACAGTAGGCAATCAGCCGGCATCGGCTTGCGTGACTGCCGTAATTTTAATAAATACGTTACCATAGTTGCACTTGGCTTTTATCTGCATTGCCTTACCCACTACAGCTTGGTTGATTTGCCTAGCCGGTATTCAGCCACAGGCAAATCATGACAGGTTGCAGCGACAATAGCCAGCCCCCCTAGCTTGACCAAGCTTAAGCTGATCAGGATTTCGCCATAAAAAACTGTTCAATCGCAAACTCTGCGGACTAATTGCGCAATAATTCACTCACACCGTCAAATATTTGGTTTTAAACGCGGCGCGCGATGTGGATCACCTTGCATACGGATACAACCCGCTACCTAAATAACTCAGTCTTACTGCCTTAACTTGTTGATTGATGCCATAGCCGTTAATCTCGAACCAGGATCAATACCATATAATCGCCATTCAAACTCTCAATTATTGTGCTACACATCAAAAAATACCCGCAATTTTCAGGCACAAAAATTCGGATAGCAGCTCTATTCGTTGGCGACATACTTTAAGCCATGCTTGGGCTTTAGGATAACCAAGCATAAGCATATGCTCAGTCAGGAATAATCCCTTGTTCATTGGCTACCCTAGGCTAAACATGTCGGTATTGATTTTCAACATCAGGTGGGTTAGCGAGACGCCAACGATCACGAAATTCATACTGTGTTGGTCTGTTTACAATCGATAAGTTGGTAGCCAGAAGCAGTAATATTATGCCAGTTTCCTCCCCCAACTTCTCTTAGGCGGTTTGTAGGGGAGATTCTGCGGGCTTCTTCTTGTTCGGTAAACCGATTGCCAAAACAAGGAATCATCGTTACGTTGCATGACCAAAACCTGCCCAGCCTGATTATAAATCACATTAGGGCAGATTTCGGGGATACGCCAATGCATCAAGTTGGCTCAGTGTAAACTATTTCAACTACGGTTAATTCGTTTGAATTCGACTAACTCTTTCAAACTGCTCAGGGTTAGCTTCGCTAGGTGCGTAGGTTAAGGGGCAGGCAAGCAGTCGTGGTTTTTGGGAAAGCCATCACGATCACGAATAGGAACCGTAGCGCCGTCATCAACATTACTAGCCTATCCAGACCAAGGCCAAGCCTTGCATGCGGAGGAGCTCCATACTTTGAGCGCTTCTAATAAGAAAACGAATTTCACCCTGCGGCCTCTTCATCCACTAATGCCTAATAGTTGGAACACTTTAAGCTTGCATATCTTGCTGATGAATACGCACCGGAACCACCACCTAACTCAACTCCGTTAACACCATGTCGTAGGGCGATTAGGACAGGGCATTGCCAGCGTCGGAAAGCGAGTTTTCGGCGTTAAATTTCGCGGTGCGGTAAAGGGATGATTGTAAAGCATAAAACGGCCATCAACTTCTGTCAAACATGGAAAATCAACAACCCATAACGGACGCACTCACCACTGAGTAAGGCTAAATCCTCCACCCAATTTCAAACGTAAGGCCCCCAGAGGGCTTTCTGTTACAACAGTTTTAGTGTCTGGCCACCAAATAAAAATAATAATCCGCCCGACTGTGCGCCAAACGGGGTTTTTTTCCAAAACTATTGCCATTGCGACAGGTTCTATAAGGAATTTTAAAGACCGGTGATTGCAATCCATCCATACCTGCCTTGAGATCGGTGACTTTCATCACAAGGGCTAAACCTCTACACCGTAGATCGAAACAAACTTAGTATAGTCGTCTATTTGTTTACGAAGGACAACGAAGCCCCCCCGAGGACTTTGATGACAGGCAACACGGACCTTTACGTCATTCGGCGGGTTCGGGCAAACACTTTGAACTCCAACGTCTTTAAGTAAAATCTGCGACCATTCGCGTCATTCAAGAGGATTGCGTAAGTCAGTTTATCGGCCTACCAAAACGGACGCATCGCTTCTGCGTAGGTTCTTGTGGAAAAATACCCAAGTCTACATTTTAACATTTTTTGAAACAATCTCGGATCATGCTTCTGTGATAGACATAACACCATCAGCATCTAAGAAGGTTGTTTCAATATCAATTTGAGTAAATTCAGCGTAGACGAACTCGGCACGTAAATCTTCATCACGGAAAGCATTTACATTTGATAATATCTGTTCCATACCCGCCATCATCAGCAATTGCTTGAATAGTTGCGGTGATTGCGGAGAGCAAAAACTGGCCTTTATGAGTTCGCTAGGACCAAATAATCACGATGCTCCTTCAGGCGAGGGCTTTCGTCAAAAATTGGCGTTTCCAATGTCTAAAAAAAACCGCATAATCCATAAAGTGCCGCACCGCCACTGGTCACTTTAGCGCGAAATTTTAAACGGTCACTCAGTCAATGGGACGACGCAGTCTAAATATCGATATTTTAGTCTCTGCTCTTCTGAGTTTTCTTGATTCCAATCTAAGGGCAAGGGAGCCCCGGATTTGTAAGAATCGTCAAAGACTTACCTAACATCTCAATTTCGCCAGTGGAACATCTCGGTAGTTCACCTGTCAGCTGGACGAGCCGCAACAAGACCCCGTTAGTTGCACACAAACTCATTGCGCAAACTTATTTGCTACGCCAAATGACTCAGCCAAATCCGGGATCGAAACAACTTGACAATGCCGTTCACGATCACGCAATCGATAAAAATAACACCACCAAAGATCGCGACGGCGGGTTAACCCAGCCCATCACAAACGTTACGGTTTGCCCAATATAGGATGCATTGATGTTGGCCACAATAATCTGTGCTGCATGAAAACTCGCCTCTAAATCAATAATACGGCATGAAAATTTACGGCCGCATAGTATAACACGAATTAATTACAAGATGCATCGCCGCAAGAAATTAAAGTTGTTTTAAGTTACTGATAGACCACTATTTTTAGCCTCAGTTTCGAATATAAGTGATATTGGGCTGTACATGCGAGTGTTGGTTATTGCGCAGATTTAGGATCTGATAATAAAACAACATAATAGGAGAAAATAAAACTTACTGAAGTACTAAAGAGAATACCTATCTGAGCAACATGTTAGCAAGCCTTTATGACTTAGTTGAAGGACTGAAAGCAACTCAGCTTCGCTCTAGCAAATCAAATTCTCGCATTAACCATTCTTCCAAAGAAGCACCACCAGTGATTAGCTTTTAACGCATTAGCATAGAATCTACTTTGCGGATTCTTGTTCAGCCAACTTTTCTTTGACGAGACTGCAATTCATGCGTCAAACCACTAACTCTTTAACTTTCTTCCTAATGTTGGCTGCCAATATGAATTTTCATGTAAACTCGCGTTACTTGGTTTAATTTACTGTTCATATATTAAAGCAAACTTTGTTCAAACAAGACCAGTTGAGATTCACATTTGACGTATTTGCTTTCACAGATAAAAAAAATACACCCCGCTTAATAAAACAGTATTCTCTATAGAAAAACACTAATAATTACATACTGGGGCATGGTGAATTTCAACTAGTCCGTTTCTATCAAAAACTCTGCATTGAGTTCGCTTAAAATCAAGGTTCTCAAAAATTCAATCTTAGATATTGGTAATTTCGTCACATTCGTCGTCACTTAATAATTTAGTCAAATCGACTTAATATTAATAATTTGACCATCTCGGATTACTCACACTGAGATGAATTCTAGCACTTTCTTTCAGTACCAAACATTAGGTGCACTGTCTAATTTCAGATGAGCGTAAATAAACGACCTCAGCAACCACTGTCTACCATTAATACCAACGACTGGTCGTCACGATTCAATGATTAACAATACGACTATTGTCAGAAATAATCCGATGCAGAGTAAACCAAACCGAAGAGCGGTATCGAAACTGTGACAACGTGCCCCGTAAGGTAATGATACCCCGAGTACATATTTCCGGTTTGGCTGGCACGGGTTGCGATTTCAGTGTAACGCAGGACTTTCTTGCACCTGCATAACACTTTATTCCATAGTTTCCTCACCCAGTTTATAGGTGACCCACTGCCTCGCAGTCATTCACCAGCAGTACTCTTATTACTTGGATTTTTGTATACTCATTGCAAAAGCTCCCCCCTTAGAGGTAATCCGTTACGTACTTATCCTTTTGCCGTTAAACAGCCAACTAGATTAGTTGCACATTAAAACCAAGGCCGCACATTTTATTTTTGACCATACCCGCTAAACAAGGCCTGCTAGCATTTGAATTACGCCACATTAAAATTCATCAGGTTGCAAGGTTTGAAGGGTTGTGACCAAACGTTCACAGGTAAACCCCAACCACCTGTTATCTAATAGTAAAGATATTGATAATTTCGTAGTTTTCTGCAGTTTTTCGCAGATTTTTCTGGCATTATCCATTTTGCGGTATCAAACTACATTAACATTTTTTGTCTTTTGAGCATAACCCCCTTGAACCAAACTTGAGTTTGCCAAACAAAGGATTAATAACATCAATCTGGTGGATCCCACCTAACTCAGGTCAAAGGCACTGCAATGTTAAAACCTGCAAACCTCAAAAAATTAAGGCTTGAAATTCCCGCTTCAGGGATCCTCTGCTTCTAGTCTAAGCAGGCGTTTATTTTAATTCCGCTGCTTTTTATGTCGACCCGTCGCAAACATTCTGTTAGTTTCATCGCGAGCTAGGATGGTCTTTGGTATTGCCGCAAGAGGCTCCCTAATGAACTGTCGGCTTACTTTCTCAACAAGCTTGAAATAGCCTGTTTTTGAAAAGAATCAATAGTAGGCTCTTTCAGTCAATAAAGCTGGACATGGTAGTCTTCCATTACTTCTTCATTTGCAAATGGCTTACCGGGTCATCATTTATTATCCAAATCTCCCAATAATTTAAGGTAACTTACATAGGCGAACACCCCTCTTGATTTGGCACAAAACACTGAAGGAGGAGTCTGCGCCTGACTGGCATCCTCTGAAAACGAGTAATTCAACGGGAATCACCCCAGGCCAGACACCATCACCATAGGTCGCTTTTAAGTTTTTATATGATTCTGTCCGCTGCATTAACCCGCCTTCGTACATTGTTGGCACGATAGTAAAGGCAAAAAATCTTATGGTCAGAGATTTTTGCCTTATTCCACTAGGATGCATAAATACGCTAAGCCCTTTAAGCGCGTAAAATTCAGTTTGCACAGGCCACAATAAACACGATCACAGGCGGCCAAAGCATTGATCATCAATACACCTAATACTGGGGGACAATCAATGAATCGCAAAATCAAATTCATCACTCACCAAGCTCCAACGCTTTTTTCAAAATCAGCCCATTTCCCGTTTTGCGTGGCCCCATTTTTTCGGAATCTAAAGATTGCCAATGCCATGTAGCGGCAGTAAGATAAACAAACGAGTCAAGTTTTGTGGGGCACAAAAACACATCTAGTTACATTTTTCTTTAACTTGAGGCTTTACCTTAATAAAAACATCATATAGACTTGAAGATAATTTGCTCTGAAATCAACCCCAAAGTAGTAGCTTAGTTGAGGATGTGTGATCGTATCAATCAATAATAATTGTATTGCCCCGCTTGTGCCAAAAGTCCGCCCAGAGTCACCGGTAGTAGTGTTTTTTACCAACCCCACCTTTGTGATTAGGCAACTGTTCCAAACCAATCAAAATTTGCGGCCTTATATAAAATATTATCTTCAAATGACTAAATTCGAAAAACCAGGAAATCAAATTGCTCTGTAACATACTGTTTTAATTAAGCATTTCGGATTGCAATTGCTTGAGAATACTGCTCATATCCAAAAATTTTGTTCAGCGGATATTTGCCACTGTCCGGCCTGGGGCATCCATAGGACACAGAGCTTTCTCGTCCTGCGCCCAATTCTGCACCTCGACTTTCAATTCACACATCTGGTCCCGCCCATCGGCTCCCATACCGTTAAAAATAACGCACCTAATACGTCCCCACCAAAAACTGCTTAGTGATGTAAATGTGCGGTCTACACTGGGCTATACGTCATAATCTGGGTAACGCTCAGCAATCTCGAATCTAATATGCTGAACCGTGAGCTACCTTCCTATCGTCATTTGGCATCCACCCGGCCGCTTAAAATACGCAGTTCCGGCAACTATTACATTCTCCTTGTTCGCATTCTTTAACTGTAATTTTGACAAATCATTAGTCTATTCGCAAAATGCTCGGTAAATGCCGCCAGGCATATGCTGCACCATAATAATGGGATAAGGAAAAGATCGAGGAATATTCCATCAGTATTTTTTTGCAATTGCAACCGGCCCCCCGTTGACGTGGCCTATTGCTAAAGACATTTTATAACTTATTTCTAATATTTTGGCCAATGGAAAGAGCGCGGTCATTGACTCGCCTCAAAGCGCCGGTATTCGTAGCTATGTCCTATTACAGAGCGACTCGGACTGGAACTCTTGCGGGCGAGTGTTTTAATCGATTTTGTAGTAGTAACTTGGCTTCTTTTGGGTTAACGCGATGTCTTCAAATTTTTTCGCAAAAAGTCTACGGCACCTGGCCAGGGCATCTAAAAAGTAGCGCCAGCGCCATCATGAGTTAAAGAAGAAAAACATAATGATTGGCACTGGACACAAGGCCATTATTTCCTCACCGCTACAATACCGTCCATTATTGGCATTTCAACGATCCATAGTAATCACGTCAGGCTTAAGTTGCTGCGAGGGAAAATGGCTTCCATAACCATTTTTCGCTTCGTCCAACGACCTGTAGCTCTAAGTATTCTTCAAGAAATCTGCCGCAAATTCCGGCGACGAAAAAAAGTGGAATCGTTTCAACAATTATATTCGGTAAAGCCATTAAACTTAAAGTAAAAAATATAAAAAACAAAAATGAGTCTTGCGCGGACTATACTTTCTTGGCTGCCATAACGTTTAAGTAGGGCCTTGCTACATCCAAGATTAATTGCAATACCGCCGATCCCCTGGTTATCGTTCTTCCAGCCATGCCTGGTGTGGCCTTGAAAAGTAACTCATCGAGGGGGTTTTATTACCACTTTCTTCTTGACGATCAGTGCATCAACCACAAAGGCTAGTTGTTTTGGATAACCAATTTGTACCACAACAAACATGACCTTTGTCTTATCTAACCGGAGCAAGGTTACCCGGTGTACGGAGTAAGACCCACTCTCTCAAATAAAATATGGGATTGTCCTTAATCTTGACAAATCATAGTGAGTTGACCATCCACCGGATATTGGTCTTGGTTGGATTCAAAACATTAATAATTCGTTGATGAGCCCAAAGTTAAGCCAAGGTTCTTGGCTCAACCAACACGATTCAATTTAAGGTGGTAAAATGGCCTAAAAGTTAAGGGGTACTTTTATTTTCAAGATATTTCGTTTTGCCGGAATAACCCAGCTTTGAATCTATTTTTTACTGAGCCATTTAAACTGATTTAATTTTAAGGTTTTGTTGACGAAACCATCCATGCCAACACCACGGCCCAGATTACTTCAGAAAATTTCAGTTTTGAGTTGAAAAAACCGGGGGCAAATATTTTAAGTTAAAAAAGCTTCAACGTCTTGTCATTTCTGGCTGGCAGATGGTTTCAAGCAAATTCCCATCACGGCCCCCGCTTTTTATTGGCCAAATTTTCTTTCAAATTTTTCAGGGGGGGTCCATTACCCTTTTTTTGACCAATTCATTCCCCGTTTAATCGTAAAGGGGGGCAGGATATTATAATTTTTTCGCCCCCTTCTTTTTGTTTTGAAAAAAAGCCGGGCCCAAATTTAAAAACTTGTGCCCATTAACTTGTTTACCACAAGCCCTACGTTCTTTGGTAATTCAATACCATGACATCTCTCCTC
>Ga0163217_1107057_pt1 | contig 11445 bp, 14 predicted proteins | sample SynspAceP_FD_185933 | JGI IMG/M metagenome (GOLD analysis project Ga0163217, IMG submission 185933) | Saline lake microbial communities from Ace Lake in Antarctica - Synechococcus sp. Ace-P (PacBio error correction) | ecosystem: Environmental > Aquatic > Non-marine Saline and Alkaline > Saline ... | reverse complement strand
TCCCCAACCATGGACCGCTGCGCCGGATGCGATGCTTTTGCGCTGCCTGCACCAGAAGCCGCCGGACTCGACTCGCGGCGGCGCTGCGCCGCTTGGCCGGTTGGGCGGGCCGGGGCCCTATTGCCGATTTGCCCTGGAGCGGAACTGCGCGGCTGCCCTTCTCCCGCGCTGACGTGCCCTGGCGACCGAGCTTCTGTTTCGGGCGATCCGCCAGCGCGCCGCCTGGGATGCCTGCTCGACCAACTCGGCAAGGTGCCGACCGACGTCCAGCCTCCAAGCTGCGCTGGCTGCTGCACCCTCGCGCCTCTACCAGCTGCTCGCCACCGGAACGGTTCCCGCCTCAGCGGCGGTTGAGCACCACCGTGGAACTGGCCAAACGTATGGTCTGCCCGGCTGGCGCGTGGTGAATGTGTGTGCGCGCCTTTCTTGCGTCGCTAGCGCCGCTGCCAGCAGCGCCCTAACCGCTGCGCCGAACCGTCGCGGCCTTGGGTTTGCGCACCCCTGCCCTGGCTGGCTGCCGATCTAGCTGGCAATGGTGCGCCGAGGCGCTGAGCGTTCGGTGTGGCGGCAATCTTTTTGCCGCCCTCCCTGGAATCTGCGTGGTCAAAACGGTGCAGGCAAGCCTGAGGCGGTGCTCGCCGCTATTGCGCCGCTGGGGCCAGCTGAACCCCTTTGTTGATCAAAGCCTGGGGCTGACGCTCCACGGCCGCTGCGGTGATTCTGCGGCGCCCTGCCCGGCTATGCCGAGGCCCCCCAACAACAACAAAATGTTGCGTTCAGGGACCGCCGCGCCCAGCGGAAGCGCCCTATGCTGAGCCCCTCCCTGGTACGTCGCTTGATGCCTGCGCGGCCCGCGGCAAGAGCACCCATCTGCCGAGATGATGGCCGATCAGGGGTGGTGCTGGCCGTTGATCGCATCCGCTGCCGCCTGCGCCGCGTCGGCGTCAATGCCGAGCGGTTGGTTTGCTGCTCGATTCAAGCAGCACGAGACCGATGCGGCGAGCTGGCCGCGAATTGCCAGTGAGAGCTTCGATCGGATTCTTGTCGACGCCCCTGCTCCCGGTCTTGGCACCCTGGCCGCCATGCCGATGCCCGCTGGCGGGAATCACCCCGCCCGCCATCGATGATTGTTGTCTTGCAACGCCGCTGCTGGAGGGATGGTGCCTGGCTCAAGGCCAGGGTCGGGTTTATTCCACTGCCACCGTCCATCCCGATGAAAAACGGTGAACTGGTCACGGCCTTCCTAGGCGGGCCCCCCAGCTGGAGCCAGGTTCGAACTCAGCTCTGGCCCACGCGGGCGGGCGGCGATGGCTTCTACGCCGCCGTGCCTCAGCCCCTGGCTGAAGCTCAAGGCGTTAGTAGGTGGTGCGGTGGTGCCTTGGTGCCGCACCGGCGTGGTTGCTTTTGGCGTGTGCTGTGCGGGGAGCGGCGCTGGTGCTGCTGGCTGGCCGGCGGCCGGGCAGCAGGGTTGCGCCGGAACAGGAGCGACTGGCTGGGGCGGCGGCTCGGTGGCGAGTCCGGTCTGGCACCGCCTGTGGGGTGGCCTGACTGGGGTGGGTAATGCGGGCTCGCGGAGCCCGGAGTGGTGCCGGAATTGTTCCTCGGCTGGAAGTAACGGGCTCGAAGCTGGACGTCGCTTCTGCCGATCTGCTCCACGGCCTGGGCTGCTCGCGGGCGGGGCCTGGCTGGCGTTGGGCGGCTGTTTCTTCGCGCGGGTTTGTTGGCTTGAAAGTGCCCGTGAGCACGGAGCTTGGGCGGGAACTGCCTACGCAGATCCTTCGCGATCACGCGCATGTACCGGCCCAGCGGCGCGCAGCACCGCTGTCGCTTCTTGGAGGAAGCGGTTGTTGTCCCAGCCCAGCCAGATGCCGTGTGAGCTGGGGATCGCGCCTATGAACCAGACAGTCACGGGCGCGCCTCGGGCGCTGGCCAGTCTGCCGGCCACAGCTGCCGATCGGACGCCGCTCCACCGTGCCACCAGTCACCACCCGCTGCAGCATCCAGACCATCGCGTCCGGCGATGTCGGCTTCGACCACCCGCGCGGCCCCGGTCGACTGCAGGCGCCTTGCTCCAGAGCAGGTTCGCGTCGGGGCCCGCTGATCTCCTCGACGGGTGTGGTGGCACGAACACGCCGCGGTTTGAATCACTGCGGCATAGGCGGCGGCATGTCAAGCCGGTCTGCTCGTAGGCGCCAGCGCCATCGGTAGAAGCGCCCAGCTCACCGTTGAATGTCCAGGCTCTTAGCCATGGCGATCACCTTGTCGACCCACCTGCTGCAAGCAGGTCACCGCCACCACGTGGAAGTCTGCAGGGCCGTGCCATCGTTCACTTGCCTCGTTAGCGATCAACCGAAGTCGTGGGGAGTACCAGCGAAGCAGCCGCTTCTTGCGTCCAGACGGTTGGCGCATCCCTCCTTGAGGGCGCGAGATAGACAACAGCTTGGGGGGGAAGTGAGCCGGGTGATCGCAGCGCCTGAGTGGGCTCGGTTGAACTGGCTTTTGTTGTAAATCCTTACGCCCACCAGGCACGCACCAGGCCGGTGCCGGCTCGACGGTGACTAGCGCCCCCTCCATGGAGCGTGGCATGCTGCTCATCACCTTCTGGCCTCCGTCTGCATGCCAGGTTGAGGCTGCTGCGTATCTCAGTCCCGCCACCTCCAAGTGCTCAAGTTAACACATTGGAGCTCCTGGGCACCCAGCTGGTGAATTAGGGCTCACTGTTCCAGTACTTGGGCAAAGGCGGTTGGACCGGAAGCGGTGTGGCTCGGCCTCGGTCTGCTCGGAAGCGCTGATGAAACCCCGCTGGCGCATCCGCCCGAAAGACCAGTGCTCGCCGCTGTATGGCCAGTTCTTCGTTCACGAGCGCGGAAATACACCACGGGGCGCGGGCAGCCGGCTATCAGGGCTGCTCGCAGGGTGAGCTGGTCGCGGCCTGGAGAAGTAGATCCAGCCGCATCGGCACGCCGTAGGCGCCTGAGCCCAGTACACATAGTTGATGTATTGATCGAGGATCTGTCTTTTTGCTGAGCTGGCGCTCATCTGCCGCGCCAGGCCGCCTCTTTGGCTTGCGGACCAGGGTGCGGTCCTGGCTGGAGGACACGTGCGGGCCAGCTCTGGGTGATGTGCTGGCGCCTTCTTCACTGCGCGCGGCGGATGTGGCCACCATGGCCCGGCCGATCCCCAGTGTCAACACGTCGTGCTCGTAGAAGCGCCGTCTTCGCGCACGACACGGCCTGACGCAGCAGCTCGCCATCGAACCCGGCAGCCACCTTCTCGCGGTGCAGGCCGAGTCTGCAGCAGCCTGGCATCGCCGAAAGGATCTCACGTGCCGGGTCGGTTTGAAGTGTTAAGATCCGCGCCACGTCAGGCGCATCCCCGGTCGACGAAGCTTCACCAGCGACGCTTGGCCGGAAGGGCTGCGGCGCTGCCGACCCCGCTGCCACGCCCGGCCAGCAGCAGCTTTTGCGGCTTTGCCGGTCGGGACGTTCTTCCTTTCCTGCCCCTCAGGCGGGTGGGGGCATCCCTTGCGAGAGACTTCGCTGGTCACAACACGCCGTGAGGCTGCTGTCCGATCGCAGCGCCGTCACCACATCCCAGCACCAGGAAACGGCTGGCGGGGGCCTCGGCCTGAACTTCCGTCAAAGGCCACCCGGATCGCGCAGCAGCCAGATGTCCTGGAAGGTGATCTGGAAGATCAGCAGCACCAGCAGCACACGCGGCGAAGTTCTGGCGAATGGCGGATCAGCACAGCCACCATCGCCAGCTGGAAGATCAATCATGCGGCGCTGATCCAGCTGGCCCGCTCGAGCGAACACCACGGAGCGGCTTTCAGCCCAGCGCCCGAGTCGCCTTCACGGCTCGTGAAGTCGTTGACCAACGCAATTTTGCCGACCGGCCAGCTGTAGGCCAGGGTGACAGGGCTGTGTCCAGAGTTGAGCCGCCCGAACAGGGCCTCCCGGCCCACCAGGCAACGCGAGTAACATGACGCCAAGGTCATAAGTTGCCAGCCAGCCGTTCTGCTGAGCTTCAGCGGTGGCCCGAATTAGATGTAACTGACCAGCGATCCGCCCAGGGCGAGTTAGGCAACAGCACCGGGTGCGGTTGCCCGCCCAAGAGATCGAGGCCCCCGCACACGGCAAGCCCCGAAGCAGCAGCACCCAGATCTGCACCCGCACCTTGCCAGGGAGATCGCCCCGGAAGGGATCGGCGGTAGGGCTCGCTTGATCGCGTCGATCTCGCGGTCGTAGTAGTCGTTGAATGCGTTTGGGTGTAGCGGCCAGCAACGACCCACTCACAACATGCAGCGATGGCGGCGCGAAGTCGCGGCCGCTCACACGTAGTTGCCCGAGGCAAGGCCGCTCCCACAGATCACGGCCCCAGATCAGGGGGATCCAGGTGACCGTTTCTCCAGCTGCAAGCCGCAGGCTTCCGATCTGCGTGGTGCTGCGGCCCTCTTCATGGCCGCAGCTGCGGGCCTTTTCCGCCGCTGTGCTGGGGGAAATCGGGGCGTCGCAAGAGGATGGAGCAGAGATCACCAGCATGACCGAGAACGCTCGACCGTCATCGCGGAGGTGTTTCAGCGGGCGATTTCGTCGTCGAAGAAACACCGCGGCTGCCGTTGCTGAGTCACCACCACGCCGATGCGCTGCCGTCGGGTCATCTTAAACGCTGACGGTCCGGAGGCATCGCTCTTGAGCGCTTCACAGATCGGCGGGATGCGATCGCGCCACGCGTGTGATCCTCACCGGGAGCATGCTCGACTCGCCGCACCTCCTGGGGTGCAGCCTGAGTCATGGCCAGCGGCGGCTTTGGGCAAGTCGCGCAACCCCTAACGCGCCCCCGTTTCCCCCCTATGGTCCGCCAAGCGATCATTCCCTGGCCTCGATGTGCTGACGGCCGGGTGGTCAAGGGGGTCAATTTCGTTGGCTGCCGATGCCGGTGATCCGTGGCCTGGCTGCCGTTACGACGCGCCGGTGCCGACGACAAACTGGTCTTATCTCGACATCGCCGCCATGCATCAGGGCCGCAGCCACCCTGGTGAGCTGTGGCCAGACCGCTGAAGCGTGACGATCCCTTCACCGTCGGCGGCGGCATTGGCAGCGTGGAGGGGATCACCGCCCTGCTGCGCGCTGCGCCGACAAGTGAGACCTCCAATTCAGCGGCGTTGCGCGCCATCCCGATCTGTTGGCGCAAGGGGCCCGGCAGTTCGGCTGTCAATGCATGTTGTGCGACGATGCCCGCCGCCGCGCCGAGGGCACGGTTGGATGGTTTGTGCAAGGGGCCGGGCAGAACACCGCCTCGATGCCGTGCCTGCCGCCAGATTGTGGCGCTCGGTGCCGGCGAAACTGCTGCTCACCTCCATGGATGGCGAATGGCACCCAGGCGGCTACGACCTGGCGCTCACCAAGCGCGGTGGCCAGCGCCCGTCTCGGTTGGCCGGTGATCGGCTCAGGAGGCGCCGCTGCATCGTCACATTCGCGCGCCCTGAGAGGCGGGGCCTCGGCCTCCCCTGGCTCGGCCTCCCTCCCACACGGCGTGCTTCACATCGAAGCAGCAAGACCGACTGTCGCCAGGGCTGGCGATCAGTCGTCTGATCGCTTCGAGCTGAGCACGCGTCGTGGAGCAGGGAGGGCGAGCAGGGAGGCCGACGCCCCCCCCTGCTCCAGGGCGGGCGGCGATTGAATCGATGCCAGCCGGCGCTTCCCTAGGCGATCACCGGCACCGAGACGGCGCGGGCCACCGCGCTGGTGAGCGCCAGGTCGTAGCGCCGGTGCCATCGCCATCCATGGAGTGAGCAGGCAGCTTCGCCGGCCCGAGCGCCACCACCTGCGGGCCCAGGCCACGGCATCGAGGCCGGTGTTCTGCGGCCCCTTGCACAAACACCTCCCAACCCGCTGCCTTCGCGCGGCGGCCGGCCATCCGATCGCCACAACGATGCATTGACAGGCCGAACTGCCGGCCCTTCGCCACCAGATCGGAGATCGCGCACCGCCGCTGAATTGAGGGCTCACCTTGTCGGCGCCAGCGCGCAGCAGGGCGGTGATCCCCTCACGCTGCCATGCCCGCGCGACGGTGAAGGGGATCGTCACGGCTTCAGCGGTCTATGGCGCACCAGCTCACCAGGTGGGTGCGCCCTGTGGCTGGCGCGCGATTCGAGAAAGGACCAAGTCGTCGCACCGCGGCGTGTCGTAACGGCAGGCCAGGGCCCCACGGATCACCGCATTTTCGCGCAGCCAACGAAATTACCCCCTTGACCACCCGGCCGTCAAGGCCACATCGAGGCAGGGAATGATCCTTGGCGACATGGAGGGGAACGGGGGCGCTTTTGGGTCTTGTTGCGGCGACTTGCCCAGCCGCGCTGCCATGACTCAGGCCTGCCACCCCCAGGATCCATCGACATCGGCTCCCGGAGTGAGGATCACCCGCGTGCGCGATCGCATCCCGCCGAATTCTGGTTGAAGCGCTCAAGAGCGATGCCTCCGCCCACCGTCAGCGTTTCAAGATGACCGACGGCGCGGGCATCGGCGTGGTGGGTGAACTCTAGGCAACGCAGCAGCGCTGGTTTTTCGACGACGAAATCCCCCAGGCCTGGAAAACCCACCATCCCGGCCGATTGACGGTTCGAGCCGGTTTCAGGTCATGCTGGTGATCTCTGCTTCCATTCTGAGCGACGCCCCCGATTCCCCCCCCAGCAGCGCGGCGAAAAGCCCGCCAGCTGCTGGCATGAGGGGGCCGCAGGACACCACCGCATTCTGGAAAGTGCGGGCTGCCGCTGATGAAAACGTCACCGGGATCCCCCCTATCTGGGGGTGATCTGTGGAAGCGGCTTGCTCGGCAACTACGTGTGGACGCCGCACTTCGGCGCCGCCATCGCCTGCATGGGTTGATGAGTTTCGTTGCTTGGCCGGCTACGCCCACCATCAAACGACTACTACGACCGCGAGATCGACGCGATCAACGAGCCCTACCGGCCTGATCCCCTCCGGGGCGATCTCCCTGGAGCAGGTGCGGGCAATCTGGGTGCTGCTGCTCTCGGGCTGGCGTGGCGGGGGGCCTCATCTCTGGGCGGGCCACCGCACCCCGCGTGCTGATTTCTACTCGCCCTGCCGGCGGGATCGCTGGTCAGTTACATCTATTCGGCGCCCACCGCTGGAAGCTCACAGCAGAACGCTGGTGGGCAACTCATGCCCTTGGCGCCGTTAATCGCTTTGCCCTGGATGGCCGGCAGGCCATGTTCGCCGGCTCACCTGGACCACAGCCCTGCTCACCCTGGCCTACAGCCTGGCCCGGGCTCGCATTGCTGTGGTCAAAAAACGACCTTCAGGAGCGTGGAGCGACCGGGGATGGCGGCTGAAATTCCTGCCGGTTGCGTGTTCGCATCGAGCGAGCAGCATGGATCAGCGCGCATGATTGATCTGTTCCAGCTGGCGGAGGTGGTCTGTCTGTAGATCGCCATTGGCCAGAACTTCGCCGCGGTGCTGCTGGTGCTGTATCATTCCCCAGGATCACCTTCCAGTACATCTGGCTGCTTGCGCGATTCCGGGTGGCCTTTGACGCGTGAAGTATCAGCGAGCGCCCAGCCGTTTTCTGTGCTGGGGATTGCTCGGTGACGGCGCTCGCGATCGCCACAGCAGCCTCACGGGCCGTGTTGTGACCAGCGAAGTCCTCGCAAGGGATCCCCCACCCGCCTGGGGCGAGGGAAAGGAAAAACGTCCGACCCGGCAAAGCCGCAAGGAAGCTGCTGCTTGGGCCGGGCTGTTGGCAGCGGAGTCGGCTAGCGCCGCAGCCTTCCGGCAAGCGTCGCTGTGCGCTCGGTCGACGGATGCTGCCTGACGTGGCGCGGATCAACACCTTCAAACCGACCCGCACGTGGTGACGATCCTTTCGGCACGATGCCACGTGCTGCGAAGCTCGGCCCTGCCACCCGCGAAGAAGGGGGCTGCCGGTTCCGGATGCCCGAGCTGCTGCGCCAGGCGTCGTGGCCTGCGAAGACCGGCGCTTCTAACGAGCACGACGGTGTTGACATCTGGGGGGATCCGGCCGGGCCATGGGCGCAACATCCGCCGCGGCCGCATGCGAAGAAGGCGCCAGCACCATCACCCAGCAGCTGGCCCGCACCGGATTGTACCGTCAGCCAAGACCGCACCCGCGTCCCGCAAGCTCAAAGAGGCGGCCCTGGGCCGGCAAGATCGAGCGCCAGCTCAGCAAACAAGAGATCTCGCATCAATACAATCACTATGTGTATCTGGGCTCAGCGGCGACGGCTCGCCGATGCGGCCTGATCTACTTCTCCGAAAGGCGCCGACCAGCTCACTCCTGCCAGGAAGCAGCCCTGATACGCCGGCCTGCCGCCGGCACCCGTCTGTGTATTCGCCGCTCCGTGAACGAAGACCGACCCTACAGCGGCGAGCACTGTTGCTGGGCGGATGCCGGCAGGCGGGGTCATCAGCCTCGGCAGACGAGCCGAAGGCCACACCGCTCCGGCTCCAAACCGGCTTGCCCAAGTACTGGAACAGTGAGGCCCCCCTAATTCAACAGCTGGGTGGCCAGGACTAACCCATGTGTTGAAACACTCCTGAGCAGCTTGAGGTGGGACGGACTGACGATACGCAGCAAGCCTCAACCTGGCCATTGCAGACGGGAGGGCACCAGAAGGGTGCATCGCAGGCAGTGCCAGCGAGCTCCATGGAGGGGCGCTAGTCACCGTCGAGCGGGTACCGCGCCTGGTGCGATGCCCTGCGTGGGCACGGTAAGGGATTACAACAAAAGCCAGTTCAACCGAGAGCCACTTCAGGCGCTAGCGATCACCGCTTCCACCTTCAGCTGTCGTCTATCCTCGCCGCCCTCAAGAGGGGATGCGCCAGAACCGTCTTGGACACGACAAGAAGCGCTTGCTTCGCTGCCGCTACTGCCCCTAAGAACTCAGGTGATTCGCTTACCGAGGCAGAGGTGGACGATGCCCACGGCCCTGCAGAGCTCTCTCACACGTCGAGTGGCGGTGTAACTGCGCAGCAGGTGGGGCTTCGACAAGTGATCGCCAGATGCTAAGAGCCTGGGAATCACCCGTGAGCTGGGCCGCTTCTACCCGATTGCGGCTGGAGCGCCTACGAGCAGACCGTGCTTGACATGACCGCCGCCTATGCCGCACGTGATCAACGCGGCGTGTTTCGTGCCACCCCCCCGTTCGAGGAATCACGGCCCCGACGCGAACTGCTCTGGAGCAGGGCGCCTGCAGTCGGACCGGGCCGGCGCGGTGTCGACAGCGACATCGCCGACGCGCATGTCTGGATGTGCTGCAGCGGGTGGCTGACCTGGTGCACCGGTGGAGCGCGTCGATCGGCAGCCTGTGGCCGCAAGACCGGCACACTCCGAGGGCGCCCGTACGTCTGGATTCAATCGCCGCGATACCCCCAGCTCACACGCGGGCATCTGGCTGGGCTGGGACAACAACCCGCTCTCAAGAGCGACAGCGGTGCTGCCGCGCCGCTGGGGGCCGGTACATGCGCGTGATCGACGAAGGATTCTGCCCCGTACGCAGTTCCGCCCAAGCCCGTGCTCACGGCAGCTTCAAGCCAACAAACCCGCCGCGAAGAGCCAGCCGCCCCAACCGCCAGGCCCGCCCCCGCCGCGACAAGCCCCAGCCGTGGAGCAGGATCGGCCAGAGCCGACGTCCAGCTTCGAGCCCCGTGACTTCAGCCGAGGCACAATTCCGGCACCCACTCGGGCTCCCGCGAGCCGCCCCATCCCAACCCCAGTCAGCCAGCCCACAGGCGGTGCCCAGACGCCTTCGCCACCGAGCCGCCCGCCCCAAGCCAGTCGCTCCTGCTTCCGGACGCCAAACCCTGCTGCCCGCCGCCGGCCAGCCACAAGGCACAGCGCCCGCTCCCCCGCGCAGCACCACCGCCACAGCACCACGCCGTGCTAGCACACGGCACCCACCCCACCACCTGAGCTAACGCCGTGACGCCTTCAGGGCCGGGCCTGGAGCACGGCGGCGTAGAACATCGCCGCCGCCGGCGGCACAGAGCTGAAGTTCCGAACGCATTGGCTCCCAGCTGGGGGGCCGCCAGGAAAGGCCGTGACCAGTTTCACCGTTTTCACGGGGCATGGACGGTGCCAGTGGCATTTAAACCCAGCGACCGCCTGGCTTAGCAGGGCACCAATCCCTCCGCAGGCGGCGTTGCAGCACAAACCAGATCATCGATGGCGGGGTGATCCGCCAAGCGGGCATCGGCATGGCGGGCCAGGTGCCAAAGAACCCGGAGCAGGGGCGTCGACAGAATCCGATCGAGCTCTCACTTGCAATTCGGCTGCCAGCTCGGCCGATTCGGTCTTCGTGCTGCTGAATCGAGGCCAGCCCCAACCGCTCGGCGTGTGTGTGCGGCAGGCGGCAGCGGAGCGAATCAAGCGCACCACCCCCTGATCGGCCATCAAAATTCGGCCAGATGGGTGCTCTGCCGCCGGGCCCGCACGGCATTCAACAGACGTTCACAGGAGGGGCTCAGCAAAGGGCGATCCGGCTGGCCGCATTTGCGGTCCTTGAAACGCACCAGTGGCCTTCGGCATTAAGCGGCAGGCGCGCAGATCAGCCCGCAGCGCCGTGGCAGCGTCAGCCCCCAGCTTGACAAACAAGGGGTTCAGCGGCCACGCCAGCGGCGGCAAAAAGCGGCGAGCACCGCCTCACGGCTTGCCTTGCCAGCCGGTTGACCGCAGATTCCAGGAGGGGCGGCAGATTTGGCCGCCACAACCGAAAAACGCCTTCCAGCGCCTTCGGGCGGCAGCCATTGCAAGACAGTATCGGCGCCAGCCAGTTGGGAGGGAGTGGCCCGCAAACAAGGGCCGCGCGACTGGTTCGGCAGGCAAGCGGGTAGGGGCTGCTGGCCGCGGGCGCTTTTACGCGGACGCAGAAAAGGCGGCCGCAACACACCATTTCACCACCGGCGCCAGCCCGGGGCCAGACCATCCCGTTTGGCCAGTTCCACGGTGGGTTGCTTCCCACGCCGGCTGAGGGCGGGAACCGTCGGGTGGCGAGCAGGCCTGGTAGAGGCCGAGGGCAGAGGCCCAAGCGCAGCTTGGAGGCTTGGACGGTTCGGCCCGCACCATTGGCCGAGTGGTCGAGCCAGGCATTTTCCAAGCGGGCCCGGGGCGGCTGGCGGATCGCCCGAAACAAGAGCTCGGTCGCCCAGGCACGGTCAGAGCGGCCGATGAAAGGGGCGGCAGCGGGGACGCAAGTCTTCCCCACGCTCCAGGGGCCAAATCGGATAGGGCCCCGGGGCCCGCCCACGGCCAGAAAAAGCGGCCCGCCCAGGCCACCGCCCGGCGAGTCGAGTTCCGGCGGGCTCTCTGGGGGCTTTTTTGCAAAGGGGGCAGCCGCAAAAAAAAAGGCAATCCGCGATCCGGGGAGCCGGGGCAGCGGGTTCCCCATGGTTTGAGTTTTGGGCAAGC
>Ga0163217_1087051_pt1 | contig 11445 bp, 15 predicted proteins | sample SynspAceP_FD_185933 | JGI IMG/M metagenome (GOLD analysis project Ga0163217, IMG submission 185933) | Saline lake microbial communities from Ace Lake in Antarctica - Synechococcus sp. Ace-P (PacBio error correction) | ecosystem: Environmental > Aquatic > Non-marine Saline and Alkaline > Saline ... | reverse complement strand
GCGAAACACTCCAACGCGAATCCTGTTGCCCTCGCGACATGTGGCTGGACGCCACAAACGTTTTGCAGCGAGTTTGGGACCGTAGATTCCGTTTATACTCGGTTCTCGATCTTGGATATGTCAGGAATTGAGACAGTCAGGGCTACCCGCAAAACATCGCCCCCTGATTCGCAAAACCAATTCCGTTAACGCGACTGACAAAGTTCAAAACGAACCATCGCGTACCGTTCCAGTCCGCGCGCGTGGGACAGGTTCGTCGCCGTGGGCAGGTTCGTCCCTGGCACGAACCCGACCACCTTGCCTACGCAGCGTTTTTCACGACGACGAACGGTTTTCGGTTAGATTCGTTCATGGTCCTCGGCTCTCCCAGAGTAAAATTTGTGCGAGTTTCCCGGCCCATCGGTTGCTTCGTGGCCAAATCTTACTTTACACTAAGAAGCGACCTGATCGCAGACACGTTTCGCGTCTGCCTCGGCGTTGGGGGAAGTTAAGGCGATAGCTTCTGAATATCTGACGGTCTAACCGCAGGATCGAGTACACCCTGAACGATGGTCAGACATCGTCTCGATTCTTCTGACTTCTGTGCCACCGCGTTTCAAGTTCGACGTGTCATAGATGACGAGTATGTGCGTTCCGCAACCCTTTGGCCTAGCTCGCATGAAATCCTCTTCGCCTTTCGCAAAGGAAGGTTTAGCTCCTCAATTGACTTCGTCGCGTTGTTCACGGCAAACTGCAGGTCAATGTACGTCAACGGCCCGTCCGAGTCGTACTTACTCGACTTTCTTTACATACTTCACCCAAATCGTCCAACCCCAGCCAGCAGCAAAACCAGTCCACTTAAACCGACTTCTCCAACTCACCTGACCTTCGTGCAATGACTGGACCGTCTGCATACAGGGGCTAAGAACGGCTTAGCGCCCAAAACGGCTGGGGAAAATAACGGTGGTGTTTGATTGCATGTTTACTTTCGCGATTCCATCGGTCTTGGCTTCTCCGGCATACTGAATCGCCGCATTCAAATCGTCATCTAACTCTAGTATCTGACATCGCCCTGGGACGTCCTCAAAACAGGGCGATCGACGAACTGGGGGAATCGAACTATCCTCGCAATCCGCCGCGTCGCATTCGCTTTCAAATTGACTCTGACGATCTTGCCAAGATAACCTGGCGCGGTGGACGACGAACATGCACCATGATTGGTATCGCGGGGTTTGCGATCCAAACAATGCAACCACATGCTCACATGCGAGTTGATCTGCGTTTGATAAATTTCGCGATCTCGTCTCCTAGCCAACACAATGTCAATGTTTCAATCGATCGCGATTGCCAATACTCGAGCAATGCTGCGGTGGTTTCGCCATCGACTTTCTTCGCCACCAACGTACATCGCCTTGCAGGAACGTTCCATACACCGTCAGTGATGAAGTACCCGATTGGTTCGTCGTCTATTTCCATGTCGTTACTTTTCCCAAGCCGTATTGGGCGCTAGCCCCGGTTCCGTCATGCTCTTATTCACATTATTAACCACAATCGCCAGGAAAGCACCACACACCATTCCGTTTGGGCGCTAGCCCGGTCTGATGCTCTGTTACTAAAACCACATCGCATGACAGGCACACACAGCCCAGCCGTTTGGCGCTAGCCCCGGTTAATTTGGACTGAACCGGGCTTAGCGCCCCAAACGGCTGTAAGCACATCTGCTGAAAAGGTTCGGCAAGGAGACCTCACGTAGGCGAGTCTCTCTGAGACTCGGTAAAATCCCAGCGGCTCAGAGAGACGCTGCAACCGTGATTTCCACCGAATTATTGTGACGATGTGCTTAGAGGATCGCAAATCCCGGTGGAGGTTGGCTTGTCGATCGACCCGGCCAATTGGTGCGTTCTCGCTTAGCCTCACCATCCGATTGGAGTCAGACCTACAAACAATGCGTGTCGCAAGGACCGTCATTCGGTCGGCCATTCGCGATCGCAGATTGCGACCCTTCGTTGGAGTGTCCCCGAGAGTATCGAATGAGTTCAGGACTCCGCTTCCCAACCCAGCATTCACGTAGTTGAATTGTTCGATGATTCCGGGACGAGTGGCCAACTTCATCCAGAGACCAATCGATTCGGCTCGCGGACGCCGGCGTTAGCAACGACCGCAGGCTTTCTTGCCTCAGCAGTCGATGCGTCACTTGCAGCCTTCAGCTATGTTTGTCAGTCGCACTTCATGCTGCTTACAGTTCTTCCGCCAGGTTCGCTTCCGTTTCGCACGCAGTCGAGGAAGAAAAGGTCAGGGACTCTTTACAGCGAGGTTGAAGGTGCTAAAGCTTGCGAGATGCCCCGTCCAAACCGCCGATGAGAAGGAATCACTACCATGCCTTGAATCGAGGCATGGACGCTCGGTCATTTTCCTCCAGGAGGGTGACTACGAAAGCGTTTGAGGAATATCTTGCGAAGGGGCTTGTAGCGTTTATCCCTGCCGCATCCTTTCGTATCAGTGATGCCGACTCGATGGCATTTCGTGCTCCAACCGACCGAAGATGAGGGATGAGCAATTCTTGCGTGGGCTTACCTGACGGCATTACGATGCGGAAATCACGGCCCAAACTACCACATGCCGGCGAGCGGACAGTTTTACCAAGGCCGATTCAAGAGTTTTCCCGTTCAGGATGACAGCCATTTCCACGTTCTCTGCCGGTACGTCAACGCAACGACAGCGTGCTGAACTGTCGAGGGCGCAGAGGAATGGGTTGGGGGTCTCTTTCCGTTCGGGTCAGCCGAGTGAACCTTTGCCACGACTGTTGTCCCAGGCCGTTGGCCCGTTCGGCCAACTGGGTTCGCCGTGGTCAACGAAAGAGCTCGACGGACAAGGAAGCTCGATTGCGGTTCGCTGGTCGATCCGGGGCGTGGCAGTCCGTTTGGACGCGAAAATTGGGTGGAGTCGATCGCCGTCGCTGGACCTCGAAATCCACACTCGGGCACGCGGACGCCCGAAAAAAGAAGCCCATATCAGGCGATCAACGAAAGAAGAGTCGACCCCTTTCTTCGTTCGCCAGACGCGCGGTGTACTACCACTATGATGCCCGCACCAAACTGACGGTTGATACTACGCCTCCGGCGTCCTCACCCCAGTTGGACATAACCATACGACGCCAACGGCAATCGAACGAGCGAACAAGGCGGGTTCACCTACCCGCCTCCTTCGAGCCGGCGAATACCGACACGGGCACGACGGTCACCGGCACGACGACTTCGACCACCCGGCGGGGAACCCACAACCGGACCGAGACCGACGGCACCCACGGGACTACCGAGTAACGGACGCGATGGGGCAACCGCAGCCGTCGCACGCATTCTCGCCAAATGGCACCGTCACGGTCTACCGAGTGGGACATCCGCCAAACCGTTTAACCAAAAGGTCAGTGACTTACGCAAACGCCACCGACGCGGCGCAGCACGAACGCGCGTCCTGCACGATCGAGTACACCTACGACGTGCAGATCCGCCGGATCGGCAAGGACCATCGACGACGGCGTAGGCGCAACGTCGCGAGCGATACGTTTTGGACATTCACCGCCCCGACGACAAGGCAACGTGGCTGCGGACTTCGTCGACGACAACAGCGACACCGAGGCCGGCGCCGCCGAACCTCGACCGACGTTACCTCTGGGGCCAAAACGTCGACCATTATCGCCCAAGAAAACGATCGAAGACAATCCCGGCACCGTGGCGACCCCGACACGTTCGCCGTGGAATCCGGACTGGACCATTCACGACACTGGGCAGGCATTTCCGCGACCTCGTCACTACGACGGGCAACCGATCAATCCAGATCGACGAGCACTTCACCTTATCCGCCTTCGGTCGCAGTCACCAAGCGGCCGACACGAGTCGAATGGCGTTACCTCTACACAGCACAGGAATTCGACGGCGACACCGCCTTATTTCTTACAACGACGCCCGCTGGTACGATCCAAACGCGGGCGAGTTCATCAGCACAAGACCCTATTCGATGTCGCCGCGGTTGGGACGCGAACTGGATCGGTATGTTGAAAACCGCCCTACTACGCTCACCGATCCATCGGCTTGAACCCGAACCAACAGGGCGCAATGATGCCGCATGAGTACTCGAGTTGATCAAGAGGGATTTGAGCTTGAAATGGGCAAATCGTGGACCTGCTATTAACAAAAAAAAAAAAAAAAAAAACAAAAAAAAAAAAAAAAAAATATGGGACTCCCACCCGCATTGGCGGGGTGTGGAATCACGCGATTGGCTTGACCATCGCTCAAAGGACCCGGTCGCTCCGGGGTCTTGCTGGCTCCAATCACCTCTATGTCTTCTCGTGTAAGCATGATCGGCTGTGGATTTGACATGCGCATTTTCTCAGAGACGTTCAAAAAATTTTCGTATGAAGGCCTCGGAATGAGTGGCGAGACCTGGTCTGAATCGGTGGTCAAGTAATGGGAGTTCATGCAGCCTCATTGACACGTTCGTCCAACTCACGAAAAATCGGGATCAAACAGAGAACGGGAAACCAGGGCAGTTGCGTTGGGGAAAGAAGATGCATTTTTCCAACAGGCTGGGCGGACGCTTCTTACGACGTCATCATTGCTTCACGCAAGAAAGACAGACATTTCCAGGACCCTTTGGCGCTGCGAGCCACGTCAAACCTTCGGAATTGTATCAAGGCCTTCTTTTCGCAAATGGCGGCGTGCGATTAATCCATGTCTTCGACGCTAGGCCGGATTACCGAGGAAATTGAAAATCGGATGCATATTGGATCATCGCGATTGGGATATGTGGACTGAGGAAGGTGCCGCAGCTTGGCTCACGGATCCCGCGTGGTGTAGATAATTGCCGAAGGGGCTAGCCAGGCGGAGTTGATCACGAAATTTAGACTTCCGACGTTTCAAATTCTGGAAGTATTGGGGCGGTTTTGTATTAACGAAACGCACTAGGGTTACATATGTGCGGGGAATCTTGACGACGGTTCTGAACCTGTTCGCGATCGCGTTTACGTCGCGCGCGCGGATGTTGATGTTTATTTCGGTTATTTGTCGGGGCATTGCGTTAGTTCTTGTTTTTGGATCGTGATTGCGCATCGCTCGCCCAATCAGCATGTTGATGAAAGCGTCGTCGGCACGTAGTCGCTCTTGGCTGGGAATGCATGCGTACGTTGGTGGGTCAATCTTTCAAGCTTTCGGTCCAGCGCAAAATCGCAAGCCGAACCGTTTCTCTGGAATCGCTTGACGAACACCGTGTTCGTAAGCGCATTGGTTCTGTTTAGCTTAGTTGCTTCTTGATCGCCACTAGGAACATCGTTGCTGGCGTCGTGTTTGTATCTCACCAAAGATGCAACGCACTCGGCTGATTAGCTTCCTTGCTGACTGCGTAGCGATGACAGGAATGTCATCGGGGAAAACGCTTCGCGTGGGTCAGGCTCGGGATTTCGGTTTCAGCCGAATGAACAAGTTTAGTAACAGTTTAGTCCCCCGTTCCCGTTTGCCGCGCATCGCGTTGCCGAAAATTTCATTGACGCGAAAAATGGCTTTGCCGACGAAGAAAAGGGGTCACGAAGAAAAAGGGGTCAGGACTCTTACGGCAGGTTGAGTGGCTAAGCTTTTGCGGATGCCCCGTCCCAAACGCGCCGATGAGAAAGAATGCATCTTAACCATTGCCTGAATCGAGCAAGGACGCTCGTCATTTCTCAAGGAGGGTGACTACGAAAGCGTTGAAATATTCTTGCCGAAGGGCTTGTGCGTTATTCCTGCGCATTCTTCGTATCAGTTGAGCCGACTCATTGCATTTCGTGCTCCAACCGACGAGATGGAGGATGAGCAATTTCTTGAGTTGGGTTACCCTGACGCATACGATGCGATATTCACCGCCCACTACCACACTGCGGCGAGGGACATGTTTACCAAGGCCATTCAAGAGTTCCCGTTCAGGATGACAGCCATTTCCACGTTCTCTGCCGGTAGTCGAACGCAACGCACAGCGTGCCAACTGTCGAGGGCGCCAGAGGAGGAATGCGTTGGGGGTCTCTGTTCCGTTGGTTCAGCGAGTGAACCATTTTGCTACGACTGTGTCCCATGCCGTTGGCCCGTTCGCCAAACTGGGTCGCGTGTCAACGAAGAAGCTCGAACGACAAGGAGTCGATGCGGTTCCCGCTGAGAAAGAAAAAGGGTCAGGACTCTTTACAGCGGGTTGAAGGTGGCTAAGCTTTGCGGATGCCCGTCCCCAAACGCGGCCGATGAGAAGAATGCGATCTACCAGCTGAATCAGGCAATGAGCTCGGTCATTTTTCCTCAAGGAGGGTGACTACGAAGCGTTGAGAATATTCTTGCGAAGGGTTGTGCGTTATCCACTGCGGCATCCTTTCGTATCAGTTGATGCGACTCATTGGCATTTCGTGCTCCAACCGAGCCGAGATGGAGGGATGAGGCAAATTTCTTGCGTTGGGTTACCCTGACGCATACGATGCGATATCAGCGCCCACTACCACACTGCCGGCGAGGGACATGTTTACAAGGCCGATTCAAGAGTTTTCCCGTTCAGGATGACAGCCATTTTCCACGCGATCGGCGGAATACGCTTCGCGTGGGGTCAGGCTCGGATTCGGTTTCAAGCCGAATGAAACAAGTTTAGTAAACAGTTTAGTCCCCCGCCGTTTGCCGCGCATCGCGTGCCGAAATTTCATGACGACGAAATGGGCGTTTGCCGACGAGGACAGAAAAGGGGTCAGGATTTGCAGCGAGGTTGAAGGTGGCTGAAAAGCGTTGCGATGGGCCCTCCCAAACGCGCCGATGGGAGAAGAATGCGATCACCAGCCTTGAATCGAGGCAATGACGCTCGTTCATTTCCTCTAAGGAGTGTGACTACGAAGCGTTTGAAAATATTCTTGCCAAGGGCTTGGCGTTTATTCCTGCCGCATCCTTTCGTATTCAGTTATGCCGACTCATTGGCATTTCGTGCTCCAAGACCGAAGATGGAGGGATGAGCAATTTCTTTGCGTTGGGTTACCCTGACGCATACGATGCGAATCACGCCCCTACCACACTTGCCGGCGAGGACATGTTACCAAAGGCCATTCAAGAGTTTTCCCGTTCAGGATTGACAGCCCATTTCCACGTTCTCTGCCGGTTACGTCGAAACGCAACGCAACAGCGCTGAACTGGTCGAGGCGCAGAGGAATGGCGTGGGGGTCTCTGTTCCGTTGGGTTCAGCCGTAAGTGAACCTTTGCCACACTGTTTGTCCCCATGGCGTTGGCCCGTTCGGCCAACTGGGTTCGCCGTGTCAACGAAGAGCTCGACGACAAGGAGCTCGATGCGGTTCGGCTGGTGATTCCAGCGTGGCAGTCCTTTGGACGCGAAAAATTGGGTGGAGTCGATCGCCCGTCGCTGGACCTCGAATCCACACTCCGGGCACGCGGACGCCGAAAAAAGAAAGCCCATAATCAGGCGATCAACGAAAGAAAAGAGTCGAACCCCCTTTTCGTCCGGACCTAAAATCGCGTCCGATGCCTCGGGGTCGATGGACGTTGTCAGTGTGCCGTGTGGCGTTAACAATCAGTGCGGACTACGAGCTTCGGACGAGTCGGATTCTACTCCAGATTGACCCTCCCACTCCTAGGACGAATTTAAAAGCTAACAAACAAGTCGCCGATTTGGAATTTCACACACGGCTTTCTCTTGCGAGTCTTCAAGCCGGTTCGCCTCGCCCCATAAGCCGACTTTAGGAAGCCCAAGCAAAATGCCTCCGTCATGTCCGCAACGTTTGCTCAGTGTCGAATGATGAGTGCGGTTGAAAACTCGCGTAATTTCAAAAGTAGTACTCGCGGTCAATGCCTTTGCCACGCCATAAACTGACGGACCGCTGACAACGACCTGAAAAAACATCGAATTGGAAACGGTTGCGATCCGGCCACTGCTGGTCCCAACTGTGGCAATCTCTGGTCTTCCACAAAGCGGGCAAGGCCCACGATTTAGTAGGTGTGACATTTGATGAGGTTTTTGGCGACCAAGATCGCAAGCCGCTCGCAGGCGGACGATTGCCAGTTTACCATGCCGCCTGTTTCGATCGACTTCGTCGCTTTTGATAACGAGATGGATAAAGACCAGCTCGTTCCGGTTCAGTGCGGTGGGCCGATGCGTTAGTGCTCGATCGGGCCTGGCCCCTCCCCGGCTAGCTCCCCAGCAGAGACGACATTTGATGCGGTCACCGACAGCAGCAACAACAAGGCGGGAGTTTTGACCAGAAAAGCCCCATTTTCCCGTTCCGTTTGCATCATTGCGTTTTCATAAAGTGCGTGCAGTGGGCGAGTTGCTTCCATTGATCCGTTAGCAACGGAGCCAACGGATCAGGGTCAGCGCGAATCGATTGCCCACGCGTGACGCGATCGATCGTACGAATCTGAAAACGAATCTTTTGCGATCGAAAGTACTTGGCGATACCATCACTACCGACCGCTGATTCTTTATGCCGCTGAGGAAAAGTGCTTCGCAATCGGCATGGCGATCGATTGTTAAACAGCTTGTGTCTTGCAAACAGGATCGGCGTAACCAGGATCGATTGGTGCATCAAGTATCGGATTTGAACTGCAATCGGGCCTTCTGCTTGAGAGAATTGCGTCGATGACGAGCGAGTCGTTGCAGTGATCGATAGGACCGGATCTAACCGTCGAGCAGTGCTAAAACCCATAACGTTGATGGCAGCATTGAAAGATTCGCTTTCGAGTCATTGTCGTCGGTCTTCAAATCGGGATTGAGCGGCTTTCGGTAATGCGACGATGCAAAGGTGAACCGTTCGCGTAATCGAAGCCGGCTTGACGCAGGGCCGCTTGAACGGGCCGATGATACACGCTGTCAATTTCGGACGCGGCGATTCGTGTTCGGTGATGCTTCAGCTTGGCAAGTCTCTCGAATCTGCTGGTCATCCTTTGAGGGAACCGGCGTTGTGCTCGACGGTGGTGGTTCAAAATGACCCGTCCGTAGTAGTCGCACAGAACCATCTGGAACGCTTTTGGCACAGTCCACTGCGACGATTGCCGAACTTCTCCGGGCCGACTGCTGAACCGCTGTGGATGACTCCACAGGTTGCCGACGTAACGCCGGTGGGTTCGATTTTGACGATTTGTTTCATGTTTTTTCGATTTTGTTGACCATTCGATGTCTCCATTGAAAGGAAAGTTTGAGTTCTTCCAATAAGAGCACTCGAATGGTCCTTCTCTTAGATTTTGATGATTAGGGACATACCAGGGGGAAGGGGACAGTAAATGGGCAAGAGAAAACGCCCCCTCCCCTGCGATTCAGCGGAAACTTTACTAAGATGATTAATCGCGAAATGGAGTATCTAATCGGACGTTCGGAAGCCTTTAGGGAGTCGCTGCCCGAAGCGAATTGCACAACGGAGGGCGATTTTTCGGCCATGGCAAGAAGTGATGGGATCAATTAAACTCTTTGATTGAAAATCGGTTTGGCGAGAAATTCGATCGTAGTATCGGGCGGTCAACGATTCGTATGAAAACTGGCAATGAAGTTGTAATGTGGATGATGATATTGGTCTCCTCAATAAAGCTGGCTTAACTTAATTTGATGAATTAACGGAACTGTCGCCAAAAAGATTTTTTTCGTGATGGTCACATCATTCAAATGTCTGCGGATCGAGAGTTGCTTTACCGCGATTTTGGATTGGGTTATGCCCAATTGCGTCGACGGCCGTATCGAAGACTTAGATGTGCTTTTTGAAATCGGCGTTATGGACAAAAACAGTAAAGCCACAATTAACGAAATTCAACGGGAAGAGGCAATAAGTGACGAAACGCGTCTGAATCGCACTCCTTCCCTTTGATTGTATTCCGCAACCAATACCCTGTTCGATTCGGATGTTGGGACGGGACTCGTCAGCGAACCCGGGCATCGGTGCGAGGGCGCAGTGATGACTGTCACCCGGTTTCGAGTACGACCGGGCCGCAACCGCAAAACCAAGAGAAATCGGAACCCCGAAACGGGGAAAACGACCTACGAGACGACCTCGCCGGAACTGCCTCGCTGACGATTTTATTTTTTTTTCCCCCACCGGGCAATGGTCACCGAGTACAATACGACGAACGGAACCAAGTCACCTTGGAACCAAGCCACGTCGGCGGAGTTTCACTCACCCGCCGTACGATTACGACCTTCAACGGAACTTGGCTCGAGTTCAACCGATCGTGGAACGAAACACGTTCGAGTACGACTACGACGGAATCGACCGCCAGATCGAAGAACGGTTGGTTACGACGGCGGCAACGCTGTCAACACGATCACACCGCGTTACGACATTCCCGATTCGACTGTACAAGCCAAGTCGATGTTTCAGCGCATACACTTACCCAATTCGATTTGCCCTCGATCGCATGAACCGCCGTGTCGAACTTTCCCGTCACCGCCACCACCCCGAAGTGACCGGACGTCACGCTGACGTTCGCCTTTCATGCGGACCAATCGCCGTGTGTCTCTAGTCCGCGGTCGAATTCGGCGGCGCCCGCCCCGACTTCCGGTAAGACGACTACTCTACACGGACCGTGACCAACTCGCACCCGGTTGACCCCAGTCCGGTCAAAAAGGAAACGATCCCGTCGGCTTCAAAAGAGCGTCGCCTGGGGGTAAGCCGTTTCTATTCTGCCCGTGTTGACTGCGTCGTAGCCTGGTGGGTTTCGTCCCACTTACAGGAAGAAAAACCCCATGTTCGGCTTGGCCCAATCCTCAAAACTCGCGATCAATGGCCGTCGCAGATCAGGCGGTTTGAGAACCGCTGGCACCCACCGTCGCCCAGTTCTGTCGCCCATGAAAATTGCTCGTCGCTTCCGTTTACAAATGCGGACGCAAAGCTCGAAACGGAATCAGCAAGAGATCGGGCGGTTTGCATTTGGTCGCTGTCGAAACTGGCACCACCTCTGACTGCGGAAAGCCCGTCACCCCACGCCGATGATCAGGATTGAAATTGCCCGGGCGAGGCGATCGTCGCTTGGACACGGATTTCCCAACAGCCCAACTGTTGAAAAAAATCGATTTCCTCGCAATCGTCAAAGCCACCACCCGTTGGAGAGCATCCATGATCAGTCGCGGGCAGGGAAAAATCGGCATTTCTTCGTTGACACGCAGCCCAACCGAACATGCGAAAAAAAGTTTCAATGGGGTTCTCTCCGGGATCGTGGGGACCGCAGCACTTCGAGGGGCGGGGATCTTGTTCTCAGGGGCCAATTTGTTCTTGTTCTTCCAATCGACCAAATGCTGGATGGGGGAACTTTGTTTTCAAGGGGGATCCTGGATTGTGGGATTTTCAAGACGGCCTCCTCCATTTTCCTTGTCCAAAAACGGGGATCTCGGGGAAAAAGCGGAAACCGGTTTGGGAAAAAAAAAAAGCCTCAGGCCGCAAAAACACGAAAGGAAATCTTTCTTCTTTTTCTTGTTCTCTTTAGT
>Ga0163217_1082967_pt1 | contig 11445 bp, 14 predicted proteins | sample SynspAceP_FD_185933 | JGI IMG/M metagenome (GOLD analysis project Ga0163217, IMG submission 185933) | Saline lake microbial communities from Ace Lake in Antarctica - Synechococcus sp. Ace-P (PacBio error correction) | ecosystem: Environmental > Aquatic > Non-marine Saline and Alkaline > Saline ... | reverse complement strand
GGCATCATCGACGAGCGGTTCGCGCTCGAGACGTTCCAAGATCGCTGAATCTCGCGTTATGCCGCCACTCGGCGTCAAGCCGTCACGAATGCCGTGGGTCGAACAAGCTGAAGGACGCGTCGATGCGTTCAAGAATCCGCTGAACCGGGCGAACCGACCTCAACACCTATCGTGAAGTCCTTTACCAGAAACCCGCTCACCAAGGAGAATATGAGCCAGCAGTCGCGGACGGACCTGACGCTCAAGACCCTGAACGATGCCGCCGCTGCTGCCATCTATCCGCCGCCAGATCCTCGCAGCATCCAGGCGCTCTATATCCGGCGAGACGCGGGACGTCTCCTGCGTTCATCCGGGGACGCCACCAAGGCCCCGACGCCGGATGCGCCGACCGACGACGATATCCGCGCCTTTTATGACGAGAACCGTATTGCCCTCGAAACAGGCCGAACGCCCGCGCCATCGATCTTTCTCAGAATGTCCGCTGATGACTTCCTCGTCCACGTCACGGTCACCGAGCAGGAAATCCGACAATCTATGAAAGCCACAAAATCGGAGCGCTTTCTCCGAGCCTGACCCAGCGCCACCTTCATCGAGCCTCTATTTCGCAGACCGCGACACGGCGCGCGCCGCGTTCGGTCAGCTTGCCGGCCTGCGCTGACCCGGCACGCTCTCCGGCGTCCTGTCCAGCGAAACCCGGGACCGGCCAATCGGAATGAGCGTCGCCGACACCGCGCTTCAGGACCGCCGATGTCCGGTCCCGGGTAAGGGCAGAAGTGGCGCCCTGTTCGGGCCCCGCGAATCCGACGGAAAATGCGCTTGTTGCGCGACTGGTGTCGGTGCAGCCCGCGCGGTTTTACCGATTGAAAACCCGTGTCGAAGTCATTCCGGGACGATACGCAAGCCGCGAACGCAGCGCAGGTCCTGTTCTTTCGAGAATCTGGATTATGCGACGCGCTCGATCGGTCCATTCGGCGCAGGCTATCCCCTGGTCCCAAATCGCGCATCCGAACTCGGGGCGGGCCGTCATCAGCTTTCCGCACCGGTCGATGCGACATGGAAACACCAAGTGATGGCGTCAAATGACGGCCTCGTCGCAGCGCGGCGATGGCTTTCAGCGATGCGTTCCGCTCAACGAGGTAATGTGTCCAGCCGCTACGATGCGCATTGATGCGGTCTTAACCTCACGTCGCCACGCACCGTCCATCGCGCAAGCACCGGAACTTGGACCACGGTACAAGGACGACATTCGCCAGACTCTGGGTTGAGCGCAGCGCGGCGCCCAACCGGCGATGCAAGGCCTATTCGGACAGTGTGGTTGGCGAAGCTGGAAATCGGTGACTCACGCTTGCTGCTGCCTGCAACCCGCTGCAGGCACCCCGGTCGAAACCCCGGTCGTTGCCTGTCACCCGGATACACCGCCAGAACCAGAGGCGGCCTGCCGACGCCGGCCATTTCGGCCATTCTTTGCGGGGCGCCGAGGCGATGTGTTCAGCAATATCACGAAACGGACCGGCGACAAGTTCATGCATCGTTCCAGCCTCAAACACGATCACGCCCGCCCTCCGATGCCGCGGCTTGAAATGCTCCCGGCACCCAGGCCACCTCGTCACTCAACAGGCGCTTGCGTGGCGATCATGCAATTGCCGCCCGACGGGCCGAAATTCGCCAATGCCATCAAGCTCAAGGTCCAATGGACAAACGCCTCGCAGTCCGTACAAGAAATCGAGTTGCTACGATCAATGATGCCTGCCCGTCTGATCGTTCAGCAGGCGTATCGGGGATTCTTGAAACACCCGTCGCGTGCGATGCTGAAAACTGGGCGATGACAGCGCCCGGCAGTTTCCTGGTCGAAATCCATAGCCGCGCGGTGAACGCCTCGGGCGCGATTCCTTATCGCCTCGAACCGCGAACATTGGTTCCGCATCCAGGATGGCGTCGCCGCCGTGTCCGAAACGGCGGACTTCGCAAATCGCTCAGCACATCAGACAAGCCCGAGTTCAGGCCTTGCGGCGACTTTGTGCGTTTCGCGCAGGCTGAAACGCGACACGCCCCGCCCCCAATGGCCGTCCGGGCCGCGTTCGGGCTATGTCGGCTATTGACATGTCCAGCATGTCGAAACCGGTTACAATTACGGGTCGAACACGCCTGGACGGCCGTAAGGCCCTGCTTGTCATCCCACGCCGTTCGTCATCGTGTTTTCGGACCACATCTATCAGGAAATCCTGCTTATTTGGTCGTGTTCATGACGGCAACCGAAGCGGCGATCAACACCTGCTGGATGAGGTCGAGGGCCCGCCTTGAACGCATGCCTCTCGTTCCGCCCAAGATCAGCGCCCGTCGAGATCACGCTGACATCGAACACGACCAAGGACACGTTATTCGAGATCCGTCGAGCAATGCCGCCGACTACATCCGCGCCGGCACATCTGCCAGGTTTCGTGCCAAGCCAGCGCCTGTCGACGCCGTTCAGCCCTGAAATCGCATCAGCTATTACCGGGCCGCGCCGCTCTCATCCCTCGGCCTTCATGTTCCACATTGAACCTCGGCACCGTGCGCCCTCGTCGGATCCAGCCCGCGAAAATCTTGCGTCCGCCTCCGCGATGGCCGCGTTCGCCATCCGCCCGATCGCCGGCATCCAGCTCTCGTGCCGCGTCCGGTGTCGGGGACGCCAATCGAAGATGCTCGCCGTGCCGAAGGCCGCTCGCCGATCCAAAAGAGATGGGCCGAACACCTTATGCTGCTCGACCTTGGCGCGCAAAACGATGTCGGACGCGTCGCCGCCTATGGCAGTGTCGAAGTCACGAAACAGTTCATCGCTCGAGCGCTACAGTCACGTCATGCACATCGTCTCGCATGATCGGAAGGCAAACATCCGGAAGGGCCTCGACGCCGGTGGACGCGCTGTTTGCGGTTTTCCCGCAGGCACGGTCTCAGGCGCGCCGAAAAATCCGGGCCATGCAGATCATCAACGAGATGGAAAGCGCCGGCGCGGCATCCTATGGCGGTGCCTCGGCCTATTTTCGGCTGAACGGCGACCTCGACACCTGGCATTTCGCGCTGCGTACGGCGATCATCAGGTACGGCCAGCTCCACATTCAGGGCTGGCGGGCGGGGTCGTGACTCGATTCCGTTCCGCACATACGAATATGACGAAAAACCCTGCCACCAAGGCGGGCGCCCTCAAGCGGCCGCCGGAACTCGCGCCACCTATTGAGCTTCGACCAATGATCCTCGTTCGTCGAACAATTATGACAGCTTCACCTGGAACCTCGATCCATTACTGGAAGAGCTCGGCCGCCCGCCACGAAGTCATCCGCAATGACGAATTGACGTCGAGCAAGCCGCTCGCCTCAAAAACCGGGACGGCCCCTCCTCTCCCCCGGCCCCCTGTACGCCGAAGCGAGGCTGGCATCTGCCGTCGACCTGATCACGAGGCCTCCGCCTGACGACATGCCTTATTCTCGGCGTCTGCCTCGGCCACTAGGCCATCGGCCAGGGCCTTTGGCGGGGCGTTGATCACGGCGAAGGAAATCCGCCACGGCAAGCTGTCGGATATCCACCAGCGACCGGCGGGGCGACCTTGTTCGAAGGCCTGCGGAAAACCCTATTGCGTCGTCCTGATTACCCATTCAACTCTCGGGTGACTTGATTCCGACCTTGCCCGATTGCTCGTCGCGACGCTGTCACCGACGACGGGGAGATCAATGGCGATGCACCCACAAGCACCCCGTCCCATCTTACGGCGGTCCAGTTCCACCCGGAATCGATCAAGACCGAGCACGGCCATGCGCTTACTCCAGAACTTCCTGAAGCGCGGTCTCGTAGAATGGACCGCCTCGCATTGAGCCGACCGTCGATCAGGCAGGCCCGAGCCCTCCTCGCCGGACATGAAGCCAACCCAGCCCGGCGCCGCGCCCGGACAGGAATGTCCTGCCGCCGGCAAAACCCGGCCGCGATATCTCCGGCAGTACGGATCGACCCCCGTCTGCGCCGCGGCGAAGGGCCCGCCCACGCTGTTCGTTCACGGCTGGGACGACACGCATCCGCGTCTGGCGTCGCTTCGCGCGGACTTCCTGCAGAACACGGCGTCCCGGTCCTGGTGATGAGGAATCTGCCCGCCCACGGCGCGACTCGAAAAGCCGAAACACTGCACCCCCTTCACTGCGGCGCCGCCCGTCGCCGTAAGTCTGCGCCGCGCGAAGGCCGATCGACACGATCATCGCCCATTCGTTCGGGCTGCGACGCCAGCCGTTGCGCCGCCGTCGCGGCAGGTGCCAGTCCCGACATATCTCATCCTGATCGCACCGGCCATTGCTCCGACTGGGCGACTACCAGCGCCTTTCAAGGCGCCATTTTATGTTCGCGCCGTCATCCGCGCGGGCGCTCGACCTGCACCAAGCGAGCGGACGGGGTCCGACATGGCCCGCACCCGACTTCCGCCGCCCATTGGCGGATTACGAAGGCACGATCCTGGCTTGTCGGATCGGATGCTGACGAGAGCAGTCCCGCTCGCCCTGATCCGCGACCTGGCCCAACAGCCTGCCCGGCGCGCGCCTCGTCGAAGACGACACGTTAAGCCATCGAGATATTTGCGCTCGATCCGCGCACCTGCTCGGAAATCACCGCCTTTCTCGGCTACTTGACGCGCCACCCGCATTGACCGCATGCCCAAGCGCCGCTTAACCGATGGCGCTCGCTTTCGGGGATTCGTTGATGGACTGAACCAACTGGCCTGACCACCGCCATCAGCGAATCGCCCCGCCGCGAGACGCTTTGCGCCCGAAACGCTGGGATAGCCGCGTTCAACGCTGCTCCTGAGCGGCGAGGCGGCTCCCGAGGAAATCGGCGCGTTCCTGATGGGCCTGGCTGTGCGCGGTAGACGACCGTCTGCCCGAACTGACCGCCGGGGCCCGCATCATGCGCAGCAGATGCCCGCACGATTACGCTCGGACGGCCCCGGTTCCCGACAGTGTGGGCACTGGTGGATGCCTGCCTGAAGAGGCCTCAACCACATCCACGGCCAGCGCGTGGTCATCGCCGCTGCCGGTGGCCGCGTCGCAAGCATGGCAACCGATCGTCCCGCGCGAAAACGTCGGCGGACGTGCTCGAAGCGCTCGGCGTGAACCTCGAAACGGGTATGAGCACGAATTTCGTTCCTGTCCCGACGGGTGGCCGGTGTCGCCTTCAGTTCGGCGCGCAGCCAATCACAGCGCCATTGCGCCACGTCGCGCCGGGTCCGCGCGAAGACTCCGGCATCCCGCACCGATCTTCAACCTGCTGGGTCCGCTGCTCCAAATCCGGCCGGTTGCGCAGGTTTTCAGGTCTCGGCGTCTTCGCACGGAATGGACGCGGCCCATGCCGTAAGCCCTCGTCCAGCTCGGCACGACCCGGGGCCTGGGTCGTCCATTGGCCCGCGACGGCATTGACGAGCTCTCATCGCGGCCCCACCCATGTTTGCGAAGTCAGGCGGCGCACGATCCGCGAGCTCGAAAATCCATCCCGCCGATGCCGGCCTCATACCAGCCGGCTTGTCGCGTCTCGGAAGGCGGCAATGTCGCGACAATGCCCCGCTATTTACCCGAAAACGCTCGACAAGCCAGGAAGGCGCCCGCTTCCGCGAACGCCGTCCTGCCTCCAACGCCGCAGCCGGCTCCACGTCTCCGTGCAAGGCGGCAGCACCTAAAGCAAGGCGTTGCCATGGCTGCGAGGCCATCGACACCGGCAAGGCGCGCGACACGCTGCGCAAAACTCGTGTCGCTCTCCACGGGCAGGAGCCGCTAATGCAAGCACCGCCCTCGAAACCGCATCAATCCGATTACAAACGGGATGAAGTACGGCACTCAAGCGGGGCCGAATCCTTCGCCCGCCTTCCTCGCGCGGCCGCGACGAGGCCAGGCCCGGGCCGGGGGTTCGCGTGCCGCCATGCGATCGCATTGCGCGACCGGCGAGAATGCCCTCATCTGCGAGCTGAAGCGCCAAGAGCCCTCGGCGGGCGACATCCCCGCCTGGCGCCGATCCCGTAGCCATCGCCCGCCGAATACGAAAATCTCGGTTATGCGCTTGCCGCTGCCTGTCAGTTGCTCACCGACGGCGAAGGCTCGGCGGCTCGCTCGCGGATTTTACCGCCATTCGGGACGCTGTGCTCGGTTGAGCCTGCCGAGGCTGCGCAAGACTTCCTATCGACCCGATCCAGGTCGCGAAATCCGCGCCTCACGGTGCCGATTGCATCCTCACATCCTGTCGTGCTTTGGATGATGTGCTGGCGCCGACCCATCACGACGCCGCACTCGTTTCGGGCATGGGATGTTCTCATTCCGAAACCCATGACGAAAGCGAGCTGGAAACGCGCCCTCCGGCTCCTCGCCCCTGATCGGCAATCAATAATCGCGACCTGAGCGCATTGGTGACGACCTGTCGACAACCGAGCGCCTTGCGCCGCTAGGTCCCGGCAGCCGCCACCATCATTGCCGAAAGCGGGATTCCGACCCCCGCAAACATTATACCGGCTGCGCGCCACGGCGCGCGCGACGCTTCCTGATCGGCGAAGCCTGATGAAAATGAACGACCGGCGCGAAACTGCCGTAACAGGGTTTAAGACAGGCCTTGTTCCGTTTGACCCGAACGGAACACATGTAGAAACATAACGCGAACATAGATTCGGACGGAAGGAATCATCCGTGCTGACCAGTAAACAAAAAGAGCTGCTGCTCTTCCATCAATGAAGCGGATCAAGGAACCGGTGTCTCTCCCCCCTCATTCGATGAAATGAAGGGAAGCGCTCAAACCTCGCTTCAAAGTCCGGTATTCCACCGCCTCATTTTCCGGCGCTTGAGGAACGCGGGTTCATCCGCCGCCTCGCGCATCGGGCCCGCCCCTTTGAAGTGCTGAAAAACTGCCTGAGTCCGCCATCCGACGCAGGGCAATCGCGCGGCCGAAGGATTTAAACCTGCCCTCGTCTCGTTCAGGCCTGCCGACAAGGCCCGTTGCGCCCCCGCGCCATCCCGACCTCGGCCGCATTGCCGCCGGTTGTGCCGATCTCGGCGATCCAGACAGACAATGGCCACATCACGCCCCTGATGACCTGGCCGAGGGCGAAGGAAGCATTTCGCGCTGCGAGCGTCAAAGGCGAACTCGATGATCGAAGCCGGCATCCTTGAAGCGATCTCGTCATCCGCGCCGGTACTTGAATCCGCCAATACGCGGCGATATCGCTCGGTGCGCTGATCGATGGCGAAGAGCAACGCCTTCAAGCGACCTTGCGCCGCAAGGGCGCCTCGTCGCCCTTGAAGCCGCCAACACCGGGCCTATGGAGACCCGCATCTTCGTCCTGACCGCGTACAGGTCCAAGGGCGCCTCGTGGCCCTCGCTCCGCCGCCTACGACTAACCACTGGCGCCATGGTCGGTATGCGGCATGCGTGCCGACCTGCACGTCCAGTCGGCTCACTTCGGCGCTTGTTGAGACCGCCTGCATGCGAAAACCTCGGCCCCAGTGATTACGTATTCGGGCAATCGCCCGGCGGGTCTGACAGTGTCAGGCACCAACGCCGTCATCAGGCGCAGCGCGGCATCGCGTGCACTTCGATACGCAGGCGCGCCGCCTTCTTGCCTGGTTCGACGCCTGCAAACCCAGCCTTCCAGTATCACGGGCCGCGTTTCCCGCATCGCTTGACCAAACGGCGCTGCTCCACCATGTGCGCCTGAGCGCGCCCGCTGTGAACCCGGTCACCAATGCCCGAACACGATGAACTGGCCAGCACATAGAGGGAAGGTCAGCGCCACCAGCCGTCGCACGCATCAACAGCAGCAGGCCAGCGCTCAGACAGGCAACGCCGCACAAGGCAAGCCTTGGTTTCATCTGGTGCAGAAAGTAGGCTGAAGCCCCGGCGCACAGGTAAAAACTGCGGAAACAGCAATGGCCGCGCGTCAATCGATGCGGATCGACCGTATCCGGGCCCAGGAGGCTGCCCAGCGTCCCGTCCCGGCCCCTGCCTTCAGGCGCAACCTTTGTGTATTGTGCAACCGCAGATGAAGATTTCGCCCGCATTTGTATCAGGAAGCCTGCCACCCTTATGACTTGTCACCGATATGCCCCCTCTCCCACCGCGCATGTTGCCACATCGGAGGGGCAAGGACCGCACTTTTCAGACTTACTTGTTTGCCCGCCACCCATGGCGTCGCTTCCCTCCTGCGCATCGAGGATACAGACAAGGCTCGTTCCACCGACGAAGCCACCCGCCGCCATTCTCCCAGGGCCATGGCTGCGCCTTTGGCCTCGACGCTTGACCGAGGCGCCCTTGATGCAAATCCACCGCCGAAGCACGGGCACGCCGAAGGGGCGGCTGAGATGCTGTTCGCGCGGACCGCCTTCAAATGCTACGCCACCCAAGGACCGAAACTCCAGGCCCGCCGCAGCTCCGGCGAAGGAAAAGCGACAGGCGGCCAAGGCCGACGACCTGTCCGACCACTGACCGCGCCGCCTGGCTGCCGCAGAAACCCATGGACCTGGCTGGCGCCGTACCGGTTCGCCCTTGCGCGCGATGGCGCGCCTGCACCGGCTGCCCGACGCCGCCCTTACACATGTTCGCCTGCGGCGCACCGACGATGCGCGAACTCGCGTGGTCGAAGACGGTCGTGCAGGCGCACGGTGCGTATCCAGGCGAGCGAGATCGGACGACCTTGATCTTGCTGCGCGCGATGGTTCACCGACCTACATTGCTCGCCGTGGTTGTCGTATACCATGAACATGAAGCGTGGACTCATGTTGATCCGCGGCGACGACCATTTGCGAACACGTTCCGCCAGTGGCCAAATCTATGCAGGCGATGCGGCTGGAGATCCCTGTTCTACGCCTCATGGTCTCGATGATCACGGCAATGACGGCGCCAAGCTCTTCCAAGCGCCAATGGCGCGCTCTCGACACTCGGCCTATCCGAGATGGGATACCTCCCGGAGGCCCTGAACGCCTTACCTCCTGCGCCTCGGCTGAAGCCATGGCGACCAGGAAGATATTAACCCGTGAAGAAGCCATTGCTGCGTTTGATCTTGAGGAACGTCGCGCACCCGCCAGGCTCCGGACCTCGAAAAACTGCCGGGCCAGATAACTTCGCTTCAGGCGTCTGGCCGACGATTCCCGCTTGCTCGCCCTGCTCATCCCCCTCCTCGAAGCGGGTAGCCCTCTCTTCGGAAGATGAATGCAGAGGATCAAGCGCGCCCCGGCCACACCTGAAGGACCGGGGCACGACTCTGGCCGAGCTTGGCAGCCGGCTTTGCATTCCTCACGGTCAGCGGCCCGCTCGATCTCAAAACTAGAACGCCAGGAAAGGCGCTTTCCGGGAGGACTTGACCGGCTCGCCGGACTGAGCGGACGAACTGCAGCGCATATCGCAATGGACCGCTGATCGAAATTTCCGAAACGATAACGTCGTATTGCGCTGCACAAGGACCTATCTATGGGGCAGGTAGGTCAACCCGCTCCGCCGCTGCTCTGACTGGCGGCCCTTTCCGGCACCACGATATTGCCGGTGCTCGAATGGCTGGGGACAGGATGAAGCGCTCGGACGGATAGAGAATACAAATACAATACCAGGCTGGCCAATAAGGCGCGCCGACGAATACGAAAAAGAAGGGCAAGATTTTCTGATGGAAATAAGACGCAAGAACGCCTAGGTACGCCACAAGCGTTCGAAATCGAGCACAGACCTATTGAATTGCCCGTTCTCCCGGAACGCACGGAACCGAATGTCGTGGATGTTCGCAAGTGTACGCTGAATCGGGAACATTTCACGTGTCGGATCCCGGCTTCACGTCACTGCGAGCTGCGAAGCCAGATCACCTTTCATCGACGACGACGAAGGCGTCCTGCTTCACCGTGGCTATCCGATCGGCCAGCTAACACAACACGAAACAAATCTTATATCTGATTACACGTATGTCTGCCAACCATCATTCCCCAATGAAAAGGTTGAATACTTCCCACTCAAAGCACGCAGAGACTCTCCGATTGTGTTTCAACGCCGATAATCAAGCTGCACCTACCTCTTCTTCAATCACTCAAGATGGGGATCGCCTCTTGGTGATGCCCCGCTTCTTTCGAAGAGCTTACCGCCGTGAACAGACATACCCAAACGCCATGAGGCCAAGTTAGACAAGAGATGCGCCAGGGTAAATATATATGCGGCAGTACACATATGGGCGATCCTTCCTATCGCACCTTGGAGTGGGCGTCCGGCATTAAAGGAAATAGGCGGACAGCGAACCAACTTAGAGTGGACAGTAGAAGTCGGCCACTTCTAGCTCCGTGACGGCTCTACATCGTGCGCAAGAGAGTGCAACGACAACTGCTGGGCGCCCGCATCCTGGAGTAGTACAATATTATCGCGATGGACATATGATTGTCGAGTGCGTTCGCAGATCCACGCAAGCTGGAGGTTGTTGCTCTGGTCTCATAATTGTTGTGCGCCTCTATTTAATAGATCAAATAATATGTGGGCCAGTGAGAGAAGCTGTACTTTCCAAGGCGTGAACATGTGATCGTTCTCCTCTAGGTTGTAGCGGCGCGATAGGAGATGAATATGAGCTAGAAGTAAGCATACGAGTGACTGTCATGGGTGCTGAGTCAGACCAAGGGCTGAATGAGACTGGTTCTATATTACAGTATCGTCTTGAAAGTAAGACTCTCTGTGACGCTGCGTATAGGTTTAATCAGATAGGTTAGAAATATTAAATATTCTGCCCAATGCAGGAATCTCTGGTCCAAGAGATACCGTGCGCTGAGCCTCGGGCACCTTGTCTGTGCGCTGCAGCGAAATATCGAAGTGTCTACGAGCGAGCAACAGACTTTGCGGAGCTGTGTATTGAGCTCGGCCCGTCTAATCGTGCGCGTTCCTTGTCTAGTCTTGTTTGGCTTTGGCACCTAGTGCGACATCTAGGAGAACGCAGCACCAAAACGAAGAGCATTGCAGAAAACTTCATCTATCGTTTTGAATGACGAGAGATCGGTGATTCGCGGTCGAAGACTCGCGATAGGTTTCCCGGAATCGTCAGGCTCAGAGAGTAAAAATCTTGGGCCAAGCAATATAGAGAAAAAATTGAGGATGCTGTTGCAGGGCGGCCCTTTTTGAAAGGCCATGCAGTTCATTGCGGGACTTAACAAGAACCTGCGCCAGATAATACCCAACCGTCCCAGGGGGCTTTTTACCGCGAAGGACAAACCAGCGGTTTCCGCCTCATGGGCTTTTGGCCACCGCGTGCTACCTAAGGGAATTTACGATCCGAGCGCGCGACCGGGTCATGCGCGGAGGTCCGCCCATTTGAAGTGCTCGGAACCCTGCCTCGGTCCTCAAGGGACCAGACGATCCTCAAAGTCCGCGGATGGAACTCGAAAACGGACGCGTTGGAAGACGGACTATTTCGTCGAAAAAGAGCTTGTACCCGAAACGTCGACT
>Ga0163217_1089306_pt1 | contig 11446 bp, 12 predicted proteins | sample SynspAceP_FD_185933 | JGI IMG/M metagenome (GOLD analysis project Ga0163217, IMG submission 185933) | Saline lake microbial communities from Ace Lake in Antarctica - Synechococcus sp. Ace-P (PacBio error correction) | ecosystem: Environmental > Aquatic > Non-marine Saline and Alkaline > Saline ... | reverse complement strand
AGGGGGTAAAGCCACCGTTTCGGTGCGGGGCTGCGAGAGCGGTACCAAATTCGATACGAAAACTCTGAATACCCTGTTGTGAAACTAGGCAGTCAGACTGTGGGGGATTAAGCCTCCATGCGGTTCGAAAGGCGAAAAACAGCCCAGACCGCCAGGCTAAGGTCCCCTAAAATCAATATGCTGAGTGATAAAGGAGGTGGGATTGCCAGACAACCAGGAGGTTTTGCCCAGAAGCAGCCATTCCTTCAAAGTGTGCGTAAATAGCTCACTGGTCGAGCGATTCCTGCGCCGGAAAATGAACGGGGCACTAAGCATTGTACCGAAGGCTGCCGGATTTAATTGTTCTTAGGAACATTCAAATGTAGGGGAGCGTTCCATGTTGGGGTGAAAGCGTTAGCGTAAGCGGGCGTGGACTGCATGAAGGAGAATGTCGGCTTGGAGTAGCGAAAACATGGGTGAGGGGAAAATCCCATGCCCGAAAACCCTAGGGTTCCTCCGGCAGGCTCGTCCGGGAGGTTAGTCAGGCACCTAAGCGAGCCGAAAGGCGTAGTCGGATGGACAACAGGTCAACATTCCTGTACCTGTCATGTTTTGGGAAGGGGACGGAGGAGGCTAGCCCAGCCAGATGTTGGTTACTGGTTCAGCGTTCGAGGCGGTTGAGGAGCGGAGAGAAAACGCTCTGAGCTGAGGGCGTGAGTACCGAGCTTGCTACGCGCGAAGTGTGGTGATGTCAAGCTTCCAAGAAAATAGCCCTATACCGTTAAGGGCATGATGGCCTGTACCCGACCGACCACAGGTGGGGTTGGCTAGAGAAATACCGAGGGGCGGCGAAGATAACTCTCTCTAAGGGAACTTCGCAAAATGCCCGTAACTTCGGGAGAAGGGGTGCCACCGCAAGGTGCGTCGCAGTGAGAGGCCCAGCGACTGATTTACCAAAAAAAACACAGGTCCAGCTAAGTCGCAAGACGATGTTATGGGGGTGACGCCTGGCCCAGTGCCGGAAGGTTAAGGAAGTGGGTCAGCGAAAAAGGCGAAGCTAGCGATTGAAGCCCCGGTGAAACGGCGGCCGTAACTATAACGGTTCCTAACGGTAGCGAAATTCCTTGTCGGGTAAGTTCCGACCGCACGAAAGCGTAACGATTTCTGGGCCTGTCTCGGAGAGAGGCTCGGCGAATAAGAATTGTCTGTGAAGATGCGGACTACGTGCCACCCGGACAGAAAGACCCTATTGAAGCTTTACTTGTTAGCTTTGGTTATTGTGCCCGGGCTCTGAATTGCGCAGGAATGAGGTGGAGGCTTTGATCCATGGGCTTGCGGGCATTGGTGAGCCACGGATGAGATACCACTCTATTCAGAGCTAGGTCGTTCTAAACAGCCCACCCGTTATTACCGGGGGCTGGAAGTATCAGGTGGGCAGTTGATGGGCGGTCGCCTCCTAAAAGGTTAACGGAGGCGCGCAAAGGTTTGCTCAGGCTGGTTGAAATCAAGCGACGAGTTGTAAAAGCAGAAGCAAGCTTGACTGTGAGACCAACAAGTCGAAACAAGGGACGAAAAGTCGGCTTTAGTGATCCGACGTTCTGAGTGGAAGGGCCGTCGCTCAACGGATTAAAGTACTCTAGGGATAAACAGGCTATCTCCCAAGAGTTCAACATCGACGGGGAGGTTTGCAACCTCGATGTCGGTGCTCATCGCAACCTGGGGCTGAAGTCGGGTCCAAGGGTTCGGGCTGTTCGCCCATTAAAGCGCGTACGCGAGCTGGGTTCAGAACGTCGTGAACAGTTCGGTCCATTATTCCGGTTGCATGCGTAAGAACATTGAGAGGAGTTTCCTCCCTAGTACGAGAGGGATCCGGAGGAACGCACCTCTGCGTGTACCAGTTATTCGTGCCAACGGTAAACGCTGGGTAGCCATGTTGCGGAGAGGATAACCGCTTGAAAGCATCTAAGTGGGAAGCCCACCCTCAAGATGAGGTTCTCATGGCTTAAGCCAGTAAAGGTTCACGGGAAGAAACACCCGTTGATAGGCTTACCGTGGAAGCCAGCAATGCGTGAAGCGGAGGAGTACTATAGACCGAGGCTTGACATCACTTCGCTCTTGCGCAGATAGCATGAGCTGTTTGATATTCAGAAGGGATTCTGCAACGGCCTGAAAGGGTGTGTTGATGGGATTCTCTTACCTAGGCAGTTCTCAGGGTTCACCTTGGGGGCAAGAGATTATTTCCTGGTGTTTTCATGCACTGTGGAACCCACTCCGATCCATCTCGAACTCGGTTTGTGGAAACGCAGTAGCGGCTTACGATAGTTGGAGGGAAGCTTCCTGCAAAAATAGGCTCGATGCCAGGATAAAACTCTTGTCCATCCATTTTTTGGTTGAGCGCGGCTAGATCTTAGCGGCTAGACCAAGACGAAAAGGCCACCGCAAGGTGGCTTTTTGTGGTTTGAAATCAAACAAATTTAAGCTTGTAACATCGCTAAATTCGCAATCTCACGCTCTGTTCGGGGTCTAAGAATTATCCACGGCAAATGGTGACTCGACACGTTCATCGTGCGCGTAGGGGCCATGAAGTTCCGGCCTTTGCCTCCAGGGCTTCTCCGCTGTTGGTCAGAGATGGGCTGGCCACCAGCGGCTGCGGCTGTCGGTGGCGGGCTGGGTGGCCGATTGATTTTACCCCCCGCTTTGGGGGGATCTTTCTGTTGGGGGCGATTGGCATTGATTCTGATCCCAGGTTGCTTACAGTGGTTTGAGACTTCTCAAGATAAGACAATTTACCGGGTTTCCAGACAGATTCGTCAATGGCTGCGTTACGCCTGGCTGGCTACCGCCTGCTGGGATCGACCATGCGTTGCATTGACCTCAGGTGAGCTTTGCCTATCACACTCTCCAATCAATCTTCTGCCCTGCTGATTGCCCTGGCAATTGGCTAGCCGGATTCCTGGGACGGATGAAGGACTGATGGATCAGATCGAAGTCTTTGCTAGTCAGCTGCTACCTGCGACGGCATCCACGTAATCGAGACAACCGATTGCGGAAGCTCTACAGCCAGAGAGGCGGAGGCTGGCGCTATCGGCGTCATTTGCTTTGCTCATCACTTCGACGGAATACCTATCTCACGCTGCAGAGAGGTGCCGGATTCGCTTTGGGGTGGAGGCCTCTCGCGCTCAGATTTCGATGAGCGGAACTTCGTTTTCATTTCTTGCCGCCATTCGACGTTTTCATCACCTCAAGGCTCAAGGCTCTGGCTCTGGTGGGTGTTGGCAGCCCTTTTGCTTGTTGTCGACCAGCTCACCAGCCACCTGCAAGGATCGCGCCCAAACCCTGGGAAGATCTCTTCAAATCAACCTCTCTGGCCATTTTCAGACTCGACCCGATTTCTGATTTTGCCGGTCTGTGCTCTCGGCATGGGTCTCTTCGTTGGTGGCACTTGCCTTGTGTTGATCATCCCTCTCGCGCATCCACCCGATTCGAATCACTGGTTCCAGTGCCCTTTTGATTGCCTGGCTTACACCCTGCTCAATGTGCTGCGTAGCCAAAGTCTTGTTTCTCTGGGTGCAGGTTTCAGGCCTATGGGGTGGTCAGTGGGCGTCCTTTGTTTTGACGCTCTGGGTCTGGTTTGGTGGGGTTGATTCCATCTATTTCGGGGATGGCTCTCAGTGTGGTTGGTCGCCCCGTCGGATGCGGGGGCGATCCACAACCTGAGCTCACGCATCAAAGCTTCCTTGGCAGGGGCGAAGATAGTAGTCTCCGCATCCACGTCAAATGGCCCGAGCAGGCTTAGCTTGCGTCCCCTTCCTGCCAGCTTGGCCCTGCCTCTGCGCCAGGTGTCGGCGCCATGGTGGTGGTTGATTCCTGACCGTTGCCTGTTGCCGCTTTTTGATGGGGCCGGCCTGCTGCTTGCCTTGCTGGTGGAAGCTGTGGTTTTGGTTGGGCTGGGTTATCGAGGGCTTGGCAGCCTTGGCGCTGGATTAAAATGACCCTCGCCTTTCAGCGTTGATGGGCCGTTCCATCCCCTGGTTTCTGGATCGGTCTTGTTGCACTGGTGCTCCTTGCTCCAAGGCCCGCTGGGACGGCCTTACTGCTTAATTTTTTCTTGGCTGGACTCCCCCTGCTGGTTCTCTGTTGCCTGTCCTTCTTGCTGAGTGGCTGATTGCCTGGCGGATACTGCGCAGCCGAATTTCAGGGTTTGGCAGCCTGCGGACTTGCCACCCTCGCCTTCTGCCAATGTTCCAGCCTGTGCGGGCCTCATTGGTTTCGCCATCGCTTCGGGAGATGGCAGTTGGCACTTGGAACCGTTTGCTTCGTTCTCCACAACCCTCTGCCAGTTGCTTCAGATGCTGTTTCGATTTGGATGGCCTCTAATCGGGATGACCAGGCTTCTGAATTGCCAACAACTTCCGAATCCCTCCTCCAGAAGATTGACGCTGGCAACGCCACGATTGATATTCCTCCAAGGCCGGTTAACGACGCACTAGGCGATCACTCGCAAAATCTCCTATTAATTTAGCCCTTCGCCTGGTAACAAACCTGAAGATTGGCTGATGCGTTCAACACAGCTTGCGTATTGGACCTAACTTTCCATTCTTCGGGTTGGATCCCTATTAATTGAGCTTCGGCAGACGGCGTTCCCTCATTCCCAGGGAACGGGGAGGCTCCGCAGGCAAAGGCTATCGTGACGCTGCAGATCAAGGACACCCACAGCCCCCCTGATCTTGAGGCCTGCGGCCTCGACCACATCCAGATCGTGATAGCCGTGGCCCCGACGAACAGATCCTGGAGAGTGATTGGGCCCGCTGGGATTGGCATGTGGCCAGCGACACCAACATGAGGCGAGATCAAATTCGTTGCCGCTTGTGCGAATGAAGCGATGTTCGCCATTCCAGGGAAGGAATCGCTTCCAAGCCTATCGCCCAGGGCTAGATACAGCCACTGCCCACAACATTGTTCGAACGACTCGTGGATTTGCCAAAGGCCTCTTGCCTCCAGCGGCAGTGATATTCAATTGCAGCATGATCTCCTGCTCCACTCGCCAAGATCTGTTCACAGCGCTTTCGGCGTAGGCCTGTGCCCGCCCTATAGAGCTCAGCCATGGTTCCACTTCCAGTTTCATCGATTGAAGCTGGACTCCAAGGGCCAGTCAAGGGCGGTACGAGCCTGGTTGTTAGGTCAGTTCAACTGACCTCGCTTTCCAAGCTTTCAACTGTGCAGGCTGCCGTGCCCTGCGCGGAATCCTTGCTGGGGCGTGGGTTTTTTGATACTTGCTCTTGGCTGGAGGATGGCTGGTAGGCAGGGACTGAAAAAGCTGAGCTTGTACTGGCTTAGAAGCTTGCAGACAGAAGTCAGGTTTAAGGACGTAGTGGCGGGAAGACTGGTGCTCAAGTCGAAGGCTGACAAGCATGAAGGCTTTGATCGAGGTAAGGGCTGCTCAGGGCGAAAGATGGCAACAAACTTTCTGCATGCGCTTTCGGCATGGCCATCCGCCAGTTGCAGCTCCACCATGCTGCCGGAGCTCACCTGGTGGACCGATCGCACCAGCTGCCCAGGACCGGTCGCCTGGTCGTTCGCACCAGGCCAAAAACCCCCGTTCCCAGCAAACGCTGAGTGTGAGAGGGCCAAAAGCAAGCGGAGGTCATGGGCCAGCTGTTGGCGTTGACGTTGGAGCAGTAGCTGTGGATGGCATTGGATAAGCCGTTCGCCGGATAGAGTGGTCTGCTGCTTGCTCGATGCGTAGCCGCCAGGGCGAGCTGGCGGCTGAGCTGTTGCCGGATTGCCGTGAGCTCCTGGCGGGCATGACCCCGATCCGGCAGCAGGGCCACAAGGCGGGCGGTCCGGGGTGGCGGCCCTGTAGTCAGCGACCAGGTCCGCAATTGTGGTGTATCTTTCAGGCCCAGGGCCGGTGCACCACCGGACAGGGCAGAGAGCCAGCGCCTGGCAGAACTCGCCATCAAAAGAACGGCCAGATCCTCCCGGCTGCCCCCTCCCCTGGGCGAGCACAAGGCTTCATGCCAAGGTTCGGCTCGCTGGCCAAACGGCCAGCACAGCGCGCAAAATCTCCCGCTTTCGACGGGGCCTTGAACGGTATCGGCAGCAGGTAGATCTTTGGCCGCCAGGCCAACCGCTCCGTCCGCAGTCGTTCGACAGCATGTCGGCGATGGGCGGAGCCTTTGGAAACGCTGGTTGAGGCAGACCGATCGCGTGGGTTGGGCGGTAGAGGGCGTTTTACGCCGAGCATCGAACCAGTTCGTTGGCTCCAGCAGCTTGCCGCCACGCGTTCAAAACGAAGCAGCACGGCCGCTGAGACTGGGGCGGGATTGTCGAGGACTGGACCGCACAGGGAGGCGCGACTGCTCCAGAATTGAGCTTGCCGACCAACCGTGAACGCCATCGGCCGGTCTTTCAGGCTTTGAAACTGAACCTTTGGCAATACCGAGGCCCACACCACCCGCTCACGGAGGCGAGCTCGTCGTCCAAAGGTCAACCAGAGATGGCCCTTCTTGAAGCTGGGCGCGAGGAAACCGTGGCCTCTAGCAGGAAGCGAGCGCAGCAAAAGCCCGCTTCGAAGCAGCTTTTGCCGATCGCTCGTTGAGTTCCGAAAACATTTGAAGCGGGGCAACCCGCCGGCAACAGCGTTGCGAAGGGGCCGCTCAGTGTTCAAGGCGGCCGTAAGCAATGCCCCAGTAAGCAGCTCAGGGACCGGGCCACTTGATGCCACGACTTGGCCGATCCAGTGGTCCAATCGGATCAGGCCCAGGCGGGCAGATCACCATGGCCGTACTGAGGAGGCGAGATCCATCCCGGCGATTCTGACGGAAAAAAAGGAGCCAAGGGTTCCGCACGGCTTTGGTTTGCCTGGCATTCTGCCGATGCCGCCTCGGGCTTGCCACGTCCGCGGCGTGTCCTCAGCCCAGACCATCTGGAGAGGATGCCTTTCCGGTGAGAATCGTCGCCACTCCGTGACGAAAAGCCAAGCTGGCCAGTCCGCCATTCAGGTCAGTCAAGTACAAGCCGATGCGCGGCGCGGGGGCGGTCATGGCCTAAAACTTGCAAAAAACTGATTTGACTATATCGAATAGTGACGACAGCTTGACAGTTGCAAGAGAAATTCTTTGTTTTTTCTCAATGCTGCTATTTGCCTCCGTCCCTGGCAGGCAGCCCCTTTCTGGATCGCTCAATCCTGAGGCCGTGTTAAGTCCCCTTGCTTCGGCCCCGGCCGGCCGTTTTGTACGGCGGTTGGCTCAGGGCCGTGGCTGTTGGCGTGCAAGTGGGTCCTCGGGCCATGGATGTTTCGGATTAGCGACCCTCGTCAGCGGCCCGTATCCCCGGTAACTGCCTTGCCAGAAAGCCAGCGAGGTCAACGGTGATCTGGACGGCCTGCCTGCCGGTGAGAGCAGGGAGATCACCGCCAACCGCCTCCAGACGGTTGGGGTTGTGAGCGTTGAGCCGAAACAGCCCTGCACCCACGGGCCAGAACCGCTTCGCGTTGCCAATAGGGCCAGTTCCACGAGCGAGCGGATGGCACGACAGCTGGACTTGGCAGGCCAGGCGGTCGAGCTTCCTGCGCCTCTGCCAGGGTTTTGCCAGTCCAGAGGGCCCTTCAGGCAGGATTGGATTTCCGCTCCAATCACTCAGGCTTCGGCATTCCTGCTGGCAGCTGCTCGGCCAGCGTAGGACAGCGTTGCAGCAAGGCGTGTCCGAGCGACCGGCACGCGGCGGAGGCTGGCTAGGCAGAGCCGCTCCTGAAGCTGGCGGCTGCTTTTGGTCCAGCGGCAGGGCGGGAAAGCCCCTGCTCGCGCAGCCCCCTCCAAGCAGCGCGGCCATGGACTGCTCGATCGCGTTACGTCGGGCCAGGGGCTGCCGGTCCAGCACCAGGGCATCAAGGCGGCGCTCGCGCATGGCTTGAACCCGCTCCGGGCGATGCAACCACCACCAAGCCGGTGAGTGTGCTCAATGGGGCGGGGTGGCCTCCAGCGCCCGCGAGGGGCTTCCAATGGCAGGGCCAGGAGGAATTCCGTGCATCCTTTGGCCGGCCTGATCGGGACACGGCGTGGCCATGCTTCAGCACTGCCAGCGGATCCTGGGGGTGGACTCTGGCGCAAACCATTTGTCGCATCAGAAAAACGTCCACCCCGCTCCGGCTGCCAGGCACCCGATCGGGGTAGGCCAAGCGCATCAGCTGGGCGGCGCACTCGGCCGGGCCTGCGCTCACGGGCCTGAGCGCGATCGGACTGGTCTGTCTGTTCGGACGGCAGCGGCTGCTCACTGGGCGATCACGCTGCTCCAGCTGACGCCGCAGCAAACTGCCGTGCGGGTGGGGGATGGGCGCTGCGGGATTGGCTCCCTGTGCCGCTGAATCCGAATTCGAGCCTGAGCAGAGACACTGCCAGCCGGCAACGACAAGGGGTCGCGGGCCGTCGAGCAGGGCCGCAGTTCAACAGGCCAGGAAGTTTCGGCCAACCGCGCCTTCAGCAGCATGTGCGCCAGCCTGGATGGGCCAAGCTGCCATCTTTGCCAGGGGCCTGATCCTGCCGTTGCCTCGAGGCCACCCAGCTGTTGCAGTAACGCCTGGCCGTTCTCCCAGTGGCGGGCCGAGGGGAGGCTCACCCATGGCAGCTGTCCCCGAGCCCCAGCACCCCAGAGGGCCAAGCTGGACACAACAAGCGATCGCCTCCGCAGCCCGACGACCGTGCGGTCGTTGCGCTCCGCGCCGACCAGAGCCTATGCAGCGGCCAGCGCAGGCCTTCCGGCCCTTCCTGTCGCTGGGTGGCTGAGGCCTGACTCGCCAGTGTGACCAGCCTCGCATTGCCAGGTTGCGTGGGATTGAAAGCAATTGCGCCGGGTCAGTCCGCTGTCAATGACCAGCCGCACCCCCGCGATGGTCAAGAGCTTCTCGGCAATCGAACTCGGCCACACCACTTTCCCGCCCTGGTGTCTTGCCGGGCGGATCGCTGCGGCCGGCGCCAGAAAGATTGCCATGCAGTGACGACTTCGAGATCTTCCCCCAGGGATCTGGAGCGAATGCGCCAAGGCCCGGCCCTCGCCGGCAGGGAAGACCAGAACGGTGTCTTCGATCCCCCGTTGATCGACGCCAGTTGGGCTCGAGGGCACGCGCAGCTGCTTCGGGCAGGGATTCCCGCTCCCGTGGCGGGTTGATAGTGCAAGATCGACCGGATGGCTGGCCCCTTGGCTGCGCGATCAGCTCAGCCTCCGCAGCGGCAGCCAGGGGCCAGACGTGCGTGGCCGACATCAGCAGCCCGGAGCTCAGGGGCGAGCAGGGGACGGCGCTTCGCGCAGCGACGAGGGAGTTTCCGCTTCGCTTCGGCGTTCGTTAAATTCTCGAAGATCACACAGGCCACGCCGGCCAGACGGATTCGGCCTGCAGACGGCCTGAGAAACAGGGCCCGTCGGTGATCACTTCGATTCCGGTTGTGGCGGAACAACAGTGTCAAGCCGCCCCCTGTAGCCAAACCCGGTTCCAACCGCTCGTTCAGCCCTGCAAGCCAGGCGTTGGGCGGCGCTTGGAAGCCAGCCGCCTGGGCTTGCAGCAGCAGGGATCTTGCCGCTTGTTCCCCTGACTCTCCGAACTGCTCCGCAAGCAAGGGGAACCCTTGTTGTTTTGCGCGGCTCCCGGAGCGCAGCAGCAAGTTCCACCGGAGGTGAGCTGCCTGAGAACATCAAAACATCACGGCAGCGAGGCCGCCGATGGAGGGGTGTTCAAGAAAAGGAGATCAGCTGACCAGGCTCGAGGCACCAAGGCCAGCAGGCGGTGCTGATCAGCCCGAGGGAAGCAGGCAGCCTGGACCGCAGAGGCCCTATCGGACAGGCGCCAGGAGGACATAAAGAAAAACGGGAAGGACAGTTGAATGCCATCGTTTTAGAGCGGCCTCCCGAGGGCAGACGGTGCGAGCGGACCACGCTTTTTCTTGAGGTTTTGATCAGCGCACATGCCGCGCTGCCATCGACGGAGGTGGTAGTCCTCGCCGCGTGGTTTCCTCGTAGGACAATCGCTGGCAGTCCCGTTTCGAAACATCGTCTGGCGGCCTCCTTTGAGGTAGGGATTCCAGCCGCCAGTGGTGACCTTGCCGTGGCCACCGTCCAAGTCCCAGGTTCCCTGCAGACCCTGGATTGGGCCTTCGCGATCACGGCGGGCACCAAGATCCTGGATTCCACCCCGAGACCACCAGGATCGGGGTCTTTGCCGTAGGCGGGCGTGATGCTCAGCTGCCAGCCGACGGCGTCGTCCTTGGTTTAAGTGGAGGCCTGAATCGGGGGCAACTGTAAGGACTGCGCAGCACGGCTTGCCACGATTTCGGGGTTCTCTGGTCCAACGTTTGGCCTCCGCCTGGAATCTGGTCTTGCCCCATGGTTGTACCATTAGCCGCGACTGATCAGGCCATGAACCGCTGGTCGGCACTGGCTGGAGCCCTTTTCAGTTGGTATGCCGGGGCCACGGCAGAGCCCTCACTCGTCACTGCTGAACGCACGTCATCAGGTCATACGGAGTTGAGGTGCCGTGCGCTGCCGATCAGTTCCGGGTAATGCGTCAAGCGTCGCGGTCGGTCCGCGTCTTGGGGACTTGGGCTTGGGAGGTTGTTGCTGCCGGTGCGCATTTCACCCTGGCGAGGAACGGACGTGAAGCCCCGCGCCATCGACCTGGAAAGGCCGTGGACGAACAACAGGCAGGGAAAGCAGGGCGCCGTAAAGCAGGGGAAAAATCTGTCCGATGGGCGACCACCTTCAGAGAAACAAAATCAGGGCCGGACTCAATCAGGCCGGGAGCTATTGGGGCTGGCTGTGGCCTCTGCTGCCATTCATTGGCCTGGATGAGGCGCTTTTGGGGCGAGCCTCCAGGCCCACAGGCTGCCTTGTGCAGGGCCGCTCAAAAGGCCAAAAAGAGGAGCAAAAGCGAGCTGGTAATCCATGTCGCATTTAATAAATCTTCTTAAAAAGATTTAGGCCCAAAGCCGCTGCAGCGTGGCAGCCCTGTCAGGTGAGTGGCTTCGGCTTGGCCGGCGCACTTCGTCAACATCTTCTTGCGCCCTTTTGTTCCTCCCTTTGGTTACGGCGTCTGCGTTCACGGTCGAGGACAGTTTGTTTTAGCTGTTCTCTATCAGTGGATCTTGCCGAAACAGTCCCGCCGCCACGCCCTTTGCTTTGGCCAAGGTGCTTTGGCCCCCTGGCCCCTGGGTTGGATCGCTTCCCCTTTGCCCTGATTCAGAAGAGGGGCCGGAACACGCCCAGGGCCCAAGCAAGGCCCCCACGCAGGCCTTCCTGGCTCTCCCGGCCCAAAGGGTCGTTGCGTTTTTACCCGAGGGCGTCCAAAAAACCGGGGGCGGGGCCCTGCGGTTTGGTGGGACGGATCGGGACCACAGGAAGCGGACGGTCACCCAGGCACCCCCCGGGGGCGGCGCCTCATGGTTTTCCCTCCGCTGATGCAGACCCATTCTTCTCTCAG
>Ga0163217_1065984_pt1 | contig 11447 bp, 2 predicted proteins | sample SynspAceP_FD_185933 | JGI IMG/M metagenome (GOLD analysis project Ga0163217, IMG submission 185933) | Saline lake microbial communities from Ace Lake in Antarctica - Synechococcus sp. Ace-P (PacBio error correction) | ecosystem: Environmental > Aquatic > Non-marine Saline and Alkaline > Saline ... | reverse complement strand
GATTGATTTACTCTTAATAAAATAAAAAAATTATTAGCCAGCGAATAACATATTCCGATATTTCAGGAGGGGAGGAAGTAGTAGCTTTAACACGACTCAATAATTTAAACGCGGAAATATTAAGAATTTATCGTGAAGTCAAGTTTCTTTCTGTAAATGGTAAAAGTATAAAGTAATTAATTTCCCCTAAAGATGCGACGATTGGTGGTTGGTGTTTAAAAGTGGCTTGGAATAATTTGCCTAGGTGATTTTAAAAATTCGAAGAGGGGATAGAGTCGCTAGTTGTTGTTTGCTAGTGCGATTCCTAAAATCGAAAAAATGTTCTTTAATGCAGGGCTTAATTAACAAGATAATTTTTCACTGATGGGACTTTGATACTCTGTTAATGGAGGTTTTCATGGTTCTTTGCTGCGGTTAATCAGTGGAATTTATAAAGATGCGTGTTACAATCGATTATTGCTTTAGCCCTGTTGTTACCATGTATTGTGGGGTACTTTAGCCATGTTTTTAAGCGAAGCCATGAAAAAGAAGTAGGGCCCGAAAAGACGGGGGTATATTATTCGTTACTTTTGCGTTGGTTTAAATTCATGTCTTTATCGGGGAGTTTTACCTTATATTTTTTCCGAGCCAATCCCAGATTTAACAAACGCTTTTTTCGAAAACTTTCAGGCTATTACGACACTGGAGCTTTCAATTTTTAGATGATTTGAAGTGTTGCCGGGAAGGCATTTTTATTTGGCGTAGTTTAAACATTGGATTGGTGAATGGGTATTATCGTCTTTAGCCATTGCTATTTTGCCTTTGTTAGGGATTGAGGGAATGGCAAAACTCTTTGCTGCAGAAGCCCCGGGCCCCGCAGGAGATAAATTACATCCAGAATTACCAGAACGGCCAAAACGCCTTTGGGTTAATTTTATTTTGGCTATACGTTTAGCAGAGACCATTTTATTAAAATTGGCTGGATGTCTTTCTTTTGACGCGTGATAAATCATTCTTTAGCGACTTTATCTACAGGGGGGTTTTCAACTAAAAATTTAAGTGTTTGGCCTATTGGAATGATCAGGCCCGTAATTAATACATCATTTATGTCTTTATGTTTGGCAGGAACTAATTTTGTTTTTAAAGTTACTATGCTTTTAAAGGTAAAGTGCCAAAAAGTAGCTGCATGATGAAGGAGTTTAATTTTATAGCATTTTTGTACTTATTCTTTTACAATCATTGCAGATTAGTTCATTTTTTTTAAGGCCAACGTTAGAAACCTCAGACTATATCCATGGTTTTTGGCGAAGAGAAAGTGCTTTTAGACATTTCACTTTTCCAAGTTTATCGGTCATTCACGACAACGGGATTTGTAAGTTGCTGATTTCACCGAGGCTGCGACACCCTTCTTAACTATTCTTTTTTTGGTCTTCATTGGTTTTTAGAACTGAGGATGCGCAGGGTCAACGGCTGGTTGGTATTTAAGTAATGCGCCATTGTGGCTTATTTATTAAAACGGATTATTTAGAATTTAAGCGCACCTTACACGTCAATGCGGTGATTCCTGTCGGTATATAATAATAAAAACAGTACGGGCATATGTTTACAATAGTCATAGCAATTCTTTGTTTTATATATGCTGCTGTTCATCATAGGGGGCCTCTTTGCGTCTTGGGTTGCCTTAGGTTTTAAGATTTATGTCGGCCATTGCGTGGTGCTGCATCCTCTTTAGGGAACGTAGGTCCGGCTTTAGGCACACTTTAATCCACTGAGTAATTTTTAATAGTTTGCCAGCTTTGGTAAAGTTGGTGTGCGGCTTTTTTATGCTTTTTAGGGGAGGTTAGAGCTTTTTCGGTATTGATCTTGTTTACGCCCTTATTTCTGGAAGAAGATGTAATGGTCTTATGTTTTAGGCTTTAGATAGAGCTAAACGCAAAAGTGTTGGGTTTAAGTTTACTTTTGGAGAAAGTAAAAAATCGTTTAGGCGTTTCTAACACTAGTCTTTAATTTTTCATTTCGGGCGTAGACAAAAAAAGCCCAATATAAATTGAGGCGTTATTGATACAACATGATATGTGATAGGTTTAATCGTTACTTGCCTTTTTAATTTCTTGCTAAAAAGCCTCTGTAATTTGATCTTCCTAGCGGCATAAGAAATTCGAATGCAATTATTATTTCCAAAAGATCTCCTGCAACGGTAGCTACATTGGCCAGCCTCTAATAAATACATCGACCAAGTCAGAAGAATTATGTAATTTTCGTTCCGTTTAAAGTCTTGCCAAAATACCTGGTTACATTTTGGGAAAACATAAACGCACCTTTTCAGGGCTCGTTACATATTAAATCAGGAATGTCTTTTAGTAAGCCAAAATTAGTTTTCTGCGTTTCTTTGGAATTATCTACCATTTTAAAGCTAAATTCGACTTACGGGTTCTAATTAGGGCGGTAATCACAGGCACGTGCGCCAATACAATGGCTCCGCTTGTTACTTGTCCTTGCAGTTTATTACAGGGCACGTGCAATATAGGTTGGTGCGCCTATGTACCCATTTCCTCCAGCGGTCATTGCCAAATTGCCTTTGCAACACCGTTAACGGTAACTGTTCTCTCGAACATATCAGGGAAATTCGGCCATAGACAAGCATGTGGCGTTACACCCAAATTATCGTTTCGTAGATTCATCACTTTACAACAACTATTTGCGGGATGTTTCTGAAGTACATCTGCCAAGGCTCTTAATTCTTCTTTACTATTAGATAGAGCCAGTAGGGTTGCAAGGTGAACTGTACCAAAAAAGCATTTTTAGTTTTGAGTAATGGCAGCTTCTACTGTTCGGGTGTCATTTTAAAATTATTCTCTATAGAAGTAGGTACTGTCTACTACTTAGGACACCTTCGGCAAGTTTGTACAATTATCACTAAGCCTCACCCCAATACGGACAAGGTTAAATAACTCGTCTCCCTTATTTTTAACAAAAAACCTTGAGCACATTGTATAAAGATTGTTTGCGCCAGTAGAAACCACTATTGTGCCGGTGGGGTGTTGTAGCTTAACGCATTTATCTCTTTTAAATTTAGTGATTAATCGCATCTTTTAATTCAACATACCCATCCACTGGAGAGTACGAATTGTAATATCATGATAGCTTGAAATTAGCAGCATCTTTTAATTATTAAATCTGGGCGTATTAAAAAGGTCGGGTTCCCCCAGGAACTAAGTCCGGATGATACTTTCCTGTTCCGCTTTTAATTCTCTTGCTTTTGCTGCCATGGCAAGGGTTGCAGAGATTGCTATTTGTTACCCTATCTGATAATGATTGCTCATATGTTACACCGGTTTCTAATACTGTAAAGTAGGTTTTTTACCCAACTGCTTTTAAGTGATTGAATGCGAAAATATAGCTTTTCTTGTTGTCTTGTATCGTTGTTATGGGCAAATAAAACTCATTCGCAGTTTCTTTTACAATTTGTCGCGATTTTTGTGTTAATGCCACGTGGCTAATGTTAGGACAAAAATATGGTGTCTACTTGGTTGATTTAGACACCTGTAAAACCAATTAAACTATTTTTGTTTTTGTTCCCAAAAATTAACCGTAGTGAACAGTTGGGTATTGCCCAAGTATTTCATGGTTCCAGTTTATCTGGCACGGGCGTTTCGGCTTGATCGACAACGTGCGCTAACTTGAAAACGTTACACTTAAAATAACTCCAGCACTTTAAGCATAGACAAAAAATCCGATAGGATTTGCCACCAAGCAATATCTAAAATAAAGCATTGGTAAACAATCAAATACTAACATTTATATTTATTTTTGTTAATTCTATTTACTCCAATTTCATAACAGATTAGGTAATTTTACCATACGAAAGTTTACGCTTGTATAGCGGACATTTGTTGAAAATCTGTTGTGATGGGCCCAATTAAATGTGCAGTTAATCCGCTATAATAAAAACAGAGTAATAATGTTGAATAATTTTATGGTGCTTTCTCCATTTTCAGAATGTTTCTAAAAGCGTAAAATTTTCCGCTTCTAAATCCTCATCATGTTCGTGAATATAGTGTAGGTTGGTTTTGTAGGCACCATTATGTTGCACTACTTGCCAGTTGTATACATTCCGGCAAGAATATAAATACTGCTTCCCATTAATTTATTGGACCCACTTATTTATTGCGAATAGGAACCGTGGTTTCCCGTCATGCCATCACATTCAATCCCTTTACGCAGCCATACCAATACCATTAAAATAGTAAGTAATAAATTTGGGCCCAAAAGGAAGTCCTAAAGTCAAAATTAAGAAAGTTATGGGGTGCTAAGGAATTAAGTGAACATAATGGCTGTTTTTAAAGGGCAACGCCAATCCACCTGTTTTTTTTAATTTATTATTTTTCCTTTGAAGGTATTTTCGTTAACTCTTTATTCAGTGTCTTGAAAAAATCCGCTAGAATCCTTCTTGAAAAATCCGATGGTTTCTTACTCAATAATATATATTTTTACAAAGATAAGTTAATTTCAGAATGTATTAAATGGTAAATTAGCACTCAAAAAAGGAAATAATTATGATTAAAAAAACCTTATTTTTGCTTAAAATTTTTGGAATTTACCACTATGGATATTGCGATACTTTTAAAACTATTCCCGGATGCTAAACAGAAACACAAAAACAGCAATTTTTAAAATTATCAGAGCTCTATTAAAGACTGGAATTTAAAAATAATGTGGTTTTCTAGAGGATTATTGATGAATTATATGTGCGTCATGTTTTACAATTCCTGGGAATTGCCAAAATTCAAACAATTTGCCAGGTTTCAAAATTATTTGATGTAGGTACTGGAGGGGGTTTCCTGGCGTTCCCTTAGCGATTTTGTTTCCAGAAGGTGCATTTTACTTTAGTATGATGCCATTGGGAAAAAAAATAAAGTGGTCGACGAGGTCGTGGAAGGTTTTGGGATTATCAAATGTCACGGACCATTAATGATCGCGTTAGAAAATGTAAAAGGGGAAATTTTGATTTTTATAGTGAGTAGGGGCGGTGGCAAGCTTATGCCTACTTTTTACACATTGGGAAAAAGGGAAAATCAAAAAAAGAATCCCACTTGCACGATCGAAAAAAAAACGGAATCTTGTATTTAAAAGGTGGGGGATTAATCTGAAGAATTAAAGGAGTATAGGACGGCAGAAATTTTTAACCTTTCGGACTTATTATGAGAAGATTTCTTTCGAGACTAAAAAAAAGTAGTGCTACCTCCCTTTAAAATTTAGGGATAAAAAAAAGTTCTAGAAACTTTGTAAAACCATTGCTAGAACTTTTTCAAACGTTTTTACCTATACTACTACATGTGTAATAATCTTAAGTAAGATAATCTACAGTTTTTTGCATTTAAATCTCTTATGTAGGGTTCAATACTTTTGAAGGTTACTTGAGCTATTGTTTTTTTTACTGGTACATGTGCTTTCCTTCATAATCGTCTATTTTGATTTAGGTAAATCTAGTATTTTTTACGAAATAAGCTTACAATTAATTAACGTTAAATTTTACATTTGAAAGTATATTGTTTCAAGTAAAAATTAAAAACACTATAGTATCAAAATTATATAGGGCTTGTGAACGCTCAAAGCGAGGTATTTATGTTCGTGTATTATCCTAAAAATGCGATATCTGTAGTCTACTGGGGTAAATAAACCCCCCAAAAAAAAAAAAGGGGTTTTCTTTTTTTTAAAAATTTTTTTTTTAAAAAAAACCCCCTTGGAGAAACCCAACCGTAGTAAGTTTTGCAAGAACCTGCTTTGTCATATCGTTCCCGAAGCTCTAGCGCCCACCAAAAGGTTTGTTGCCAACGCACCGCACCTGTTGGTTTGTCATTGAATAAAAAATTTCCGTATTTAACAGCACAGTTTTTAATGCTTTTTTGTAGCTCATCAATGGTACGTACCGATCTGTAGCTATTAAACAGCTCCTGTAATGCATATTCTGAAGTGCTATCTACCAAGCTCTAAAGTTTTTACCCATTCCGCATTCGGTCATAAATATAAACGGTCACTACAGGTCCAAAAGTTCGGTCTCCATTGGTCGTATATTTAGGAAATACTGGTTAAAATAAACGGCTAGGCTCCCACAAAAGTATCCTTTTGATTTGTCATAATTGCCACCCGCAAAATCTCAGCATTTTCTGCATTTTTAGCACCGTCTATGTACTTAGCTAATTTTATCAAAAGAAGCTTCGTGATTTACAGCGGTGACAAAATGGCTCATGTCTTCTGGAGAACCTGGTGTGTTGATTGTTTTTAAATCTTCTTTTTTACATTATTCAAAATTCATGGCAGTAGATTTAGTTAAAGTATACTCTTTGAGCAGCACTACATTTTGTCCTGGAAATTCAAAAAGCACCACGAAACAATAGCCGTAGCGACTGTTTAGTGTTTGCTGTTTTGTGGCAAGTATAAAATCTTTTTCCTCCTGTTTCACCAACAATTTCTAGGGTAGGTTTTATAGGTGTGAATATTGGTGCAATTTGTTCCATAAACTCTTTGAAAACATTGCGGTAGAACCCGTAAGTGAATGCCTGAAAAAAATCGGGGCTCGCTAATACGGTTTCGTTAATCATTCACAGGCTCGCCCTTTAAATCACATTAATAACGGCCATCAGGAACACCGGCTTCTTAAAATATCAACAATTACTTTGGCTGAGAAAATTTGACTACACAGCGTTTCCAAAACAACTACATTTCCATCATGGCAGCACTTGCGGGTTAAGTCCTGCAATAGCCTTAAAGTAAAAGGAGTATATAGCATAAACAAAAACCTTCTAAAGGGACGGTTACTCTACTCTATTCCAAATACCTTCAGCCAGAAGCAGGTTGCCTTGGTATATTTGAAGACATGATGCTACATTAAAACGCAAAAAGTCAAATCAGTTTCACAAGCAGGCGTCTATTTCAGCTTGGTGTATTGTTTTAGATTGTGCAATCATGGTGGCCGCATTTAATTTTAGCCCGGGTAAGACCTGCCAATTAATTCGGCAGCTTTAAGAAAATAAGCAGCACGTTGTTCCCAAAGCTAGTTAGCCCAGCTTGTCTTTGATGGCTAAGGCATTTTTTCGATGGCTTGGGTGGACGTGTTTTTTTCCGCAACGTGATATTGGACCCTACTGATGTTATGGTCGGTTGTGGTGGGGACATTGGCTTTGTTTTGCCTGTTTAATCTTTCTTCGTTTCCAATATTACATTTGGAAAAACATCCGACATCTCCCAATTAAAATATGTTCTTTTGGCTATTGTTGTAAAGTAAACTTCTTGTCGTTTCAGGAGATCCTGGAGCAAACCCTTTTATAGGTTCGTTAAAATTGCTATAGGGAAACTTTGAAAAAATTCCTTTACCCCCATGTTGTTTTGTTTTAATTTTTTAAAAATAAGTATAAAGGTACTAAAACAAAAAAGGTGAAAAAAGTAAAAAAGAAAAAGAAGTGTTAGTTTAAGCGTTAAACGGGGTTATTTAAATTTAAAAGTTGGAATAGACACCCCTTTGATTTTTTTCGTCCGGATTTTAATTTACCAATTGTATAGTGTTCCTTTCATAGCGCCTATTTGTCGAAGTTAATAAGCATCCAGAACTGTAGGTGTGAGATCTCGGGTTTAATCACGCTGTTTTTTGCCCAATAAACCCCTTCACCATCTAAAATCTCTAACTCATTTAATAGTCGTTAAATTCTTCCAGTTTGGCGCGAAGTAAGCTGAACAGTGTCTTTAGTTTGATTTTCTAGGTTATGGGTACCCAAAAAGCATAATTCGTTTTTTGTAGTTTTTAAGAAGGTGCCTCAAAATTAGTATTTACTGAAATTTTATGCCTTTTGTTATAAGTGTAGTCATAAGATCAAAGTCTAAAGTGCATAAAAAAAAGAACTAAATCGTACTTCTTCTCGCTAAATTATAAAAAACGAAGCCCCAATTAACGCCAAACTTTAAGAAAATTTTACGGGGTATTCATTCCGAGGTAAATTTCTTCTTTTGCTCATTTATGTTCCGTACAAAATTCCAAAATTAGGGCAAATATAATTAAACCTTTTTAAATATAAATAAAAATGGACTTGTAAAATGTTCGTTATAAGTTAATTTTTTTGAAGCTCTATCGTTGGCGTAATTACTAATATTTTTTGAATTTTGTTTACAGTACCTATTCCTATCAGTCCGTCATAAAGAGCACCGATTATCACGGAATAGTTAAACCAATATTAAATAATTGGTTTTTGGTTAAAATGAAAAGTTTCCGGGAGGACCTTGGTTTTAAATCAATGTTCACCATTTTTCTTTCTTTATAACGTATTTGTAGTTGTAGAAGCCTTGTTTCATTTTTAAGGTGGCTTCTAATAATCCATTATTTGGCGTGAAAGTTTCATTTTGTTTTTTCTTCATCCAACATAAAATTATTGAACTTCCCATTAAATATAAAACTTCATTTAGCCTATTTTCTTCTACATAAGGCAGGCTTAAGTGCACTTTGCTATAATTCTGCCCTCCTTAGGTGTCATCTCTTTGAAGGAGTTTGATGGCCGCAAAATCCCCATTAATATCAAGAAAATAGTTATAGGGCCTGTTCATTCTAAAAATATCTGTAAACAAATAGTGAATGGTAAAAGATCTGAAAACCTCTATCGATTGCAATAGCCCTGTTAGGGGCGCGAAGGTCTTTGGTGTCAAAATTTTAAAAAAACTCATTCCCGCCAAAAAAACTAGTTTCCTGATCCATATTTATACACGAGCTGATTTCTATGGTATATTGAGGTTTTAACATCATAAATGCAGAGCGGCCAATAGTAATTTTGTTAAAATAGAGATTTTTCACCTCTTTTAAGGGTTAATTAATTGAAGTTGGCGCATAATTAAATAGTGAGGTGCACACTGTTTTTTCATTTAAAAAATTCAAAATCTCTACTCTCTTTATGTAAGCGCCCACGGTTACCAAGTTTGGTACACTAAAAAACGTCTAGAAAACTGAAGCTCATAATTGCTGTCATTAAAATTTCTAACATTTATAATTACCGCTTACTTTTAGCCCAGTGTTTTTCGTTAGGTATGCTAAGCTTATAGTTCGAGATAGGGTTGTAAGGTTGTTATAACTATTTTCATAATCAATTGATTCTTAAATTATCGATACCTCTAAGGTATTGAGAACTTTAATAAATCAGGATGGCGTCCAGTCATAATCGCAGTGAATAATTTTATAATAAAAATCTTGTTCACTCGCTGTGATGTCACAAAATCCAAGATATATCGCAATTTCGCCCTTCAAATTGTACCACGGAATTGTCGCTGTAGCACCCTTTAAATTAAATAGATTTTATGTTTGATGGCGGGTTAACTTCTTCCTGTTACTTGAGAAAGAAGTGAATTTTACACATAAAAAAACCAGGATATGTTTAACAAAGAACCTCATGAAATAAGCAGTATTTTTAAACAAAGTATAAACAAAAAGCATGCCTTGAAAATTAACTTCGTTATAAGTTGTTAAATTATAGACAATAATTATGAAAACTTTCCATTTAGGTCTTATTTTTGCGTGAAATTTTTAACTAAGGTTTATAGCAATATGTCTAAAGACATTCAGAATTAAAAAAGGGCCTTAAACATTAAAATTAGTTGGTGCTTGCAGAAAAAAATATTCTAAGCGTCGCTAAGTAATGATTATGTCATAAATCTTCAGATTTTCATGGGGTCAACCCAAAAATGCTGATGAAAGATAGGCGCAGAAGTAAAAGGCAGGTGGAGGCGCTTTTTTACAACAAAAAAAATCATGGGAAAAGTTATGCTTTTTGTTTTCCCCTGCTAAGTGGTACGTTGCGTTGAAATTAAGAGAGGAGAGAAGGGCGAAGCATTCTGATCTTTTGAAAATTACAGCGGATAAAACACAATAAGCGGCATACTAGCGCATGCAATCCAATTTAGGAAGCATTTTCAGCTGCTGAAGTGAAATCCTTTTACTTCCAATTCTGGTTGTTTGGCCTTTATAAAGCAGCGCCCATATGAAGTGTTGATAGCAAAACCCAGAAAAACTAGCCCTAAAGCTATTTTTTCATCTTGGTTATTATACAGCACCTTTGGCGGCGGATTTAGATTTTTACCCTAAAGGGCAAAGAAACTGAAAATACAGGCGGGCAATTACTGCCTTTTTAGCAAAAATTAACAGCGGGGGAAAGTGCATGTATCTCATAGTTGGTTCTAATTCCGCCACTTGCTGCGTTTGCAAGGCGTAGAACACCACAAAGTTTCAGGGCCCCACCCAAGCCGGTCTAGTAGGAAACACAATCATAAATTGACCCTATCAACAAGGGTGAATTAGTTTGGTTAGTAACGCCTCAAGGATTTAATTATTATAGGAGAAGCGCTATTTAACTGGAAGTTCAATGCTGATAGAACGATAAGCTCTTGCTGGTTCTTCTGTAAAAAAATCCCAAAATTACTAACACACTAAAAAATTGGAGCTGGAAATAGCAACTTTTTTAATGCTAGTGCGTAAATTGAAGCCAAGTTTAGGGTTATAAAATGGCGATGTATTTAACGGGGGTTACCTCAAGTCAAATCGGAATTTAGGCTAATTTACAATACCACAGTTACAGCTATTCCTGAAGGTGATTGATTATGAATTTTTTTGGATGGGAAATAAGCCAATTTTTAATAAAATATCAAATTCTAGAGCCGCTAAACTTTTTCAGGTTAACACCAAAATAAAAAATTTGATTTAAATACCAATTACAACGGAGAGCACCGTTGCTTTTGTAATTACAGGAGGATACGAAGAGGTTTTTCCTTTGGATTATTTTTATCCATGCAAATTTTAAAAAAGCCCTGTATGTATGAGGATTTTAGACCCGAAATGGAAGCTTAGGGAATGTACGAAGTAAGCTCCTGAAGATGTTTTCATAAACAAGAATTTATCTTGTGTGTCTAAACAACCACATCAAGGATATTATAAGAAAGGCTTGGGACTTAATGCTTAAAGAGATAGGATAATGAGCTTAAAAAAGTAGTTTACCACAATTTTAAAAGAAAAAAGTATAAAGGGGAAGAAAATTGGGCCCACCTGCCTTTTTTAATGCACTGCCATGTACTTTTTTATAACTTGCCCAACGAGACCACTTTTTTCATTAATGGGGGGACTCATATCAAGGCGGCTTGATGATTTAAAACGGACCATGAATTACGGTTTTTCATTATGGGCCTTAAATACCTTGTTTAAATATTTGTATTTTTTAATTTTAAATTGCCGGATTTACCCAAACCAACCTAATTTGGGGCCCCACTTGGGGGCGAAATAGGGGAGTCTTTTTGGCTTAAAGGGGGGGGATTTTTTTAGGGGGGGGCATTCATTTTTCTTTGGGACCCGGGGAATTTAAAAAAAAAAAAAAAAAGGATAAAAAACTTTAATTCATTTTTGGGCGCTTGGACGGTTTTACCTTTTAGTTATTGTATCTCCCTCA
>Ga0163217_1042243_pt1 | contig 11447 bp, 15 predicted proteins | sample SynspAceP_FD_185933 | JGI IMG/M metagenome (GOLD analysis project Ga0163217, IMG submission 185933) | Saline lake microbial communities from Ace Lake in Antarctica - Synechococcus sp. Ace-P (PacBio error correction) | ecosystem: Environmental > Aquatic > Non-marine Saline and Alkaline > Saline ... | reverse complement strand
TGAGATTCAATCCCAGGGTAAGGTGGCGCATTTCATTCGCTCCCAGGTGCTTGATGCTTAATCGGGATCAGACATGGCGGCCGACTGGAATCTGGGTGATCTGGCTGAACTGGTGCGGGCTAACGAGGGGCTCGGCAAACGGATCAGCCTTGGCCCACCGCTTCCTGCGCCACCGATGAATTCTTATGGCGGGTGATCGTGATTGGAACTGATCGCCTGCTGATCGATCTGGGCTTCGCTGCTGATAGGCCGAACCTGCCGCTGATGGTGATCTGATGCATCTGTCTAACGTTAAAGGCAGTCAGCACAATCGTTCGGCAAGGGCCGCGACAGCAAACTCGTGCTCGAGGACATCAATCTCGAGATTTCAACTCCGGCGAATTCGTTGGGGCGCTCGTGCAGTTCAGGTTTCTGGGAAAATCACCCGTATGCGCTTGATCGCTGGCTGGAGAACCAGCAGAGGCACATCACATGACGATCGCCCGGTGCGCGGAAACGGCCGGATGGGCATGTTTCCAGGAAGTTACGCCTTATCTGGCTGAGTGCTGCCGGACAACGTGGTTGGGAATTTTTGCGGCTGCAGTGGGGCGAACAAGGTGAGTCAAGGAACGACACCGGCCTATTTCCTGAAGTGGTGGTCTGCAGGATTTTTCAGCCCAGCCGCTTTCCTCGCAGCCAGTCCGCGCGGCATATGGCAGGATCTCTGACTCCTCGCAGTGCGTTAGGTTTGTAGCAAGTGTATATGTGTCAATCGTCGCTCTGCATCATTCGGTAATATGAGTTGTGATAGTGTTGTCTCGCATTGGAGTTGAGCCTTCCGCGGTTTATGTTATCTTGATCTACAGATCGCGAGTCGATTGGCAGGAATTCTTACCAGAATGGTGGTGAACGCTCTAGGCCTCACTGTGTGCTATCTATCACCCACGACCTGGAAGAAAGCGTGGCTGGAGGCCCAGAGGTCCAATATTGGCGCCAGGACCGGGCCGGATCGTTACGGCACCGTGCGGCACCATTGATCGCAAGCAACCTCAGTGCGTGCTCCGTTGCGGTGGAGCGGAGGCTTCCTGGAGCTTAGCGTAGATCTGGCCGGTTTGCTGCGGGATCTGGATCAGGAACCGTCGCTCGCGCTCTCTCGCTCGTGGGTCATATGCGCTCGAGATAGCTCGGATAAGCTCTCTCTTGCTTCTAGTCCGATAGGTAGTATGGCGATGAGCCTGCTCTTCGTCGTCTCGGGATCTCTGTACGTCCTGCACGTGATAGTGTAAGTGCGTGCTCGTCGCTCTCCCGGGACATGGGCGGATGCTCTCCGATTATAGAGTGGAGATGTGAGCCTCGCGTCCTAGGCCATTTGGGCTCCCTCTGTCTATATGCTCCCGACGATTGTCGCGAATGGCGGTGTACTGTGACTCGGTGGTAGTGTTCGTGTTAATGTGAGTCCGCTCGATTCTATCTCTTCAATCTGCGAACAATTTCATCCAGCACTTTTTGGTTCAGCCGGCTGATTGAAGCCCATTTGGACCTGAAGCCATTGATCGAAGCTGTTGAATGAAGCCGTCTCAAGCGCGGAGTGGGAGCCGGACTGGTCGGCGGCAGGGCCTGGTGTGATCACCTCAAGCCGGTTTCAGCTCGTGCTCGCCGATAGGAGCGCAAAAAAGGCCATCGCGGCCGCATCGCGGCCGCGGGCGATCAGCACCGGCCGATCCGGGGGTGTTTGTAGCGGGGCATCGAAGTTGTACACCAACCATCGAGTAGGCTACAGGCGAGAATCAATCGGCTCCGAACTGGGGGGTGACCCGGTATAGCCGACATAGCGAATGCGTTGAGTCGTGCGTTCTGTTCTCACGCAACGCTGGAAGCAGTCGCCAGATGGCGAAAGTCGGACAGACGCCGAGGCCTTCCTGGTTTGGCGCGCGAGGCCGTTTGGTGGACGTGCGTCGTCACGCTGATGGATTGTGGCTGTGAACGTGATCACAGATTCGCTCTGCACAGCGGCAGCCGGCGAGCGACCACGAACAGGCTCAGGCCGGTGTTCGATCAACGTCGGTTTCGCCAGTTGCGGCTTGCGTTGAGAAAGGGCAGCACATCGGGCGCAACGACCACAGGCATTGCAGGCCGAGGGCACAACCGCATCGCTCTGGCCGCTGTCGGCTACCACGTGCTGAGGCTGATGTGGCTCTCGCAGGCCGGGCCACCAGCGGCAGCAACGGTTGCCTGGCTATCGCAGAACTCCTACACCGGCACCAGGACGGGCTCCACCAGGATTGGATCGGCCAGCAGATTCTTGCTGGCGGGAGGTGGCTGCAGCAGCAACAGCGCGTGTGGGGGCTGGGGACAGATTCACTGGACTACAGCGAATTGATTTTTCATGGCTGGCGTGACTCCTTGCCTGAACGCGTGGGTTCCTCTGCCGATTGCGGACGCGGCTCAGGCGGATGTGGGAAGTGAAGGCCAGAGGTGTTATGGCGCGGGGCTCACCGCCGAGGAAATTTCTGTGAGTTCCAGTCGCCAGGCAGCAAAGGGCAGTGTGCCAGGCTGGGAGGGAATGCGGCTGGGCGTAGTCGGCGCTGGGCGCAGACCTCGGCACTCCCATACCGCTGGGGGCACATAGGTGGACGGCATCGAAGTACTCAGCCGCCACGGGTTGTTCCGTCGTGTCTTCCCGTCACGGTTGTGGGGCCGGTAGTGGCGATCGCCGCCTCGCAGGCATTCGAGCGGCGGCGATCGGCTGGGTTGAGGATGATGACACTCCCAGACAGTTGCGGCCGGTTCGGGCTGGGATGCCGGCGGCGCCATCGGCTGGATCGGCGCCTGGGCCTGACGGCCAGCCGGATCTTGTGGATACTCCAGCGCCAACCCGCAGTGTCACCAGCCACTGCCGTTCCCAGCCAGCGAGCGGGAGAGAGCTGGCGGGCAGAGGTTTTTCGACCCATAAGCTGAAGATCGGCGTTGAGCCCAGCGGCGAAGGGCAACAGTGGCTGCGGCACAGTTCGGGCGGCCAATAACGCCCATGTTCGTCACCCAGCGGAGCAGTGGCGGGTTGTAGTCAAAGGGAAATTTTCTAGGCTTGGTCGAGTTCCGGCCAGCACCGCGCCGAGACGCGAACAAGTTCGCCGTGAATCAGGGGGGGCGGCACTGCGATCGCTGGCAGCACGCTAGGCTTGTGCATCACGGCCTGGATAGGCCCGAGGTCATGGAGCTGCGCGCCAGCAGACGCCTCGCCGAGGAAGCGTGCTCCGCCCAGCCAGAGTGGTTTGCTTGGCCCGTTGAGCGTGCCGTTAAACAACACCGAAGCCAGGCCAGCTTAGCCACGCCCTACGCCTGGGCGGGCGAATGGATTCAGAGCGGAGGCCGTTGAGGCAGCGCCAGACGCGCTGCAGCAGCAGCAGCGGAATAGGACGGAACGACTGCGGCGGGATCGCAAAACAGCCTTAGTTAACTGCAAGACACCGGGGTTAGGCTTCATTGCTGGCACAGCGGCTCACGGCTCCGAGCCATGCAGCATCGCTCTCCTTTCGTTCAGCACCGCCCGGCGGCCAGGTTTATAGCCCCGTGTTTCGACTGTCACGAAGCTTGGTTATCGGCGCGGCCATTTCCACGATCTCCAGGCCAGGCAAATTTCGCCCGCAGGCGCTGGTGGCGCAAAGGCGGCAGAACGGGCAACGCGCTTAGACGAGTTGATGGTGGGCCATGGGGCGGGCATGGGGGTCAGTTGAAAATGGCTGAAATTCCAAAGGGCGTGGCGTCGCGTCTCTCAACTATATCCACGAAGTTCTCGCGAAGCGGCAGGCGTGGATCCGCCATAGTCCAGCGGGCCTACAGCGGATTCTCACGTTTTCCACCCCCTGGTGCCCCTAGGGGCGCCTGAGCCCGGTGACCAGCGCCAGGTGCCAGTGATCATCGGCTGCCACGAGCAGGAGTCAAGCGACTCCGCCGGGTCGGGGGCTGAGATCTGCTCGCCGAGCAGGCAGGGCCGCATCAGCCCGCACCACGATCGTCAGGTGCCCCAGAGCGAAACCGTTGGAACAGGCAGCTCGGCGTAGGGCGGCGCAGGGGCCAGCTCACTCACAGCGAGAGCGCAGGCCGTAGAAGACCGATTTCACGCACACCCACCACAGGCTGCAGCAGCACGAAAGTGACAGCCAAACAGCAGCAGGGCAGAAGGGAAGTCAGTGCGCTTCCACGGGCGAGGCCAGGCCCACGTGGTGAGCGGCCCGGACCAACCTTTTGACGCAAAGATCCTGCGACTGGTCACCGCCGCGCGGAAAGGCCAGTTACCCCAGCAGGCCAGCTCACGCCGGCAGGTTGTCTTGCCGGCCATGCGCCAACCACCCGGCGCCGCCGGCCAGGTTGGCGCAGCAACCAGCAATCAGCGAAGTCACGGCGAAGCATCGGGAGCGGCTCGCCAGCAAGGCGCTGGGCCAGGCAGGGCGGACAACGGCGCCCAGGGCGGAAGATCAGGGTTCTGGCTGATCACGGAGGGAAACTCAGGGCGAAGTAAATAGGCGACCGGCCCAGAAAACAACCAGGAGGCATCTCAGCCAGCAGCCGGCGAATCGCTCGCTGAGCGGGCTAGTCGAGGCCAGCTGGCCTGCGCCCAGGGCAGCATTCACCGGCCAGGCCACGATCATCTGCGCCAGAAAGGAAACATGTGCAGAAGCTGATCGGATTTTCTCACGTCAACCAGCCGTTGGAGCACCATCTCTGCAAAACCTTCAAGCCGTTTGCATTCAAGGCCCTTGAGAGCACATACAACCCAAGGGGACAGCGGCCGCGCCCAGAGAGAGGAGTTCACAGGGTATCAAACGGGGGAAGCTCGGCTGATCTCGCCTGGTGGGCCGTTTCGGATCTTCATTCCGTCGATTTCTGCTGCGATCCGTATCGCAGTGGCCGCAGAGCATTGAAGGTGCGTTCAGCTGGAAGTTTTCGATTATGGGGCTAGTCGGCCATCAGCTCGTGTTGGCTACCTAATGCAGGAGCAATTTACCATCATTCCATGCTGTATGGATCTGCCTGCTGGACCAAAGTCCAAGGAGTTTGGGTTATGTCGGCAAATCGAGCTGGTCAGGGCTGCTGGTTATAGTGAGCGTCAGAAAGACGGAAACGAGCGTCCTGAACTTCACGGCCTTCTACGAAGCGTTCTTGAGGCAAAGGGCGTCATTCCTTGGCACAATGGCGGAGCTGGTGTGGGGCCAGGGTTGGGGCAAGCCTCAGCTACGTCACAAGTTGCAGTTCAACGGCATCTGCGATGGCAGGCTCTACACGCCTGCTGGGGCTCCAGCCCGGCGATTGAATTCGAGATTCAGTTGGGCAAAAAGCAGATTCGTCTGTTGCTGCTGGATTTGAAGTGAAGAGGCTGACGACTGAAGCCCTGTGCGCTCTCCAAGCCGCTTCTGATTCTGGGGGTCTTGCACGTTGATCCAGCCGCCTCCAACTCCAGCACGATATGTTGGTTGATGATCCACATCCGGGCGAATCCAGGCCGCAGCGGTTAACCGCGCGCAGATCGCGGTAGAACCTCACCCATCGGTGATCAGGGCGGTTGAACATGCCGTTGGCTGGGATTTCAAAAGCCCCGCAGACACTGCTGGAACGCGTTTCGGGATCCATCACCTGCAGGCGGGGATCCATTCGCAGTGAAGGGATCCATCTTCTCCAAGACGAAATAGCGCTTGCATTGCGGAAAGGTCGTGCTGGTCGACGTGGCGCGTAACCCTCTGCGGTACAGACAGTAAGCGGCGGGTGAACGATTGCTGCAGCTGGGGCAGTTGCAGCCGAATCGGCTTTCTGGCTTGCAAGGCAGGTTGTGATGGGTTCGGGTTTCTGCCAGTCTCTTCCTTGGCAGTTTCTTCCTTCGCGGGTGGATTGGCCGGCCCTGCAGAGAGGCAACACCATGGCGCTAGTGATCATCCAGCAACCCGAGCACGTTCATGAAACACGTCAAATCAGGGAGTCCAGCGACAAAATCAAAACTCATGCGTGCCGTGCACGTCTGCTCACATGGCGCCTGCCTCACCAGGCGCCGTGCGCTCCTCCACCGTATCGTAACGATGGTTGGGCCGAGCTGCGCAGGGCCCCCCGATGGACCAGGCTATCGAGGTCGTCCAAAAACGATACTTCCTGCCACCGCCAGGTAGATGTTGGCCGTCTTGATCTCTTCGGCATCTTGTTGGGCTGACCAAGTCAGATTCCAGCGATCGGTGATTTCGCCACTGACAGGATCGTTGCGCTCGACTTTGTCCGGCTCGCAAGAGCAGGAAGCTGCGTGGGGGTGGGCACCGGCGTGCTCCGGGCCGTGATCCAACTCCACCAGGGCACTGGTGTGGGCTCGGAACTGGCTCAGGTGTGGCGGGCTGGGGCTGGCTCTTGGTTGTGGCGCGATCCGATCCAGGAGAAGCGCAGCACTGAAATCGACGATCAGGATGGACACCATCACGGCGCCTGAGGATGTCGAGGAGCCGATCACTCACCGACTTGGCGGCTACGCCGCGGGTTCGTCGCACGCCGTGAGCTGGGGAAAAGCGTCGTGATGGAGGGCTCGAAATCGCCGGCCAGCTGGTGTCTCCCCGCTCGGCGATGCTATCAGCACCATGCAAGGCACCGCCCGTGAACAATGGCCGAGCAGGGTGGTGTCAAAGAGCGGAGGAGAGGGCCCCGGTACCGCCGTCAGGCTGGCCTTTCACGGTTTCGAGATCATCGATATTGGCAGCAGGCCTGTGAAGGCGCCGATCGAGGTGGAGATGCCAAGGCAACCGTTGCGGAGGAAAAACCCAGCATCGGCAGCACCAGTCATCGTGCGCGTCACAGATGCTGTCTTCGATCTCAGATTGAGGTCAGGGCGATGTCGTTCTTGGTAGCAGCCTCGCGGGTGACCTGCTGGAGCGCGAATCTGAAAAAACGCAGCAGACGAAGAGCGATTCGAGATTTCACCGTGCGGCGTTGGACAACAGCACAGGCATGGTATCTGGACATCGGAATTCAACGGCCCAGACAACAAGGCGCGAGGCTCCAGTCTCTGCGACGATGGCGGACGTTCGGCGGCGAGCTGGCAGCAGGCGACGGCCCCGCAAATAATCCACCACGTGAAGGCGATAGCAAGCAGAGCGGACTGGGTGAGGCCGATCCAGCAGGAGGATCCGAGCAACACTGCCGCGATAGTAAAGGAGCAGCATCCAACACCAGGGTGGAGCGTGACGGCGATCACGATCGATTAGCAGGAGGAGGACGATCCAGCGCCGATGCCGGTAGTTCAAGCAGGCCGGGATAGGTCTCCCCCCGTTCAGCCGTGCGGGTGATGGTAAACACCATCAAAACAGCGTAGGTTCTCCGACCCGAAAAGTGAACCGCGTGGTGGGGTCAGCCGTGAATCCTGCTGGCAAAACCCGGTTCGCACCTGTCAAGATCGGGGGAACGGGCCACTTCGGTCCGTCCGTCGGCAAGGTTGTCGACGCTCGAGCGAGCCCAATGGCGGCCGCACCGCTCGAGTGTTTTCAGGTCCGCCGATGACGGGCCACCAGCAGCGTCACACAGGGGGGGGCAGATCCGGGCCTGCTGGAAGTTGTCTCGCAAGCCACTTTCCAGCGCTCCGTGCTGCTGAACGTCGTGTGCTTGACTGTCTCGGCCAGGGATCGGGGGGTTCCGGCAGGCGGGGACGGCGGATGGCCGGAACCGCTAGCCGCGGTGAATTGATTCGAGCTGCTGCAGGAGTTTGCGGGCTGGGCGAGGGCTTTCCATACCAACTTTCGATTTCTTCTGCTGGACTCTGATTGACGCTCCGCAGGGCCACCACTAGGCGCACGCTGCTCAACGGCGAGCACAAGCCTGCGGCGGCGACCAGGATCGTTGCGATCGCAAGCGAATCCGCCCTGCTGGCCTTGGCGAGCTGCGCGTGGCCGCTCGCCGTTCCGAGCCCAGGGCGAGGACTGCGCCTGCAGGCATCGGCCAGCGGGTCAAGGCACTGCTTGTTACGCGATCCGGCCAGCCACGCTGCGCAGGGCCGCTCGCTCCGATCGCGGACCAGCGAGCAGATCATCCAGCGGCTGAATCAGCGGATCGACACGGTCAACCAGCTCAGCTCGCTGCGGTCTTTGGAAGAGCAGTATCAACAATGATAAGCGACGGGTTCGAGTCCGTCAGTCCTGGCCAGGCCGTAGGTCTCCTTAGCCACGCAGCATCCAACCAAAGCCTGAAGGCAGGCTTCGGGTGGGCAGGGCGAGTCGTAATCTAAACATTCACGGTTCGATCAAGCGCCCAGGGCTGCACCGACCGGGTGGCGCGGATTGCAGGGACGTTGCCGAGCGCGGTTGGCGGTTGCAAGCCCCACCGCTTAGCAGGGCGATGGAGGATGGCAGGAACCCTTGGTGCAGGCACGGCCAAGCTGCAGTCGCGCAGGAAACGGTTCCAATTCGCTGCAGGTAGCGCCTTGCGCAGCTGTTGGAGTCCAGGGGTTGCTAGAAGGGCCTTGGCGATCGGGGCGGCCAGGTCAGCGAGAGCGAGGGCCATGGCCATGCGGTCACCGCCAGAGCGGCAATCATGCCGCGGTATCGCGATCATCCAGGACATTTCCCGGTCGAAGTGACCCTTCAAGCAAAGCTGATCCGGCTCAAGGATCGCGACGATCACCGACGCGGTCATCCTGGGGCGGACTGGCAGGAAATGATTGCGGCGGAGTACCGCCAGCGAGGACAGATCCCGATCGGCCTGATTCTGGCGGTCCTGCCGCTGCCTGGCATCGGCCGCGTGGGCGATCAGCAACGTTGATCAGCCTTGATTCAATCGCTGAGGACGCATACCCCCCGAAGGCGTGCAGCTCCACCGCCTTGACGTTGTGAATGGCCTCGTAGTGGGCTTGCCGGCCACGACGGACTGGGCTTGGCGAGACACTGAGACGTGTATGTTCCGATCGCTCCGTCCGCGCTCGGCCAGCGCTGCCATTTAGGTCCGAACACCAGCTTTGAGCGGTACTGACGATCGGCTGCTGTACGCGATATCACCGCTATATCGCTTCCTCCTGTCATATCGCTGCCCTTGACGCATTACTAATCTGCTCTAGAGCAGCGGGTGCTCCAAGATAGCGGCGCGGTCCCAGAGGATTTTATCGGGCGCGATAGCGGCTCAGCAGCGCCGTGCGGGGCAGCTGGCCGATCGAATGACCTCCCTGCTGGTGCTGAGGCTGGCTTTGGAATCGCACCGCGCCGCCGTGCGCACGCGTCGAGGGATTGCCAAGGCGCGCGAAGTCTCGGTAGACCTTCAACAGAGAGGAATTCGCGCAGGTTTGTTGCAGCGGAAATGCTGTTGCTCAGCAGCAGCACGAGTGCCGGTTCAGCAAGATGGGATGGCCATGCTTGAACAAGCAGGCAGCCCCCGATGATGATCGCGTTCGTGGAGGTCTTAGGGCGACGGTTCAGCGGCATGGTGTCAGTAGCCAGCGAAAAGCAGCACATTGAATTCGAAACGTTGCTCGAGCCGGCTTCTTGTGGCGGATCGTTGGGAGTTCCCTGGCCTCGAAACCCCGCAGAAACTGAGATGGGCACGTCGTTCTGCATCATCTCGAAGCCTTGCAGGCAGGCGCGTGAGCCATGATGCGGCGTAGGGCCAGGGGGTGGCGCTGCAGATCGATTGATCAGGATTTCCGCCGGCGCGCAGGCGCCCCATGCTTTTCTCCATTCACTGTACCGCCGTATGGATGGCAAGTTTGAGGTGCAAGAACTAGACTGATTCTACCAATGTGTGGCTCTGGTGTGCCTGACACGTGGTAGAGACGAGCGTAGCGCTAACAGCTGTGTATGCGCATCTCGTCTTGAGCCTCATAGAGTCAACTCTGATGGAGGGCTGCACGGGCGCGCGCAGTGCCGCCTGGAGAGCGCTGGCGGGCGTACTTCCACGGTGCACCGGTGTTGGCAAATTCGACACGTATTGTTCGCGAGGTCGAGATGTCGTTCAGGGACGCATGTCTCCTGCAGGACGACCCAAGCGCACGGAGTATTCCAGGAAAAATCGGCGAATTGCCGTATGCGAGATCGAGGATCGCAGCGAGGTAGATCTGTTTGCCTGCAACGCAGCCAAGGGGTCTGAGGATCTTCATCGGGGCGTGTAAGCACCAGGGGTCTGATTGACGACGCGAGTTGATCGAGCGCCACTCGCGTCTAGAGCCGGTGATCGCGCGTGATCGAAGATCATCATAGCTCGTCGCTGGCTGCGGTGCGGACCTTGACGAGGGGAACAGGGGCGGCGGGGAGGTATCGGCTTGTTCGGAAGTCCATAGTGTTGAAACAGGGCGCTTTCGATCGGAGAGGCGGCCGCGAACCAGGGCAACCCCCTGGCTGGAAGAACAGACCGCAGCGGTTTTTGTAGTATGCTCGAGGGCAACGCCAATGAATCCAATGTTTCAAGATGAAACAGTGAGTACGCGGTGAGTCATGTTGCCGAAATCTCGCGCTGCGAACCGTAGGAGTGCTAGCGAGGGGTTGCGTCTTGCAGGGGCTTGCCTGTATTAAAGGTAGGATTGCACCAGATCGACGTACATCTGGTCGCCGCAGGGAATGACAGAGCCAGAGGTCAAGATGCGCAAGCGTCCCCGCTCGCGCTGCAAAAACCATGGCTATAAGAAACCGGGCAGCGGCGTGATAGTGTATGGGGAAACGGTGTGTGCGCTCGCAACTCATCGCGGAAGCCTGTGTCGCCTGAGATCTCACCAGGTTCTCGCTCAACAGCGTGCGCTGCATACACGAGCGACTAAGTGCAACGCGCGTCTTGCCCGATAGGTCAGTGCTGGACCGTATTGGGGGTCCGGCCAAGAGAGAACGCGCGGCAAGCGGGACCGCCATCCCAAGAGTGCTATAGTTGAACGATCACGACTCTCTCCACAATCTGTACGGGACGCGCTTGCATATGAGGGTGAGAGCTCACGCAGAGCCTTCAAGCACCCGGGTGCTTTGCGGGGAGGCGCGGAGAATGCTCGGCCAGCTTCAGGCCGTTGAAGGCCGCATGCAGCCCATGAAACGATCAGGCTGCGCTCTGCGCTGGGCGGAATTCCACAGCCGTTGTATCAGCTGGATTTATCGAGGGCTGGAGCGAAGATTCCGGTGCAACTCACCACAATTCAGTGTTGCCGTGATCTGCTTCGGCGCTGCAGCCCGCTGCGCAGTGCGTCACGGGCCACCGTTTCGGCCAGAGGCAGCGCCAGCGGCTGTACAGACCGTTGCGGCTTCGCGGTGCTCGGTTTAGGTGGCGCCGTAGAGCTGCAAGTTGTTTTGGAAAAAAAGTTAAAATGATCCGCCTCCCCTGGCCAAAAATCTCCAGGCGTGTAGCGGTGCTCGATGCCCGATCGCCGAAGGTGGGCGTGCTCGATTTTGCGTTCCTCAAGTCCTGCGGGCAATCCTTCGGATGCGGGGCATGAGCGGCAAGCTCCTTGCTGCGACCTCACTGTACGGATGGTGGTTCGCCGGTCG
>Ga0163217_1026033_pt1 | contig 11448 bp, 10 predicted proteins | sample SynspAceP_FD_185933 | JGI IMG/M metagenome (GOLD analysis project Ga0163217, IMG submission 185933) | Saline lake microbial communities from Ace Lake in Antarctica - Synechococcus sp. Ace-P (PacBio error correction) | ecosystem: Environmental > Aquatic > Non-marine Saline and Alkaline > Saline ... | reverse complement strand
TGGCGTGCTGAATCCCCGCTTTGGGTGCCCATGTCCGGCAAACACGGTCTTCCCACATTGCTGGTGCGGCCACCCCGTGAGCACCAGGCAAATGGGCTTGAGCCAAGCGCCAGGTGATGTTTCTGCACAGCACGTTGAACGTGCGGCGCGAAAGGGCCATGGTCTCGGTAGACGCATCAGATCGTCGTTCATGATCCACCAATCGCGCCACTCCATCGCTGTGTCGCTGCCGCCTGGGCCGCACGACAGGGCCCGCCAGCGCTGCAATGGACCTGCCCTGGATGAGGTTGACGGTATCGGCCACGGACCATGCCAGCACCGTGGTCGTGTCGGCTAGGGCGAGACACTGCGGCCCTGACGTTCATGAACAGATCGCCGCCTCAAGCGGGCGCAACCCCGCAGGAACGGCACCAGTACAGCCACGGCGCAGGCCAGAAGAAACACCGCCGCGCTGTAGCGCGGCGGCCTGGGCTCTCCACCTGGAGGATGGCGCGCCAGGGTGCTCTGCGAGGCCGGGGCACTCACCGGATCTCGGAGGGGCTCCCGCTCTGGTGACGGTGCCCGATCAGTAAAGGCACCGCGACAGCCACACGTTCATCAGCGCGTGCATGCTTCCAGGCCGGCCCTGCCGCAGGGCGGCGAGCCCTTGCGGTAGATCGACAGCCCACCAGTGCGTTCGCACGACTCGCCAGCCCCAATCTCCACCGGCTTCGTGGCCGAAGAGACCTCAGGCGCGAAACATTGACAAACTCTGCGGCAGGACCGCGCAGGGCGGGGGTTGGGCGGGGGGAATTTTTTTTTTGCCGTTCTTTTCTTCGCTGGCGCAGTTCCATGAAGAGAACGAAACGTCCGCTTTTGGCACTGCCGTCCGGTGCCTTGGGCCGGAGGCTGGGCGCAGGGGCTGCTGGTGCTTGCGCATGGGGCTTGGGGCAGTTGAACCATCAAGATCCTGTAGAGGCTAGAGAGTACAAGGCTCAAAGGGCCCTCACCAGACCATCAGCATCACAGGCCCTGAATCGCTGAAGCAGGGTGGTGGTTGCAGCGGATTGTCCTTGCGCTGCCGACAGGCGGCCGAAACCTCTTTCGTGGTTAAGCCTGACAACAGGCGCCGCTGGCGATGCCGCTGGATTTGTAATTCGATGCCATGCTCGATCGAAGGCTGATGTTGCCCGTCGGTTGCTGGAGCTGAGAGCCCCCAGCGCAGTGTTCATGCGATCCATGCAGATCCATCCTTCCCGGCCTACAGCGCTCCGCCTTACAGGCCAGCGCTGGCTGAGAGCAAGAGATGTCCTGCGCTGGAGCACGTGGCGGCCTATCTGGTTTGCCGCAGTGCATGGCCTTGCGGAGCTTGGCGGGGGCTGGCTCCGATCACGCGTCTGTGGGCGATCTTGCCGCCGATGCTGCCTCTACTGTCCCTGATCGGTTCCTCCCCCAGCCCTATTCAGTTAGGCCCGAATCCACCACCGCCGTGTGACGCCCCAGCCGATCGGCGATCGATTGCGGGTGATCCAGCCACTACGCAGCCGTTGGCCGCCTGTTTGGGCTGACGTGGGCCTCGTGTGCTGCATTGGGCGCCGTGACACGGTTGGATTCCTGGCCGTCGCCTCTCCAAGCCGATCCTGTGGGGTACATGGCTGGTGTTGGCGGTGATCGATGCTCACGCAGCCAGATCGGAAAGATCAGCGGGGTGAGCTTTAAGTCGGGAGTCTCTGTTGGGCAGATGGGCGGCTTGATGGCAGCGGAGCGAGATCCACTGCCCACGCCTGTTGCTGGCGAGCGGGACGCTGCTGTTCCTGTTTCTGGGTGCGGCGGCGCTTCCCTACCGCCCAGGGTCCGCTCCTGCGTGCTGCTGCCACAGATCGTTGGGCCGTTGGCATCTCGCCACGCCCGGCGTTCGCTGTAATCGGCATGTCCCGGCGCCTGCAAGTTTCTTCCCTGCCGCAGGGGGGGTGGCGCCGGAGAAGCTCAAGTATCGGGTCTCACAGCGGTGGGGATTCGCCCTGGTGGGCTATTCCGAAACGTGCTGAGCTGCTCGCTCCTTTGCGCCGGGGTGGCTATCGCACGATTGCCAACCAGGAGTGCGTTGCGGCGCTGAGGGGTGGTTGATGTGGGCAATGGCTACTTTGCGGGTTTTCCGGTGGTAGCAGTAGCGGCCAGCCGCACGCATCGGTGAAGTCGCTCGGCAGACCGCTCGCAGCTGTCTCACTGGTGGCGCGATTGCGGTGTGTTGTGGTGCTGCTGTTTCCTGCGGCCGCTGCTGGCGCTGTTCCCAAGGCGGCCCTGGGGGGCGAGTCGTGATCTACGCCGCCTGCCGGCCTGATTGACTCCCGAGTTCCAGCGGCTGCGACGCTTCCGCAAAGAGCGGAGTTCGGGCTCGCCCTGATCACCTTGTCGGCGTGCTGGTTACGGACATCCTTGAGGGGTCGGGCTCGCGGTTTGGGTTCTCCGTGGTCGATCTGTTCGCCCGCTGTACGCCCCATGACGCGGTGATCGGGGGGTGGTGCGCAACTCGCCGGGCCTTTCACGACGTCAGCGACTGGAGGGGCCAGCAGCTAGTCCCGGCCTCGTGCTCTACCGCTACGGACGCCCGCTCTGCTTTCGCCACGCGGAGGACTTCCGGGTCGGCCCTTGAAGCGGGGGCGAGAGAAAAGGCACCGGTGAGTGGTTCGTGCTTCAACGCGAGGCGATCGTGGGATCGACATCACTGCCGTGGACGTGTTGCAGGATCTCTACAGGAGCTCACCGCCACGGCATCGCCTTGATGACGCGCGGGTGAGCAGGAATCTCTACAACCAACTCCCATCGTGCCGGCATCGTGGAGTTGGTCGGAGCCGCCTGGGTTTTTCCCGACGCTGCGGCGGCCGTGGCCTTCTTATTGGGCCGCCGAGGTGCGGGCTTATCCTCAATTGAGCCGATGGCATTCGCTTCTACATGGCCCGGAGAACGTCAACGCGCTGGATCAGCAGAAACAACCTCACCGGAGGAGACCAGGAGACCTGCGATCGGATGGATGACGGAGGTCACGCTCGGCCAACAGCAGATGAACCTCGAAACCGAGGGATTCTCGATGTGCTCTCGAAACCCTCCACCTGAATCCAGTTCACGGGCCTGACGGCAGGCCGGCATGTTCCAGGGACTGGTAGCGGCACCCTTATCGAATTGAACGCAAACAGGGAGGGTTCTCTGGCTGGGGCCGCGAGCGAGGCCAGCACAGGGTCTTTCGCTGGAAGCAACTCAGGTCACATCGGTGAGGGCCTCCTGCGCCGGCGCCGTGGATCGACGGCGGTATTTGTCAACAGTGACTGGGGGTCGCGCTCCTGGGCCCCACGCCATGCGGCGATGTTCCCGTGGGGAGCGGCAGGCCAGGCTTCGGCGCGTTGGTTGACCCGGTGCATCGCCCTTCACTGTCCAGGGCATGGGGTGCGGCACCATCGCGACCCAGCCCAGCGGATTAGCCCCGGATCCGAAGGGATCTTGCATCGCTCGCGGGGGATCTCGGCCTGGTGCGCAACCCGAGTTCGTCACCCTGATAGAGCGCAGCGCCTTGCGCCTGATTTCAGGAGCGCGGCGGTTGATGGTCGAAGGCCTCCTGACTGAGTGTTCGTCCTCAGAGCCCGCGTGCCAGCGGGAGGCGAGGCGGGGAAAGTCGTGGGTTCCGGCGAGTCCAGCAAAGGACTCGCGCCATTGAATTGGGCCTGCACCCGCTCGATGTGCCCGTGAGCCGGGCGCGATCAAGGGCTCCTGCCTCCATCAGGGAGTTGTAGGCCATCGTTGCAGCTTGTTCGGGAGCGTCACGTAGGCAGCCGCATCGGCGATCGCGTCTCGGCGCAACGACACCGTTCGGCCAGCTGGTGCGGTCCGGATAGCTTGCGAGCAAGGCCCGAATGCGTTCCATATCTCACGGGTACTCCGGCCGGCCCTGGTTGGGTGTTCACGAACTGAAAGAAGGGGGACCTCTTCCGAAGGCCCCGTCGGTCAGGGCATACTGGAAGCCGCCCTGTGGATGTCGCGGCAGTTCTGATCGGCTCCAGAAAGTTGATTGACGTCGAAACGAAAAACGTCCGGACGCCCATGTCGAGCAGTAGCGCCCACGTCCAACATGGCCTTTATGACCTTCTTGTTCCGCAGTTGAGGGCGGGCTGCTTCCTTGAGAAAATGGTGGATGGTAGTACTGGCGGCGCTGGGGTTCCATGTTCCAGGCGAGCCCGCCGAAGGTGGACAGCAGTTGCTGAGGCTGGTTCATCGGGGCCAGGATTCATGCCAGACATACCAGTCAGTGTGGCGATTATGGCAACTCGTTCTGCTTCCGAGAAACCAGGGTATGCTTGGGTCGGAGGTATGACTCCGACCCGCTAGATGCGATGATCACCTTCAGGCTATGGCTGCTGGGTTCATCGAGGAGCGCACGAACATCTTCAAGGTTCCAAAGAGAGGATCGACCTGCGATAGTCACTGACGTTCATAGCAACGTCCTTCATCGGCGATAGGTAGAACCGGGGGACACCCATCGCATCGACGCCAAGGAAGCCGACATAGGGAAGTTTCTGGATAATTGCCTCTAAGATCGCCAACACCGTTGCGCTGCTGTCCATGAAACTACGCGGATAGATCTGGTTAGATACCGCGGAACGCCACCACTGTGTTGAGCTCATCGCTCCATCACAAGGCTCCGTAGGGGGACATCGCCAGACCGCCACAAACATGATCCTCGCGAAGGCGTATCAAGCCGTGGATCACCAGGGAGTGTTGCAGGGGCAATCGGACCAGGACCCTGCGCTGAGGGCATGGAACGTCGGCCCCAGCGCCGCACTGGTTATGAAAAGGCAGAACACACTGCGTCCCCGGAGTCGCGCGCAGAAGCCAGCAAGGGCTCCCTCCGTTGTCTTCAGAACGGTGATTGCATCGCTGATGCAGGGCGGGCTGTTCCCGGCGCCAGTGCTAGGCAGCCGGGCGCCAGGTTTGTTGAGCAGGGAGCTGGGATCGTTTTCGGTCTGGAAGGTCCCACCGCCAGAGCCCTGTGCGACGTGGAATCGGCAGCCAGGGCTGCGCGCCAGTGGGTGAAACCTGCTGGGGGCCCTGGACACCCAGGCATCGGTGTGCGGGAGCGTACGACAGGCAGAACGGATAGGCGCCTTGCCGAACGAGTCCCGGATCCGGTCCTCGGGGATGTCGGCGGAATCCGAGCTTCGGCCAAAACCAGCTCACATCGCCCTGATAGAGGCAGAGGGCTCCGGGTGGACAGGTCGCAGAGCCGCCATTCTGTGATACGCGGACTTCGTAGGGCTGGCGTGCTGATCGTGCCAGTCCACGCGAGCGGAACCGGCCATAGTCGTTGATTTCCACCATCCAGCACTGCCTGGTCGGGGTGAAGTTGCCTGGAGGGTTGCGCTCAATTCAAGCCTCTCGCACCTCGCTCATCGACAGGGGGCAGTTCCTGCAGGCAGAGGAGCTGTTGTAGCGAGTGCAGACGGTTGTCACCTGTTACATAGGCACCAAGAGAGATTGATCTCAGCGAGAGTCACCTCCAGGCTTCCACGAACGTTGGGATACTCATCCAACAGTGCGGATGCAGGCAGCCGCTCGAACACCTCAGGGGACAGAAAACTGTTCAAAACTGCTGGGGACCATCGGATTATCGGGCGTGGAGATCCCTCAGGAAGTCCATCTCGGTGTGCGCTAGGGTTATCGCGTAAGAGCAGTGGTCTCAACATGAAGAAGTTCACGGCGTCGATAGCGGAAACATCGACGCCTGCATCTACAGAGCGGGCCGATCGGAGGCACGCTCCACACTGCGGGTTATGCCAGCTTGAGTTCTGGCTGACAGGCAGAAAGTTTGGCGGAGGAGCTACTGGCGCGCCCCAGTGCCGTTGCCAGGCGCTGGCGTCCCATGAAGGCCGAAGCAGTTGTTGTGGCGGGGAGCCATCGTCGCGTGGGTCATGCCAGACATACCAGTCTGATTTGGGTTGGTACGGCTGGAGGCGCTGCTCCACAAAACCATGGCTGCAGTGGGAGGTGTTGTTCCAAACCTATCGCGATCAAACACCTTGAGCCCCATATCGTTGGGTAATGAGATAGGAGTTCCTCGAAATCCTTCATCACCCGATAGGGGGTCGATGTCGAGCAGTTCCGTGATGTCAGGGCCCAAATCTTCATGGGTGACTCGAAAAAGGAGTCAGCCAGATGGCTCTACCCCGAGGAGGAACATAAATCAAAGTCGACGGATGATTCCCTATTCTGGGGTGGATGAAGGATTTCGAGGAACTTCCTATCTTGCCCCCAACGTGGGTATGGGGCTCAAGGTGCTGATCGATCAGGTTCGTGGAATCCACACCTCCCAGCTGCACCATGCGTTTGTGGAGAGCGCCTCCAGCACGTTACCCAACCCCAAATCAGACTGGTATGTCTGCATGACCACACGCGCGATGGCTCCCCGCCAAACAACTGGCTTTCGGCCTTTCCAGCGGGACGCAGCGCCGGCAATGGCATTGCTGGGGCGCCGCATACTACTCGCAAACTTCTGCCCTGGCAGCCCAGAACTCCAACTGGACATAACCCGCAGGTTGCTGGGGCCGGTGCTCGATCTGGCCGCTCTGGCTGGACAGAAGGGACGTCGTGAGTTTCCGCATCGACGCCGTGAACTCTTCGTTGAGGACTCCTGCTCTTCGCGATACCGGAGCGCACACGGAGATGGGACTTCCTGCGGGGATCTGCCCGATATCGATGTCCGCAGCAGTTGTGAACAGTTTCTGTCGCCCTGGATGGTGTTCGAGCGGCTTGCCTGCCATCCGGCACTGTTGGCTGAGTATCCCAACTCGTGAGCCTGGGCGAGGTGACACAATCTCGCTGAGGATCATCTCTCTCTTCTGGTGCCTATGTTACAGGTTGACAACCGTCTAGCACTCGCCTAAAACAGCTCTCTGCTGCAGGACTGCCCCTGTCGATGACCGAGCTGCGAGAGGTGATGAGCGGGCACCCTCAGCAACTTTCCGACCAGGGGCAGTGCTGGATGGTTGGGAAATTCGCTATTGGCGGTTCCGCTTCGCGTGGACTGGCACCGACAGCACGGCCAGCCTATCCGGGAAGTCGCGACTATCACCATGATGGCGGCTTGCTGACGTCTCCCCGGAAGCTCTGCCTCTAATCAGGGCGATGAGCTGGGTTGTGCGGAAGCTCGGATTCCCGCCGACATTCCCCGAGGACGGATCCGGGACTCGTTCGGCAAGCGCTCTATCCGGTTTCTGCCCGGTGCGGACGGCTCCCGCACACCGATGCCCTGGGTGTCCAGGGCTCCCCGCAGGGTTTCACCACTGGCGGGCGCCCTTGGCTGCCGAATTCCACGTGCGGCACAGGGCTCTGGCGGTGGCACCTCCAGACGAACGATCCCAGCTCCCGTTGCTCAACACTGGCGCCGGCTGCTGCACTGGCGCCGGGAACAGCCCGCCTGCACCAGCGATGCAATCACGTTCGTGCGAGACAGGGAGCCCTTGCTGGCCTTCCTGCCGCGGCGACTCCGGGGGACGCAGTGTGTTCTGCCTTTCAATACCAGTGGGCGCTGGGCCGACTTCCATCCCTCACGGGCATGGTCGGGGGTCGATTGCCCCCTTGCAACCCTCCTTGGTGATCCACGGCTTGAACGCTTCGGCGCAGGATCATGTTTGTGGCGGGGTTCTGCGATGCCCCCTACGGAGCCTTGTGATGGAGCGATTGAGCCCTCAACAGCAGAATGTTGGCGTTTCGCGGCTGATTTACCGAGATCTATCGCGTTTTTCATGGGACAGCAGCGGCAACGGTGTTGGCGATCTTAGGAGGCATTATCCAAAACTTCCCTATGTCGCTTCCCTTGGCGTCGATGCGTCTGGGTGTCCCCGTTCTACCTATCGCGATGAAGAGACTTTGGCTATGACGTCAGTGACTATCGCCAGGTCGATTGCCTCTCTTTGGAATCTTGTAAGATTGTTGTGCGCTCCTCGATTGAAAGCCCACAGCCTAGCAGACCGGATGGTTTTGATCATCGATCAGTGTTCTGGGAGTCATAAGGCTCCTCCGAGCTCAGCACCCCTGCAGGTTTCTCAGGCAGAAAGAGTTGCCTATAATCGCCACACTGACTGGTATGTCTAGCATTGAGTCCTGCCCGATTGACCAGCCTTCCCAGCAACTGGCTGTCCACCTTCGCGGCTCGGCGGACATGGGAACCCAGGCCGCCACGTACTACTCCACCATTTCCTCAAGGAGCAGCCCGCCCTCAACTGGGGAATCAGGAGGTTCAAGGAGGCCATGTTGGACGTGGGGGCCCTCACTGGCTCGACATGGCGTCGACGGCTTTCGTTTCGACGTCATCAACTTTCTGGAGCGATAGAACTGCCCGGCCGACATCCACAGCGGCTCTCCAGGGGTCATCGGCCCTGCCCGACGGGGCTTCGGAGAGGTCCCCTTCTTCTCAGTTCTGTGAAACACCTACAACGGGCCGGCCGGAGTCGTGGAGTAGTGGACGCGATTGGGCTTGCTCGAAGCTATCCGGAACGCCAGCCCGTAGGGACGACAGCCGTGGTTGTCGTGCGCAGAGGACGCGATGCCGGCGATGCGGCTGACGTACGTGGACCGCTCCGACCAAGCTGACACATGTGGCCTACCAACTGTCTGTCCCTGAGAGCGCGGAGCCCCTTGATCGCGCCGGTCACGGGCATCATTCGAGCGGGTGCAGGCCCATCAAGGGCGGGAGTCCTTTCGCTGGACCGCCGGAACCACGTTTCCCCGCCGCTCGATACCGCTGCGCACGGGGCTCTGATGAACGAAAAACATTCAGTCAGGAGCTATCGACCATCAGCTCGCCGCGCTCACTGATCCAGCCTGCAGGGCAGCTGCTGCATCTAATAGGGGGTGACGAACTCGGGTTGCACCAGCGCAGATCCCCGCGAGCGGTTGCAGATCCGCTTCGGGATTCGGGGCTATCGCTGGTTGCTGGGTCGGATGTTGCCGCACCCCATGCGGACCGATTGAGGGCGATCAGACCGGGTCACCACGGCGCCGGAGAGCTGGCTGCCGCTCCCACGGACATCGCCGCATGGCGGTGGAGGCCCAGGAGCGCGCGCCCAGTTCACTGTTGACAAATTACCGCGCGTCTCGAATCCACTGGCGCCGGCGGCAGGAACGGGCCTCCACCGAAATTTGAACCTGCAGGTTGCTTCCCCAGCGAAAAAAAGCCCTGTGCCTGGCCTTCTGTCGTCGGCGCCAGCCCAGACCCTCCCTCCCCTGCCGAATCGTCCAACTGATAAATCGCCCGGCATCAGCACTCTCGACTTCCGTAATATATAACGCGAAGCATCGGTTGGCGGGAAAAGGAAAAATCTTCACTTGGCGGCTAAACTGGCTGATAAGTATTATGAAGAATATCTCATAATTCATAGCCAGGCGCTCTGTATCATTAATGCGATTAATCTCTATGTACCTTGCTCATTGGGCCTTGACCCCCGATAAATCATGCGGCAGGCGGCCCAAATGACACTGGACTTTCAGGGTCTAGTGTGTTATTTCGAATGAGCCCCACGTCCCGAAAGGGTCCTCCAGAGTTGGAACGTTGGTCAATCGGGTGCAAAAGACAGCACCCTGGACAATCGCATTGTTAGGCCCCTTCACTATTTACCTTATCAAATGGTTGGTGGTAGTTGGATTTCCAATCCATTACGACTTCAATCCGAGTTGAAACGCAACTAATACTGAACTATGTGTTTTTCACCAATACGGTGATGATGTTGCGCTCCGTGTCTTCATGGGCGCTATCATCCTACCTACCATTGTACGACAGATACCGTGTATCGATGGAATACAGCACGTGGTGAATTAGAGCAACCTGTGATGGCTCTCCAATGCGTGACTCGTATAGAGAGTGACACTCACGACGCACACAGAATACGATCTCTCGCCAGACTAGAGAGAGTTCCTGAATGTCACCTTCTCGCGACTGGTGCCTCTCTTAAGAGTAACGTAAGTGGCCTGTATCCTAAAATGATCTCGGACACACTGTAAATATCAGGCCTAGATCGTAGGAGTAATCAAGCGTGCTTAAATACCGTGACCCAATACATAAATCTCACACTCTCGATGCCCGGTCACCTACGAAAATAGCTGATTAGTTTGTAAACGATGTTCGCATTACCTCTCCAACCTCCGCCCAAATCCACGAGAAGAGCATGTGCCCACACAGTGTCAAGATTATGCTCGATTAAGTCCATAATCCTGGTTCCTACTTTCTAACGTCTATAGAGTACACGTCCACAGGCATAATGGGATCACTACAGGGTTTGATGTACAGAAATCTCCACTCTTTCGAATCGATCGACCTCTTTTGTGAGTGAGTGAATTACTGAAAAATGTCACAAAAGACTATCTATAACCCATTACAAATTCCGTGTGACTTCTCTCTCAGACATATCGCTTATATGCTGGCAGCACCCTAGCGACAGTCCTACCGCCAAAAGGTTGAAGTCCCAGTAATACCCGGTTGTGTAGCCGGTGCTAGCGCTATCCCTGTACACTTTTTCTTATAACCCCTGTGTAAAGTAGAAAAGCGATACAGGGCACCCCGTTAGGTGCTAATCCCGTCGCCCGAATAGATGCAATGGTCTGCAATCTTCCCAAATAGTGCTGCGTCATGAAGAAATTGAGCCAAGAGAGTTGCTATTGGACCAAAATTCTTGTTAAAGAAGTACGCCCATACTACCTAAAATATCCAAAAGCATCCGCATCATATATATGAGGAAACCACCTGCATTTCTCCCTGTTTTAAAATGTGGGCTAATCATACGGTCGAAAATAATACACGTATTCATGCAATGAGCGGTGAGTTCCACCTATTGCTATAGTCCCACATATATCTCGCAACACTGAATCATCCAGCTCGCTCAAGTATTGGGGAGATTATTAGCCATTTGATGAAAACAAGAAGGTAGACAGTCCAAATGGGCAACCGCTACCCAAAAAAAGCAACAATAAATGATAGATATGAAGCTTTATAATTGTCCTTTAATTACCCCTAAAAAAACCTAGGAGTCAGCAACACCAATATAGGCAAGTTGCAGTTCGGATTATGTGTAAACGTAGCATCGCCCCATCAAAGCCCAATGCATCCCAAATTTCTCTGAAAAAAATTATCCCTTAAAATCGCGCAATGCCGTTAAAAAAAGTGTAGAAAATACCAAAATTATAATAGGGAATAGGAAGGCCAATAAAAAACCCCTTTCCGTATCCTTCCTGTCATAGGTTTTCCGTTCCCTTCTAAGCTCACTGTTTCCTCCAAATGTACGGTGGCGGGCATTCATTTTATGTCAAACAACCAAGGCAAAAAACACAAAAGGAATAAAAAAAATGGGCTCACTGTAAACCAGATGGCATTCCAAAATTGGGGGACAACCTGGCCAATTTTCCATAACCAAAAGACCAACCGATTTTTAC
>Ga0163217_1013945_pt1 | contig 11448 bp, 6 predicted proteins | sample SynspAceP_FD_185933 | JGI IMG/M metagenome (GOLD analysis project Ga0163217, IMG submission 185933) | Saline lake microbial communities from Ace Lake in Antarctica - Synechococcus sp. Ace-P (PacBio error correction) | ecosystem: Environmental > Aquatic > Non-marine Saline and Alkaline > Saline ... | reverse complement strand
TCCCTAAGCACATTAAAACTGCCATAGAGGCAAGTAACGCATTACGGGCTACATCAATATCTGATGCAGCGTTATTGGTTTAGAAACTTCCTTTTCCGAACTGTTTGAACTACCAGATTCCAATTATCAAACTTACACTGGTCGGTCTGTTTCATAATACGAAGTGTCCACACGCGGCATCATACATTTTTCTTCGGACCAAAATAGGGTGTAACAAAAAACATTTACGAAAACCTGATGTTTCCAGTGGTGCTGAGGGAGGTAATTGAAAAATCCAGGCAAACTTACGCCGTTAAGTTTTACACAGTCCGTGACAGTTTCCCAGGCCAAATCTCCTAAGTCTGTTTTCCCAATGCATGGAAGATACCTGGAAAGGTCACCCGCAGCTGTGTGGTAGTTCCCCAAGTCTGGCTGGACGCTTTCTATCAATATGTGTCCGTGCACCGGCCCTTACCGGGCCGCTGGGAATGGCAGAACGGTTCCGGCCGTACCTCCTCAGATTACTAGTATATCGTTTATAAGTATTTCTCAGGACCTTTATAGGGGTTCCTTTAGCGTTTTCCGCTTTTAAACATTGCAGGGTCATGGCTTCCACCGAGCACAGGCCTAAATGCTTTGAGCACTGATCTTCTTGTCCAACTATTTTCCATATTTTCAAATAAAAATAATTAAATAATAGAAAACTCCTGCCTATACTACATTCTTATTTTGTGGTTCAAGTTTCGAAAGTTACTTTTTCAATTAAACAAATTTGTAAAGGGAGTCTAGATAAGTAGAAACTGGAAATGAAATATGGCCTTTAATCGACGGGGGTACTAGTCTAGTTTTCCCTTCAATGTCAAGGTAGGAACGCTATGCCAATTTATTAATGATCTGGTTCATTGGTAACTTTGTTATTCTGGAAAAACTCTGTATGGTAAATACTCCAGTGGACGCTCATACATGATAGAGAATACGCCCCTATTCTTTCGTCTTTCCTATCGCACTTTAAAACAATCATATTCTACCCATCTCCCTGTGGGTAAAGAAATAATTTATGACGGCCCGATACACGTTGCCTTTATCCTTTTGGCCGTATGTTTTTATGCATCCCCATCAAGTTCGGTAAGGCGCCAGTTGTAATAATGTTTAAGCGGGTTTAAGCGCTCTCGAAGCCAATGTTCAATTACTTTTTTCCCAATCGAGCAATACTTTTGGGCATTGGCCAGAAACCTCTGAAATTGCATTTAAAAATCATCAGGACAATACAGGGCCTGAGGCATGACGCAAATGAACGGCTGGCATTTGTTGTTTACCAGAGTGAGTGTATACATCGCTGACTTTTCAAGAAACGACAAGAAATATTTCCCTTATTTTCCATTATTTTTCAGTGTTGTTCTGCTTCTGCCTTGAATGATCGACTCGCAGTGATTTTCTTGAACGGCTTGTATTAATAGTGCTCAGTGGTTAGTCAGTAGGTTTACGTAATCGCGGTTTACCATTCCAGAAGTGATTTGGAAAAGTCGGAAAATCAAGTTATCGCGTCAAAACCCCATTTTTACAGACACCGTTGGACTAGTTGATCCAAACCATTACTCCGTACTCTCAGATAAGTCTTCTCACATGGGGTTCCTGCCATATATTTGCGGTTATCCTTTGAAAATTTCCTAGAGCGGGACTGACTTGACCAACGCAGTTCCCCGAAGTGACCTGTTCCTTGGAATCAAACTCAAAACCCCAATGTCGATGACACAGTTTTTCAAGCTTCCTTGTCTTAAACTGGATCGATGTCTTTCCAGCCGCGAAGGTCTTTCCTCTGGAGATTACTTCCTTTCCTCAGGAACTAATAGGCTCCTAGAATGTATTCCAAGTGGTTGATGGGTATCTCCCCCAGAATCTAGTATTACGACTTTTATCAATTGAAAAAGATCGGGTTACACACAAATTTCTTATTGAGTCCAGGCGTATTTGCAAATAATTTTAGTAGTTTTTCGAGATAGGTTGAAAATTTATTATCTGTTGAAGTACGGAAAAAATAACCCCCCGCTTTGACAGTTAGTCTGCCAATAAAAAATCCATTAGGCATACTTTTACCTCGGCGAATAATGTTGTCAAAATTTATGACAAGTCCACTTCAATATTAGGCCTTACTCATATGTTATACATATACATATAATTCACTGACTACTCACCATAACGCAGGATAACTGGGTAGCATCCTATCAATATTCGCAAAGTCCTTATAATCGTCAAAATTCATAAAATTTACATAGAACTTTTTGTATTTAAGGAGTCTAGACCAGAAATGTACCTACAAAGTTGATTCTAATTAGGTTCATTAAAACATAGTCTTAGTAATAGGAATCTTGGTTACAAGGGGGCTTTCTTTTAACCCTTAATTCAGGATTGCTGGATAATTAAATTATCCAAATAATTTGAATGTGTTGCCCTCCGATAGTTTCTATCTGGTTTCTGCTTAAGTGGTGCCTTTGTGCATCATGCGGAATCGTGACCTGTCCCTGATTCATAAAGGTTTGTATAAATTGCCGCCAGCTTCCATGCCAAGCCTTTTGGCTGCATACACTACTAGCAGGTAATTTAAGCGATCTACGAGTGCAAAATGCATTGCCAATGTAGTAATTTCCTTTGTACTTATATCGAGTTAGGCATAAACGGAAACAGTGTGATCGAGAAAGTATAGAATATCCAGGTTGACACAATACGAAATAGGACTCCTGTGTAACCTAAATCTTTTTAAAAAGACCATTCTGCTCGCCTTTTTATAATCGTGAAAATCCTCTTAGTTGTGGCATGAATATCAACCAAGGCAATCAATTTTCCCCGCGTTTTTTGTAGGAATTGGAAGCTCCTTGTAATAGATGGGTAGGGAACTCTGTCAAAGTTGAGTAATCAACTTGTATGAGCCATACCGACCGGGTTACAATTACATATAGATAGGAATGTTATTGTAGATATGTGAGGTGAGTGCGAGTGAGGGGAGGTGATGTGATAGTGAGAGTAAATATAGGGACTACCAAACTGGCTCAAAGCCATAATCAGGTTTGGCTTACATTTCTGTAATCTGGATCAATAATAAGGTGGGTACTGTATATAAGCAATTTGCCTTAGCTTAACGTGGAGAGAGTGTGTGTGTAGAGTGTTCTTGTGCTAATAGTTTCCGGTTCAGTTTGTAAATGGGTATTTAATATCATATAGTTAAGAAATAGGCCCACTCTGAAAATTCAGGAATATGTTGAAGATGAGGCGAGATATTTTAACTAAAAATATTTCAGATGTACGCTGTTCACCAGGGAGTTTTGTTCAATTTACATTCCCTTATTTCTATCGATATAGTACTTTGGGTATTGGCACAAATTGTGAATCGAAAGTAAGTGTCAAAGTTACATGTGGATTGCATATGACATAGTTCTTGAGTACGATCGGTAGCAACTTGATTCCCGTCCATCTTTAAAAAGGTTGATTCCATCTACTTTCCTAAACAAATAATTGCTTGCGCTTTATAGTTGGAATATGCCCAATGTCGCCTGGCAGATAGGCAAGTAATCGCACTGGGCACGGGACCCTAGATCAGGTTAAATGTCGTCCGCTGCATTTTTTAGGTTTTCTCACTTTTCTATTGATAAGCTTCAGCTCAAATGAAGAATAGGTTCTCCGGCAAACGAATTGCGTATCATCCCCGGAAATACTTGCTCCTATTTCTCTCCCTGGTCCAACACCAGTCCGTAAACTTATGCAGTATTCAAAATTTATAGAAAAATCGGAATAATCCATCCATCGACCTTCATTAGTAACGCATTCCGTAGTTTAGCATCCTTTGTGAACCTGGCGTTTCGAAAAAGAGGATCTTCGCAGGGTTGGTTTATAAAATATTTTACGACTAATGTTATGTTCTGCATTACGTTGTCGCCTGGCCTGATAATACTTTAGCGTCCCAAATTGCAAAACTCTGTTAAACGGGTGTTTGGCCATCAAACGCTACGCCCCTCCACCTGCATCTTTCCCACACCACCTCCATGGGTCTCCTTCACACCAATCCTTCCATGGCTTCGGTATACCGGCGGCAAAAATATCTTGGACTATTTAAAACAGAGTGACCATTCTTTCTTGAAGGTAAACGCATCAATCTACCTGGAAAAGTCCAGATGCTTTTCCCTACATTTCCATCGGAATAATTTATGATTTCCTTCTAAACAAATCCACCATACGTCGGCGCCACCAGTGCACAGTGTTTTCTTCACTCTATCCTCGAACAGCAAACGTCTCTGTCATTCAATTCAAAAGTGGCCTCCGTTCAATATACATCAGAGGCATATTAATGGCATCCCTGACTCATATTGCTCGTGATTACGATTAGACTTCAAACCCTTAAAGCGAAATAAAATTCAGATAAGTAACGTTGGGTCAGCACTCCTGACCGAGTCTACCGCCATCGCTTCCGTTATTTCGGGTAGGCTTCCAGTTTACAATGGCCTCAATCTGCACTCAATAGCGAAGCTGATACGTTCTGTCACGGGAAGTCCTTCGGCATACCTCAAAACGTGGTTCTTCGCCGACCTCCGTTCAATTGGCACGCCCGGCCACAAAAAGCTCCGCAAACATTCCTGTGCTAAGCCCGCGAAGAAAACCGAGCTTGAGGCGAATTATCTGTTACTCTTTATTTGGGCCCTCCCGATTCAATCAGTATATCCTCCTCATCTACCTGCAACGAGCGCCACTGCTAATGGCGGTTGCAATTAAGTTGTCACACTAGAGAAATTATAAACATTTCTTACAACATATTGAAGCTCTCTTCGCATGATACCTGACTCGTACGTCACGAAAAAGACATTTGACAACTCTAAAACACTCCAGGTGCAGGCTGAAAACATCGTGTACCAACTACCATGCATTTTGATCGATCTGGAGTTTGACAATGTTCCGTACTGGAGCTACATGCACTTAAGATAACTTTTGGTCTCAGCTGAGGTCCTCAGACCGAAAAAGATGCCTCTTATTCTGGTAGTATAACGTTGTTAGGCTCTTCAGTAAGAATTCTTCATCACTTGCACCTACAGAGTTAAAACAATCATCAATAGGATGAAAAGTGTGTATTTTTATGTTATTGATTTTGATTTGATCTATTGTTTATGTTTAGAAAACTTCAGTTTTGAATCCATCGGTAAGTTTGTGTGGACAGGCGGGTGTATTTATCATCCGACCTAATTACCGCTCGGATCACCTCCTCCAAAACCAATTGGTAAATGTAAATTGGTTATTTATGACTAGATATAGAGTTACCAATGAATTTATTCCATAGCTGGCCTAAATACCTCATCTCGGCAGGTTTATAAGATAAGTTAATGTGCCTTGTATCTTTGATAAAACCGCGAGACTGGCAAAATCCTAATATAGCGGTTTGCTATTTCATTGATTCTGCCGTAAGTATCTCGGCTTTTATTTTCGGGCGTTCCACCAATATGTCATTATTTCATTAGGTGGCACATAATATATGCCTTGACGAATTAGACAATTCATTCTCTCTAAGATTACAAAAATTGTCCGTTTACGTCCACCAAATATTCACGAAATTCAATAACATTACAGGCTAACGAATTTATATACTCGAAGGTATTTAGAAGAGGACCAAGTTGAAAATTCTCCTTTCCGATTAGCCTATATTTCTACGGTGCATAGTCAGGCTGAGATGATTACCATCGGGGTTACACCGTCTGGTCCACTAATATCCCTAAACTTTGCGTTCCAGGATTCAGCCATAATTCTCAATTATGTCCGTTGTCCTCCTCCGTGTAACAACCCACTATTAAATCGTAGCCGTAAATAGAATGTAGGGATTAATCCAATTAAAAAGGCTGTTTGCAATATCGTCATCTTCTGTTCCGTCACATTCAACAATCATCACCATTAGCGGCAACATTTATTTGGCGGTTTTTCCGTAAGTTAAGGGCCAGATGACCATTTAAAGTTTTCGCTTGATATCATTTGGACTGGTATTAAGTCTATTTTCGTACCCTTATTATCATTGTCCAAACTTGACAAACAATTGAAACTTAAATCCTGTCCAATTAATCGGTATTTGACGCGAAAAATATCTGATCGGAGGTCTTCTGAGAATAGAAATCCAGATCCAAAGAATACCCTATTAATTAACCATAAATGGACTGAAAAACCTCCATTAAGGCACAGTAGGTTGGATTTACCAACCAAGACTAGGACTTCTAAAATTGGTCGCTGATCAACACCATTTACAATATGGTTGATGTTGCATCACAAATTCATAGCGAATGGCCCACCTCATTTTCAACTGGCCACTCGGCGCCAGAGTTTGATATGGGTCGAGTCCTTGGTTACCCATTTTTACCAGAGGAAGCTTAGATCTCACGTGAGTTCAATTTTCCGATCGCTAATAAATCCTCTTTCGGAAAGCAGTCCAAGCCAACCGCTAAACAGATGAAAAGGTCGCCCATTTTGATTTTCTTCTCCAAATACAGAAGACGACCGTCTCTACGCATAGGTCGCGGTTAATGATATTGTCTTTAAGTGAAGCAATTAACCCAGACGACCCACATAACCAACATTGGTCTTCCTCCACATCTAAATTTGACTTTTCTGAACAGGTCTGCTTTATGGAATTTCCCGTCAGTACCAAGTAAGGTATTCCGTTGAGGAATATCACTGACCTTCTTATAATTACCAGCTTGCTATATGACATAGCTCCCGGGTCGCCCAATGTTTGCATCTTAAATATGTCTCCCAACACTTATCTTATAGTCAAAAAATATGACTCATTTTACATTAGTATTACTGTTGGTTTCGGTTTGTTTATACCATTTGCCTGGTGATAATCTGTTTGTGCCAGCAACTCTCCCGGGGAGGGGTTGAATACCGGTCTAAATAGGGTGTAGAGTTTGCTTCGCCCACACTAATTAATTCTCATAAACATTCTAATCCCTCTATATTATTCATTGAATTTTAAGTTGAACAAATTAAACCGAGTTAAGGTTCAAACATCAATTGTGGAAACTTGATCAAGGCATAAGACTTATCTTATAGAAGTTTCTACTCGTTCAAAATCTTTTCCTTGAACCTCCCGATTCCCAGTAATGGATTACGGAATAGATTGCGGCCTAGGGATTATCTCCAATAAATGTCGGTATTGGCTCCTGGATTTAAATGGCAATCTTCATAACTGTACGGATTGCCCAGAGGAGTTGCTGCTGGATACACACTTATTACCAGAGTTGTGCCCTAACCCCGAAAGTCGTTAATTTATTGATAAGTTTCGTCCGAATATCAACTTTTAACCAATCGGATAACTCGGCAATCCAAACTTTGTTTAAATGAGACACGGTTCGGAGTTCGTCACTGACAATGGCACCTGTCATTATTAGGTGTATCGTACTGGAGAAATAATACAGTGTATATGACGCAATATTGATTGACCGAGAAACGTATAGCAACTTCTGGTAGTGATTTATTGATTATTAATACCATTGCGCGGACGAATCTAGTAAGGATTTCCAGTCCAGTCTTTCGGCTATTCGAACCTTCGCTTCTTGACTCCCCCATAGTGTACTGGTTGGCTAAGCAGCATCAAAAATAATTCTGTTCTGGCAGATCATATACTGCATCTAGGGGGTTGTAGCAAATATCTTTTCCCGCGTTTGTCCATCGCTCTCGAGACGTTCGATTCAGCATACGACACGAATTCTTTTTGTGCTACGTATTACAACCACAGATTGGTAGATCATTAGGTTAGATCAAGTCTGCGCGCTTTATCCTGATTTTCCTTTTTTAGTGCTCAGTTGAGAGTTTGGTATAGAACTCTAGATTCACTACCTGTGCAGCTCGAGCAGCAAACCACAGCTATACCAGGCACGCACGCAAGACGCCGCCATCTTTTTTTAAACATCGATAGATGAAATTGTCAGTGTTACATATTCCGTCATACTTCCCAGGAATAACATAAATGGACCTGTTCGCTATAAAATAACGATCTAACGCGAAATTCCTGTCTTATATCAGTTAGATTGAAAATAAATTGCAATAGAAACCACTGTCCTTACCAGAAGTTCCCAGGGTGTATGTCCCAGATCTCAGGGTGCTAATATGCCGTGCACTCCAAACCCGTTAACCACCCGACATAACATGATACCCTCTTAAAGCCTGCAAGTTGGCCAGTTATGTTATTTTAGGGTGAAAAGGGCGATTGGGGAATCTTCCAACCAACTTGTATCTAAACAGCGATGTCCTGAAATTCGTCGTAGCTATCTCCTTACGCTGACGCCGGTACCATATATTCACCAACCAAACACTATTCGTTCCAATGTATTGACCGACTTGCTTCCTTGGTAGTGGACGATCTCTACATTCAGAGTTGAGGACACCGCCCCAAAAATTCAGATCTCAGATCATCTATGAAAGTAGAATAAACTCCATAGTTAAGAAACAGACAATCTAACCGCATTATTGTTAATCGCTTAAATCCTGCTTTATGGACAAAAAACAAAAATTACTCATTATTCGTTCAAAATCTGTGTGTATCCAATTTAGTGGTCGCGCTTTTTTTTCTAACAATTACTGGATCCCCTGCAACAGGATTTCCGTATCGTTATCTGAAACAAATCTGTACCGAATAATATCATTATCCGGGTTTGAGATTAAGTGGCTCTTCTAATAACGGCTTGGCGTTGATTCAAATATCATAGCATAAGATTATCAAACTGTCTGTGACGTTTGTGCGATATCGAAGGCACAACCCACTGCGTCGACCACGAAACATATTTAAGCTAAAGAGCTAGTTATGGACACCCATTATCATGCATCGGCCTATCTTTCGTAGGAAAATATTGTAAGCAGACTTACTTAAATCAATTTTATTTAAATCACTATTCTATTTTCATTAAAGTTGGTGAGGTTTAATTTTGTCTTATTCAAATAGCATGTAAAATAAGAATAATTACATTCTTATATCATAAATATTTTTTCATATAAACACTTTGAGAAAAAAAGGATATTTAATTCAGAACGTATCGCTGGGCACACTGTTCTCGTGTTGGGTGAACTCCTACATGCTCTAATTTATCTAATAAATTAATAATAAGCAATTATTGCATCATTATTTTACTCATGGTACGCTTTAAAGACCCACTCACTTTTCGTGCACGAGCAGTAAAAAACAAGGTGGCTATTGTAGCGACGTCCAGAATCTAGTTCCAAGCTTATGCATGGCCATTTGTTGGGGAATCTTGCATAGTCATTTACTACCTACTGCAGTAGAGTAAAAATTATCGTCGGCTAACCAGGGAGTCAGTTTTATACTTCAACGTTGACCCCATAGTTCCCTTAACATCAATAAAGTTTAGTCCAATCTATACACCTGCGAACGTTTACGGTTCTGTTAACTCGTTTATGCCCCACATCCTTCTTCGACATTGTTCAATTCCTAGATTTAACCAACGGATTAATTCTGGTTTATACTGACAGAATCGGTTGAGCGTGCCAAGACTATGCGGGTTATACTAAATTTTCAGTTCAGTCACTAAGACTACAGCCGAAATATTCACTGAGCCGGACATGATCATCTTTTGATTCGTGAACGTAAGGAGATATATTTTTCTACACAAATGAGTGTCTATTGATAGGATGCTTGGCGAATAGCATAAGCATTGGTTGTTGATGCCTTCGAATAAATCCGGACTCGAAAAAAAATTCGGATATCAAATAAATGGAAGTCCCTACTTGTTTTATGATATATATAGGAATAAAAATGTATTTTAGCCGTTTAAGATTAACCATAAGCTTGTCTAACTGAGGAACTAGAAAGTTGCAATGCCCCCCATTTGTCTTTCTTTGTTAGGATACTACTCAAACGCTCTCACATAATACTTAGTGCAATGAAAAAAAAATAGCTTGCTCCTGATCCCACTGTTCGTCATTTGCAATTAAAATCTGCACCGCTTGTATAATTGTGAGGAAAAAACAAGTAATTAGAATAAACCTTCATGTTGAATGCATACTATACTAGTACCTTTTTGAAGGACAAACTCACATTTAGAGAGTACCATTGTAACTTACAATTGAAAGACATAGTATTCCGTATATCGGCGTCACTGCTGATCCATTATTTGGATTTTCGCCCTTAAAGCTATTCCTCATTCACCAAGAGTAGAAAGATAGACAGGAAACCTGTAAGTAAATGACAGGCTGTCATGATGTAATCAATTCCCGTCCTTACTAAATCAATCATTTAATAAAAGAATCGCTCTCCGTCTACTCTGTAACGCTTAATGTACTTATGTGATCGAGTGCTAATGGACTGTATGATGTCCTAGGCGATAGCGCACTCAAATATTGTTGCTTTGATAACTGCTTGTGCTGACCACTGTTTACAAATGCGATCACTGGGGTGGCAGCGATACTCTGATACGGGGGTGACCTATGGGACATGATCCGTTCTTTGAAGTACAACCAGAGCAGCTTATAGTCGCCCTGATTGCAAGCATTAGAGCTTTACCTAGTGATGGCTGTCGTGGTGGGCGTAATATCTCGGATTATGGAAGACAGATAGGCACTGAAGCCCACAACAAATGAAACCAAGGACAGATTTTGTAGGCTGTGTCTAAACAGATGCGGTATGGGCTTCTGTTGATGTAGGAATTATATTGTAGGCATGGTTGTACTTCTATTCAACTCGCTCATAATCAATTATGCACGACAGCATTTTTACCTCAAACCGATCACTTTGAGAGCCGGTTTGAGAAAATGTCTGGAGTACACCCAAATGTGGATTATTTCAGGTGCTACTCACCTCAGAATGTTGTACACATAAATGTAGAACAACAAGAGTTGTGAGAACGCTGGGACAGTCCCCAAGAAGTGGCAAGTTGTGTATTCGGTATTAGTGAAGCATGTTTAGCACTGGTGGTGCTGTTTTCTAATATAAAACAAAGACCCGAACACGCAGATAATATGTCATTACATAAATATAGCCTAGAAGCATGGCGGATACCGAAAAGGATAAACAGGTGTCCTGGGAGGTTGCATACCGCCTCCAGTTTAACTTCACATGATGCCAAGGTTATGGCTTTATAAAAGGGGTTAGAGAAAAACAACTTGTACTCTACCCTTCATGATCGTTAAGATCTGGAAAGGAATGGCCTATGTTACGGATCAACTAAAGTACAAGAACAACAAGGAAAAACATGGGCCAGGTCTTTGGGAACCTTTTACACAGGACTCAATTTTACATACTGATGATAAATTCACATAAATTATTGTGGGAAGGGTAAAAATCAAAAAAAAAAATGATAGTTAAATTTCTCAAGGCACCTACTGGGAACATTCCCTTTTTGAAGCAAGTTTCCAAGGGCCAAACCATAAAATAAGTTTTTAAATTGGGCCTATTCTTAAAAAAAAAAAAAAAAAAAAAAAAAAAATTTTTTTTTTTGG